>Ga0325404_1007568_pt1 | contig 11304 bp, 5 predicted proteins | sample PopdelMetagenome_18_FD_205664 | JGI IMG/M metagenome (GOLD analysis project Ga0325404, IMG submission 205664) | Populus deltoides microbial communities from Bellville, Georgia, United States - Xylem-Control-R1 | ecosystem: Host-associated > Plants > Phyllosphere > Stem > Wood/Secondary xylem... | reverse complement strand
TGCTACCTTTATGATCGCCATCATTTTGATGGATTGCAGCCTGTGACTTACTATATGGAGTAAGAGGAGGGAAAGAAGGCAAATCCTGCAGAATGAATTTGCATCCACTTCTCAACCCCTGTGACGAGCTTGATCTCAACTCATGTGAACGAATTTTTGGAGGAGACACCCATTTCTGATTAGGTGAGCAAGATTTCACTCCCTCTGTACTGGGGGTACAGGTGTTCTTGAGTGTCTCAGGCGTAGCATCCTCCATCATGTTACAGAAAAAGCGGTCAGAACTGAGCTCAGGCAGAGCCTCGCATCCATATAATTTTGGAGTAAGACTACTAGGTGAATGGTGCCAATTAAGGTAGCCAGATGGTGAGAGGACGCTGCTTTCTTGTTGCGATTGACCTAGAAATTTTTTTGAACAGTCCCTTATGTTGAGAGAACCTGAAGAGGCCACTGCACCTAAGAGACAACGTGATGGTGGAGTCAGATGGCCTATATCAGCAAGTTCTTCCCATGTTGATGAGAATTGATTAGGTCTCTCAGCTTTGATGCAATCATTATGACTCTCCAAAGTATCCAGCTGCTCCTGAGATGGATTATTCCATCTTTCAGCTCTTCTGTAATTTGTTTCTGCAATTTCATCATCATGTAGAAATCAATTTGATAGTGACTTTAGAAAAGGGGCGATCGAAATATTCATAGTTTAATCCAAAGTATTTGTCCTAGATCGAATTCCAAAAAAAATCCGAAATCCAAATGAGGATTTACATCAGGAAACAGCAAACTTCAACAACCTCCACAATTGCCATCGATTTGAGTCTACAAAATATAAAAATCTTAAAGATGCCTAAACCTTCAGTGGTCGTACAATGCATGGGATCGAAGGCATACGACTACTGATAGATATTTCAGGCTTTGATGATGTTGCCAATGAGAGAAGTTGTTCCCGCTCTAAACTTTCAGACAGTTCCGAGTATAAGTCTGAAAGTAGTAAGGTAAGGATGATGTAAAAATGACCGTACATATCTCGAGAAAGCATTTGAGGAAAGGCATTTGACCATTTGATAATTGCAACATTGTTCTCACCGAACTTGTATGCTTGAAAAAGCTCAGAGGTTTAAAAATTTGCCATTATCACAAGAAATGAAGCAGTACCAACGTGCATTTTAAAAGTGAATACCAAGAAAGTTTTAATAAATCAATCTTGAAATTGACATGAGGCTACAATTTGCTAATATCGCTACAGTACTCTTGCAGCCCATTAAAGTTTGAAGTCGCATACCCTATTTGCTCGTGAGAAAAGAAAATGTAAGTATTATTAGTTCAACAAGTTCCATTTCTGATGGTAGGAGATTGGTTCTTTTCTTTGTTTTCCAAAGCCAATGTTTGAATAAGGATTCAGCATATGATCAAACTAACTGAAAATGGCTTATCAATTAATAGAGTAAAGTGTCACCTGTTTTGTTTCCGTAAGGATTGTAACATCCTTCACATCGGCATCCATTACAGCATCCAACTCCACCCTTAGAATACAGAGAATGTTTACAAAATAAGAACAGCTTAAAGATTGAATATGTCATGTAATTTCCAGTTTAAATATGCCATCCTAATTGAACAAGTCTGGTTGCTTTTTCCTTTTTAATTCAAAGGCAAAAATAATCATAACATCAATGTCGAAAATGCTATGTGAAATCAATTTCATCCAAACTAGAAATGAGAAAGAACAGAACTTTTTTAGAAACTCTTTTGCAGAAATACTGCCAGGAATGTGATACAAACCTGAAAACATTCACAATACTTTTTAGAACACTTTGACTTCTTGCAGTTGCACCCTTTCTTGTGCCTGGATGAGGATGTTTTCATCCATTTTCCTTCTTCCTGTATATCATTTTCACCTCAAATAAAAGATTGAGGCAAAGAAACAAGATGAGCAACTTGAAAAATGAGATTACCATCATATTTGCTGGAGAGTTGGTGGCATTATTGATAACTTTTGGAGCAAAAGCAAGAGGATTACGAGCTTCAGTTTGTTGTCGCATATCGAGAACTGTGTCCTCATATTCAGGCTTGTTAATGCAATTTACACATGAACAAGTATCTAGACAATAAATTCCAGCAGCAAAGCACTCGCAATAACTGCCCAATAACAAAAAGTGTAGGTGAGACAGTGGAAAATAGCAGGGATTATTGATTTTCTATTTTTCAATGAGACCTGAGGTAGTTCGCAAGCTTAGATGAACTAGTTCGTTTTCTTTTATACATGGAAAATTAAGGGACTGTGGACCATTATGAAAGGTGGGAGTCATCCCCAACTTCTGAAAGCGTAAGCAATTCATAGAACTAGAAAATTCATAAAACTTCCATTGTTTTTCATTTTAAGGGCATTAAAGATATCACCTGCCACTCCTGTAATGCACCATTTGTAATTACCTAACAAGTGTGAGCCACAAAAGCATGTCGATGCTCTTTTTTCTTTTAATAAAATAAAGCAAGTAACAAAACAAAATCTAAAATTTTCTCCACTCGTAGCTACTGTTCACTTACAGTTTCAAGCATCTTGATTTCTTACAGTTGCAACGTCTACAACCCTCACTCTTGATGATGTATTTTGCCTTCTTCCTAATTAACAACACCAACAAATACAAAACGTAAGCAACTTGAAAGGGTATAACTGAGAGTCGGAATGTTTGAATAAAAAACATTAAGGTATTCCACCTATTCCTCTCAGGGCTCATTTGGTTTAACTCAACTATGTCAGCATATTCTGAAGAAGGCATTGTCCCCTTGCACAGAGATGCCTGCTGCTCATATGGTATCAAATGCAGAGAATCACATGGAGGTTGCATAATACTACTAGATTGATAACTGGAAGAACCTGCTCCCGCAGCAGCTTGACTCTCCTGCTGTTCATATCCCAAGTGAGAATAAATATCCCCAAGAAAAGATAAGACTGGGTTACCGTCTATTTCCTTGCATAAATAATGGTCCCTATCAGACATTAACTTCTCCTCTTGTTGGTGTAGATTACTTCCCAATTTCTTACTTGTACTAAATTCTGAGCCCACGGACTCAGATCTGACAAAGCTATTTAAATGCAAATCTCCGCCCGAGGGAATACAAGCTGATACAGCACGGTTTCCATAATTTTGAGCTGATTTAACAGATTCACATGCAGATGGGGAGAAAGAGGACCACAATGTTGCAGTCTGGGAACAACTTCTGGCCTGCCAAATGCCAGAGATTCCTCTTGTTTCAACATGAGGTGGAACCAAACTCTCAAAGTCTGTCTGACGGCCTGGTAAGCATAAATTGGCTGTCTCATGTGTCCCATTACCCGCATGTTTGCATGAAATTGCAGCCCCAAAATGCAAATGTCTACGTATGCCACGATGGCGCTGATCAGCCTCCTGTATTGAAGATAACATTGCACTGCCGTAATTAACTCTTGAAGAAATTGGATATGAATTACTCTTGGCAATACCTTAAATAAAATATTAAATGGGAAGTTATTGTTTTTGCAAGAGAAACTTCACAAATCTCTTCAAACTCACAATTCATCAAGGATAAAAAATAAAAATAAAAATGGGAGTCCAAATTAAATTACATGTTTTATTAAATTTTGCACAAATTTCTTGGCATCTAAGTAAACTCTTCATGTTACATTTTTCTGTTAACACACAATACCTAAAGCACCAAAATCTTGATTGGTGCATAATAACTCAAGAGTCATTGAAGCTCAAGCTTGAAAACCCTCTTGATTGCAACAAAGTGTGTGCTCCAATTATGCATCGCCTTTTCTAGGAGGTCCTACTGTCTTTTCCCAGGATAAAGGACGATCGTTGAACCAAGTGTTATGAAGTAGAAGAATATGACACCTTCTTTGATATTTAAATTTAATAAGTTGCACCTTTGTAGTCAAATAAGATTCATTTGAGTCTCAACCAGGACTCAGAAACTTTTTCTGCTAAAGAAAATCTAGGGAAACCCTAAGCAGGACGGAAGCCTGCAATGACACTGACGCACTTGAACAAGACACGTGAATGATATTGTCCGTATCAAAGAACGCATCACAGGGCAAAGCTTCAATTACTATAAATAGTAAAGGATTTCCTAACAGAAATTAAAAGTATCCAGTGCAATCATATTATCTTGCTGACAGTACGTAGATCTCCACTTCACACCAAATAATTTTAAATTTCGATAAAACAGATGAAGAACTTAAATCCAAAAGGTCAACATTACATAAAAGAATATAACTAGGTTGAACAAAGCGAGAAGAAAAAAGCAGCAATATCTCCTGCACTATAAAAGGCTATAAATTTGAACATGAAATAAACTACACAAGTTTTGTATTATACGATGATGTATAAGAAACAGGAAACCAGTTTTTTACCTTAACAGATTCTTTTGATAGCGATCCTAAACTCTCTTTAGAATATTTATATGCCTCATCTCTCTGCAAAAATTCAGGAAATATCTGAAAACTAGCACCAAGTTTATCATGTTGACCACCTGCAGCCTGCAAGTACTCAATATTCTGAGGAAGGTACAACAACGGGAAACCTTTCATACTGAAATTCTTGTTAAATTAATATGCACATAATGAACCCAAATCAATTTATTCACCTGAGGTGAAAATAGTTCACGGTGCTGTTCTCCAAAAAATGTGCCCCCAAATATATCAGACTCGACATGATCATCAACATTTCCAGACAAACACTGCAGGAACTCTCCGAACCTCTCAGTTTCTTTCTGTCGTGCAGAGGCATCAAAAAAATTCATTGAAACAGAAGGGAGTTCCTCTCCAGTTTGGTCTGACATCAACACTGTAGCCTTTCCATTGCCAGCATTAGTATCATCAGCTTTAGTGGTGGTTTCTTCGTGGCTTGTAAGGCTACTCATTGAAGAGTTCATCATATTGTCCTCCTTGAAAGGATCAGCCAGATGTTCGTCAATGCATCCTGAAGAACTGTATGATTGAACTTCCTTTTGAAAGCAAGGCATCAACTGAGGTTTCGGTTGAATATCACTTTGTCTATAAACATCTGAACCTGGCATCTCGCTGACAACATACAGATTAAAATCTTCAATAACAGAAATCAATGGTGTATTTTTCATTGAAAAAAATGATAAATTCACTGCAACACCGACATCATAAACAAAACGAAAACGGTAGAATATTATAACATCAATAAATCTCAAACCTTAATAGGAAACTATTGTGTTGCTGTAGATCTACACTAACAGATCTTATGGGAGAGTGATTACTAAGGTAATTAAAACGAAATTCCTACAATTGAAAAAAGAAAAACAGAGAAATTAAACAGAAGAAATCACACAATTCAGACTGTTTCCAAATTAGAAAACTCTAACCAAGCAGTTATGGGAGGAGAACATAAGGGGGTACGGGTACCTATAATCTTCAATATAGAATCATAACAATGACACTATGACATGAAGAAGAAAACAATAATAAACATAAAAGAAAAGGAAGCAAAGAAATAAAGTAACAGATTACATCGTTTGAAAAATAAAATCCTGTCAGGAATAATAGCCATGTAAATTTGGAAAGTGAACAGAAACATTGGAAATGAAAGAACCTAGATGCAACAGAGACAAGTCCATTTCAGCGTCAAGAAAACAATCATAATAAAAACCGCATTATTAAACCATCTGAAATATAAAAAAAATTACAATGGCTCAAGTACTTGTAGCAAATTTTCGTAAAAAGTTAAGAACTTGCAAGGAAATTAAAAGAAAAAACGTCGAGAAGTTGGTTTATCCCCAAATTCCCAGATCAAAAACTTGACAACAAGAAACAGTGATTGCCATACAAATCAAAAGGGTCGTTCATAAAAGGAAAGAAAGCACAAACAATGTGTTTTCTTGGGGAAAGGTAGAAGAAAGACAGATACTTAGAGGGCCACAGGAGAGGATGCAGGCGATGAGGACGTCAAGGGGATGATGCGATTGGGTTCAGGAGAATCGATATTATTGTTTTAAAACAGTAGTGGTAAGAAGGTTTTGTAACATCACCATCATCATCGAACAAAAATGTTTTGGTTTGGAATATGAAGATGACAGTAACAAGAACAGCATAATCAGAGGTGCGGATTTTGTTGACGTTTCTTTTTGAACCTTCCTAGCAAGCGGGAACATAATTTTGTTTTCCTTTTTTCTTTTTTTATTTATTACTAGGGACTGGGTTTCCATAGCAATCCATAAGCCCATTCCATAAGCAAATACATCATTATCAGATAATTATTACCGTTATCATTATCAAATATGATGGAAGAAATGGGAGAGACCCTGTTCATAGACCGTGTCTTTTTTCTTTTTCTTTTTCTTTTTTTCATTTCCCTCATCAAACTTTTTAAATTATAATTTCATTCCTTAGTTATATTATTATGATTTTATATGTTGATATTTCTTCTAACTTTCATTCTTTTTGGTCTACAAAGTATCAATGAATGTTAGAAAGACTCGTGTGACCTGTGATTCAGTATCTTGACCGAGCCAACTTCCTGATCGGGTTTAACAGTTATAGTTTATATAGATTGAAGTTAATTATTTCATTTTTAGATTCACAAATATAGAAGCTACGAGAACAATAACATTAATGATGAAAGCGTTGATGGAGGTGACTATTTTTTAATGGAGGCAACGTAACGATCATCCAGAATGGAAGCCTATGGTTAAGGCTTGGTGAGGGAAGTTCAAAGTTAATATATAATCAATACTTTTAGTGGATAAAAGATGTTTTCAAAATTTAGAAATTAATTATTTTATGAAAATGATTTCAAGAAAATTTTTTGGTGGGACAAGGCAAACTTAAATGTGACAAAGAAAGTCTAGGAAAATTACAGCACAATTAGATAAGGTTTAATGTGTGATGTATTTTTTTTTTTTGTATAATAGTGATATTTTTATGTAAATGTTTTTAGTTTAATGAATTTTTTAATCAGATGGCGTGATTTTTAGTATGATACTCACAATTATGCTATAAGATAAGTTGAGTGAAATGACTTTGATGTTTGGAAGAATTGTAGACCTCCCCCACATCACAAAAGAGTAACTGAGAGAGATATCCAGAGTTCTTCATGTTGAACACTTTTAGGAGGCACTCATGGAGTGAGTACTCGAATAGAAACAAAGAGACCTATAGTTCCATTAGCAAACATATTGGTGGGTCATTTCCTTTCATTAACCATGCAAAACACTTGGTAAGAGCCTATTTTATTTTGAAGTTTTTTCTTCAAATGGTAACTGTTATTTGTGATAATGTTTAAGTATTGATTTATTTTATAGTCAACACAACTTGGACGCAAGCCTGCTCTGATAGAGTTGTATATGGAAACACAACCTAGCCTGATTCAACCATTACTAGCTATTAATGAGTTGGTTGAACAACGAGTTAGTGATCCGAGGGTTAAAATGGAGGCAAAGTATAAAGAACAAAAAAAGAAGTTGGAGGGCATACTTTTCCAGTCATTATCCTCCCTCATATGAACCTTCATGAGATTCTCCTCCCCTTTCACCTCCACATGCGACCAGATCTTGTAATTTATTTGTATAGACATTTGTAATTGATTTTTACATTATATAAAATTTATTTTTTTAATTTAAATTAGTTGTTTGATGTTGTTTAATTCAATTATGAAATTGTTGGACATCATTTTTTTGCTTTTAAAATAATAATTTGTATAAAGACCAACAAAAATTACATTGGTAAATGATTGTTATTTTCCTCAGGGAATTACAAAGAGTCATTAATTGTTTTGGTACATATCGACGAATAAATGATCACCATTTTCCTTCGAAAATTCTAGAAAGTTGTTAACTGTTTCAATATACACTACCAGAAAATCGATAAATACAAACGGAAATACTGAAGGAATTACAGTTGGAAAAAAAATTAAAACAAAGCAAAAAAAAATGATGACGTGTCAGGATTTACCAACGGAATTACTGGCGGAATTTATTCCGTCGGTAAAATCCGTCGGTAAATCCATTGGTAAACTGTAAACACTGTTCATCATGTCAATTACAAAGGGAATCACCGACGGATTTTGTCCGTCGGTATTTTCCAAAGAGCTCTACAACTGTTCACTTTCCAATTACACTGTTAATTGTTGTTCTTTACGGACAAAATCACCGACGGATTGAAAAGTCATCGGTGTTATTTGACGGTTTTCTGAAAAAATTTAATTGATTTAAAATTTTCATTTAAATATTACAGACGGAATCACCGACGGATTGAAAAATCATCGGTAATTATTGGCGGTTTCTGAAAATGTTTTACGAAATTGAAAATTTCAATTAAATATTACCGACGGAATAATTAAAAATATATTAATATTCAATTATCCGTCGGTAAATCCGTCGCTAACGCGCCCCAATAAAAAGCCTGAATCCCTTTATTTCAATAGAGATAGACTTATTTCTTCTTCTTCTTCTACTTCTTCTTCTTCTTCTTCTTCTACTTCTACTTCTTCTTCTTCACTATATGTAAAAAACATCAATATCTATTTCTTTCTCTTCTTTTCTCTCCTCATCTCCTTCTCTTTTCCTCCATACTCGGGTATGTCTTCTTCTTCTTTCTTCTTTTATTCTCTTAGTTTTTTTTAATTAATATGCTTTATGAAATTTTTTTTTTCTCTCCTTAGCTTCACTTGCAACTACATTAAGGTAAGATTTTTCTTCCTTTTTCATGATTTTTTTCACTATATTTGTTTTTTATTTTATTTTTAATTGTTTTTGTTCTTAATAATTGTATAAATGTTGTTGTGAGATTTATTTTTCATATGAGATTAATTTTTAGTTGATTTATTTATAGGATTTTTAAATTTTTAGCAATTGCAATTTCATTTTTTTCATATGAATTTTTTTAGTTGGATTTATTTTTTCATTTTATTTATTTGTTACAAATTTGTTTGAGTTGATTTTCTTATTGTTTTTTCAAGCATTTTGAGTATATATTATACAATGTTGAGTTATGTTAATTTAATTATTTTATAATTTTATAAAATGAATTTTTTTAAAATGTTTTTAAATAATTACCGACGGAATTACCAATGGAATTTCCATCGGTAATTCCGTCGGTAAATCCATTGGTAATAAAAAATATTATTACCGAGGGATATACCGACAAAATAAAACGGGTAATTTTATTTTTTTATTTCTGACGGATTTACCGACGGACAAAAAATTACCGATGAAAGCTTCACCGATGAAGCATTTTCCATCGGTGATTTTGTCGGTAAATTAATTACTGACTGAATATGTGTCTTACGCTGACGGAAAAATTCTGTCGGTAAAACTGTTAAATTTTGTAGTGATATACCTCGACGGAATCACCAACAGAATATGTCCTTGGTGATTCTGTTAGTGAATCCATCAATGAGATAGATATATTGTTGACGGATGTATCTGTCAAAAAATTGTTAGTAAAACTCACTAATGAATTTGGCGGCAAATAATGATCGATCCTTTTTTAAGGATCAAAGAAAATAAGTCATCGTTATATCCTTCAGAATAAAAATAATCTTGGAATTACTGACAAATATGATATCAGTAACAAGATACTTTTTGACGACTTGTTTCTATCAGTTAATTAATTGGTGATTTTATATTGATAGAAATAGTGTGTTTATACCGATAGAATATTTCGTTGGTGTTATGCTATTTTTTTGTTGTGATTTATTAAAATAGTGTTGTGTGTATATGTTTTTTCTTTTTTCTTTTTTTATTAGATTTTGTTTTCAATTTCACCATTCACCAAACCAATCTTTTTTTTTGTTTATGTAGTTTTTTTTTTAATTTTATCATTTAATATTAGGTTGTTTTGGAAATTATGCTTTTAATTTTTTTTTTGTTGGGTTATATACTGGTTTCATGCATTTAGCCTTTCTCTCTCTCTCTCTTAATTTCAACCATTAAAATTAGACTTGTTGGAAGTGGGGCTTCATAATTATTTTTTATTTGCTTTCTATGAATTTATATCAATCTTATGATCTAGATCACAAGTTTAACAGGTTAACTTGGATTCAATTAGACTATTTTTTAGGCTGATTTTTCTAATTAAATTTTTTTATTTCATCTTTCAACATTGAATTGATTGAAAATTAGGATTCGTAATCTTTTTATTTATTTATTTTCTTTTTATGGGAATAACATCCTGATCTCATGACCTGGGTCACGAGTTGACAGGTTGTTCTGGGGTTGACTCACTTCATTTTTTGGTCATTTTTTTATTGAATATTTATTTAATTGGTCTTCATAATTTTTTTTATTCGCTTTCTATGAGGTTATCCTGATCTTATGATCTAGGTTGCGGGTTTGAAAAGTTAACCCAGGTTGACTTGATTCATTATTTTTGGATCATTTTTTAATTGATTTTTTTTTCAATTTCAGGATCCAACAACTCAATCTTTTTCTTCTTCTTTTTATTTAGTTTTGTAATTTTTGTAATTTTGCTTTTTGTGGAATTATCCCGGTCTTATGGATTTATGTTTTTTCCTCTCAATTTCAACTTTTAACGTTAGATCTGTTGAAAATAGAGTTTCATAATTTTTTTTATTTGCTTTATGTAAAGTTATTTCAGTCTCACGACTTAAGTCACAAGTTTAACAGGTTAGTTTGGGTTGACTTAAGTTGTTTTTTTGTCGGTCTTTTTTTAATTGATTTTTTATTTGTTTTCTATGGAATTATCTCGATCCTATGGTCCAAGTTTTGAGTTTGGAAGGTTAACTCATGTTAAATCATATAGTTTTTTGTCTTTTTTAATTTTTTTTTCAAGTTTATCTTTCAACATTGGGTTCATTAGAAATTGACATTCATAATTTATTTTTATTTGCTTTATATAAGTTTATTATGATCTTATGACGTGGTTCATATATTTGACATGTTAAACCAGGATGATTTAATATATCATTGTCTCAATATTTGAAAAAAATATCATCCAATAAATCACCGTATCAATATTTTAAATTTTTTTTAATATGTATTATATTTTAAGTTCATGATTAATTATTTTTTAATTAGAAAACACATTAGCAATGCTTGAACTTTTTTTAAGTTAAAAAATTAATATGAATCATAGCTACGGGTCAATGATCTAGTTAAATAACTAATATTTGAAAAAAATATCATCCATTAAATCACCATATCAATATTTTAAAAAATTTGGTTTCTAATATGTATTATATTTTAAGTTCATGATTAATTGTTTTTTAATTAGAAAACACATTAGCAATGCTTGAACTTTTTTTAAGTTAAAAAAATTGATATGAATCGCAGCTACGGGTCAAT
>Ga0325404_1007565_pt1 | contig 11305 bp, 6 predicted proteins | sample PopdelMetagenome_18_FD_205664 | JGI IMG/M metagenome (GOLD analysis project Ga0325404, IMG submission 205664) | Populus deltoides microbial communities from Bellville, Georgia, United States - Xylem-Control-R1 | ecosystem: Host-associated > Plants > Phyllosphere > Stem > Wood/Secondary xylem... | reverse complement strand
AATGAAATTTTGGTAGATCTAGGCAGTTAGATTTTTGATAGTGGAATTGATGGTTTTCGGCACCAGCTATTCTGGCTGGGCTTTTACTTTGGTTTGTCCGTTAGTTGACAACCAACTTTCAACGTTGCGTTACTTGATAGTGTTAACGAATTTCTTTTTAGCCCCTTTTGTTTAGAGCAGTAACACGTTTAAAATATTTTTTATTTTTTATTTAAAAATATGTTTAAATAATTTTTTAATTTTAAAAAATTTATTTTTTATATTACATAAATTCTGAAAACATAAAAAAAATTAAACAAAAAAATTTATTTTTATAAAAAATTTTCCAACAACAAAAACAAACAACGTGTTAATAAAAAGTGGTTTCATGAACTATTTTTAATAATTTTTTATATTTGAAAAGTATTTTTCTCTTATTTTGCTAAGAATATTTTTTAAAAGTTACAAAAATTTATAAATATCTTGTTATTTATTAATCATATGAAATTTGGTCCTTAATCTTTTAACTGTTATATATTTTGTTTTGGATTTTTTAATATTTTTTTTTAATTTTATTTCTTATAACTTGATTTAATTTGATTTTTATATTAACTCTGGTCATTATTCTTTTAGTTATTATTTGTTTTACTCATATTTTTTTTTTAATTGAGATTTTTATCTATCAAATTTAGTCATCGTTCTTTTAATTTTTATTTATTTTTTTGAAATAATTTATGAAATTGATTTTTTTTCAATTTCATCCTTTTTCAATTTTTTTTATCTATCAAATTTGATATCCTTTTTTTATTTCTATTTTTTATATTTAAAATAATTTATGAAATTAAAGATTTTTTTTCAATTTCATCTTCCTTTAATTTTTTTTTTTTATCTATAAGCTTTGGTCCTTATTCTTTAAAGAAACTTGAAAATAAAATAAAACATTAATAAGTTATTATCCAACTCATTTTCCATGACATAGTCAAATCTTTGAAAGTATTTTCCAACTCAATTTTCATAAAACTGTCATATATCAAAAAATAATTTACTTTCTATAAAAACCATTTTCTAAAAAAAATATTTTCCAGCAAACAAATAACGTCTAATCTTTTTACAAGATTCCTTTTCAATAAAGGCAATGTTATTCATACCTTATTTACTATATACTTAGATTCTTGATTCACACCACGCAGTGGTCAAATCATTTATTTTTAATTAAAAAAATCTAAAAGCATTGGGAAGTGAAAAATTAAAAACTTACTAAATGAAATATTTTTTAAATATAATATTGAAATGATAACATACTGAAATATATATTTTTTTTAAATATTAAAACAACATAACATTGGCATGACTAAATCAATTATGGTTAACTCGTAATCTTGGATATGATATTATGATAATCCTATGAAATTCAAAATGTAATGAAATAGAAAGCTTAATTATAATCAACTAAATATTGAAGACTGAAAAATAAAATAAAAACTATATTTAAGCAAACAAAAATATCATAAAGTGAGATCAAGTTATTTTTACAATACTTTTATCAAGAACTTTTATGTAGTTTGGTCATTTTTTATTTTACTTCCTCGATCAACATAACTTTTAAACTTCAAAGAAAAAAAAATTTATCCTCACATGCATAATACATAACACTAGCTCATTGTCATGTGGTATGCCATGGGAAAAAAAGTATAAACATTGGTAACGTATCTTTTAAAATAAATTGATTCTAAAAAAATATAGGCATTGACATTTCGATCTAATATTGAGAAGGAAAAATATTTAATCCACCCGAGTTAATTTGAGTTGACTTACAAAACTCATAGGGATAATCTTAAAAAAAAATGAAAAGCTTAATTTCGAATTAACTCGATATTGAAGGGTGAAATCATGAAAATAACATTTGATTAAAAAAATAGAGTGAACTTGAGTCAACCAAGCAAGTTCGCAAAAAAAGTTATGCATGTCACTAGATTCAATAAATGTTTTATCACAAAGATTATTTTTCATTTAATTACACGACAATAAAGCACATGGTATTTTTTTGTGAAAAAATATATATTTTTAAAAGGAAAAAAAATCATGACAGGCACATGGAGCTAAAATATAGCATAGGTACATCATTGACAACAAAAGATGAAATTGCATTCTTTTATGTTTGAATTAAATAAGAATAATAGATCATCGATAACAAAGGGTGAAATTGTTTTTTTTTTTAAATTGAGAGATAGAAAAAGCAATGAACAAAAACAAAATAAAAACAAATAATGCTCTAGATGTCGTGGATTAACTTGTCAAACTGCTACCCGGATTATGGACTTAATTGGGTTCGATGATATGTTTTATCTATTTTTTAAAACAACATATAAACAGGAAAAAAAAAATGGAACCCGACTGTGTGGGTTTGGGTATATAAAAAAAGCCCGGTCACGTGGGCCTTTCAACCTAGCCAGTGCACTTGGGCCTATCTTATCTTTTTTATTTCTTAAAGGGATGAACTTTTTTTTAATAAAAAAAAAAGATAACACGTCGCCTACTTTCTGAAATTTGCTGAAAATTGAGGGTTCGGTTTTTTTCAATTTAAAACTCATTCTTGACCTAAAAAACATTGTAAACATCCATTGACACCAAAATGACACCTAGGCTAGCCCGTTAGGTGATGTTACGCAAAAAACAGAACGTGACCAAACAAAAAAAATCTAGGTATTTGTAACGTGTCTTTTAAAAAAATGAAAATAGTTTATCCATGAATTTAAAATCAGTTGCATATTAGATGATATTTTTATTTAACATTGAGAGTGAAACACACTAGTTCAATCTAGGTCATTTTAGGTTGACATATGAAAGTTACAAGGGTAATCTTGAAAAAAACAAAATGGGAACCTAAATCTCAAATTAATTCAATATTAAAAAATAAAACTAGCAAAAAAATATTAAAAAAAAAACTAAGTAAACTTGAGTCAATCAACCAAACTTTCAATGCAAGTCATGCACGTCATTGAATTCAATAATTTTTTTATTTCATAAATTATTTTTCATTTAATAGATTTATATGACAATAAAGTGAATGTGATATTTTCTAATGAAATAGTTTTTGAAAAGAAAAAAACATGACAAACACGTGGGATTGAGATATCAAAAGCAAATCATTGATAATAAAGGATGAAACGATATTTTATGAAATTTTAAGTTAATTAAAAAATAGATCATTGATAATAAATGGTGAAATTACATTATTATTTTTTTAAATGAGGTACCAAAAGTGCATTAAACAAAAAAAACTAAAAAAAAACAATAGATTGGATGTTGTAGCTTAATTTATCAAACTTGCGATATGGGTCATAAAACTAATTAGGTTAATTTTTTTTTCTTTATCTTAAAAAAAGGCCAAAAAAAAGCCTAGCAACACTAGACTATGGCCTAGTGCACTTGGCTTTGGAAAGAACAGCTCAGGGCTTGCGTGCTTGGGCTTGCTTTTTTATTATTATTATTTAAAGGGGCAGATGACTTGTTGTCTATCTTTTTTTATTTCTTTCTTTTAAAACCCAAAGACGACACGTCGACCGTCAAAGTTGATGACATGTCGTCTCCCAACCTGGATTTCAGCCACCATTATTGTGGTTGAAAAATCATACCAGTGGGTCTTTAACCCACCAAACCTATTTTTCAACCTATTTAAAGCAAAAAAAAACATGTTATAGAACATGTAGAAACCAATTTAGCAACCCAATAAACCAGAAAAAAAAAACAGTTCAAATCACAAAATCAAACTGAATAATTTTTCTCTTCCTCAACTTAGATTTGTTTTATGAGACAAAATTGAGATTTAAAACAATCACTATAAGATTCCCCTCATTGAATATAACCTATTGACACCAATTTCAACCATTCTAGTGGTCGAAATATATATAAACGATGATTTTTTCTTTTTCAACTGGAATTCAACAACCTTCTTTCTCTCCTCTAACAAAAAAAAAAGAGTGAAAAATTAGAGAAATGAACTTTGATACCAAAATTGAATATCTAAAAACTAAAAGGAACAATCACCTATAAATAAAAAAGGATGGGGTGCTAAATTAAACTTTTTGTATGAAATTCAAAGCCACTACCTATGTTACCCGTTATTTTTACTTTGGTCCTCTAACTTTCAATCCAACCTTTCATCCTAAAAAAATATGTAATTGGATGCAAATTTGAGCTTAAAATGATTAATTGTGCAAAAAAAAATTGAGAACCAAATTATTTTTTTTTTAAATCAACCTTTTCAGTCTTAGTAATTTGTGAAAGAATAAATAGTATAAATTAATACATTGAAAACAACCCACGTGTTTTAGCTTTATAACTAGATGTCATGCTTGCACGATGTCGCGGGTTGTGGCATTCTTATGCGTTGTCGTAGGTTTGTGGAAAAAAAAATATATGAAGAAAAATTATTGCAATCTACAATGTTTTTAAGAAAAAAACTACAAAGCTAAATTCTTAAACAACTTAATATTTAAAAAATAAAATAAACAAAGAAAAATTTAGAAAAAATCATAACAAAAAAAACAAAAGGAAAAAAAAACTATACAGGGAAACACTGTAGCAATCTATAGTGTTTCATGAGAAAATCTGCAGTTGTAATTCTTAACCATTTCAATATTAAAAATAATAAAATCGATAAAGATAATTTTTAAAAAATTCATAACAAAAACAAATCATGTGGGGAACAATGTAGCAATCCACAGTGTTTTAAAGAAAAAAACTACAAAGCTAAATTCTCAACTAGCTCAATATAAAAAAAATAAAATCAACAAAGATAATTCTGAAAAAAAAATCATAAAAAAAGGAAAAAAAACCATGTGGGAAAACACTATATCAATCTACAGTGTTTTAAAGAAAAAAACTATAAAGGTAAATTCTCAACCAACTCTATATTAAAAAAATAAAATCAACAAAAAAAATTATGCAAAAAAAAACACAAAAAAAAGAAACAAAATAGAAAAAAAAGAAGACAATTTTAGGAAAAAAAGCAAAAAACAAAATGAAAAAAAATAGAAAAAAAACATGTGGGGAAAGATAAAGCTAAATTCTCAACCAGTCTAATATTAAAAAAAATCAACAAAGATAATTTTGAAAAAAAACATGTAGGGAAACACTGTAGCAAAACAAAAACCATGTGAGGAAACATTGTAACAATCCACAGTGTTTTAAAGAACAAAACTACGAAACAAAATTCTCAACTAGCTCAATATGAAAAAAAAATCGACAAAGACCATTTTAGAAAAAGAAGAAGAAAAAAATTCATAAAAAAAAACCATGTAGGGAAACATTGTAGTAATTCATAATGTTTTAAAGAAAAAAAAACTACAGAACTAAATTTTCAACCAGTTCAATATTAAAAATAAATTCGACAAAGATAATTTAAAAAAATATAAAAACAAAAAAAAGATATAAAAAAAAAAGAAGAAGATGAAGAAATTTTTTTAAAAAAAAAACATGTAAAACCTAAAAAAAAAAACAAAAAAAGGAAAATAAAAAAATAAAAACATATAAAGAAAGCCAAAAGTATTTTCCCACGTGATTGAGAGTATTCGTTAATAATGTAATAAAGAACTGCAAACTCTCATTCTCAATTTGTAAATATTAACCCTAACCTTGAATTCTCAAATTTTCTCGTCAATTCCCCGCCTCAATCCCTCCTTCCCCTTAAATTCTCCGCCCACTCGACCATCCCATTTCATTCCTCGGCAAGACCAACAACATCCAGCCAATATCTTTACACATGGCGGGTTTGCTGGCGTTGCTTTCATCGGTGGTGGGTATGCTGCTTTGGTCTCATCAGGTTCCGGGTTTGCAGGTGCTGGGTTCGGTAGCACAAACAGATGATCCTTGGCATGTTTATAGGGTCGAATCCTAATAGTAAGTGGGTGTCTAGGATAGGATTTCAGCTCAAGATTTTAAAATTTTTGAAATTTTTTTTTGTTTTATATTTATTTTTTTAGTATTTTTAGATTGTTTTTATTTATTAATGTAAAAAATAATATTTTTTTAAATATTAATTTAATTTATTTTTAAGTAAAAAAAATAATCATCCTTTAATTTGGTGATGGACCGATGGTTTAGTAGTCGATGTCCTTTTTAGTGGCTCAAAACAACATTTTTTTAATTAGTCTTTAGCGATCGGATAAATTGCAAAGCTTGTGGAGTTTAAGTACCAAATCCAGATATTCAAAAGACCAAAGTCACCAAACCATTCGAAGACAAGGCAAATTATGCAAAATTGCCGTTAGCTTTATGGTCTAGATTCCGGAAGCAACAAGATCGGCCATAATTAATTTAGTTCTATTGTCTATTATCTATTATTCTACGAGGAAAATTATTATTAACTAATATACTGAAATGATTGGGATGGTACGAACAGTACCATATTTTGTTTTACTTTTCATTACTTTTTTTTTAAAAAAAAATAGTTAACACCCTTTATTGTATTTTTTAAAAAATTGTTTTTAATTTTTAAATAGTAATTATTTTTTAAATTTATAATACTTCATAAAGTTATAATAATTTATCTTTAAAAATTTTCCCTTATATTTTACATAAATAAGTTATATTAACAAAAACCATTTGTTTTTAGTAACTAAAATTAACATCTAAGATTAAATAAACAAAATATATAAAATAAAAAAAGATAATCAATGTAAAATATTTGCATGTGCATCTATCTTTGTTTTTATTAAAAATATCAACTTATCATTTTAGTATTTAATTATCGTTAACAATGTTTTTTAATACATCAATTATATTTTTTAAAATTCATTTTATTAAGTATAGATATTACTAGTTTTTTGACCAACACTATGTAGCGGGTCATATATTTATGTTCAACCTTAAAAAAACATAAAGTCGTTAAGAAGTATTTAATTCATACTAGTAGAAACACTTTAAAAATACTTAAATAATGACACGTTGGACGTAATTTTTTTAAAAAAAATTATTAAGACAACGACATATCAGATCGACTTGAGCCAACCATGATTAATCTGTGAAGCTTGCAATTTAAGATATAAGATCGTGATAAAATCATAGAACCTATACCGAAACAAATTAGAAAACTCAATTATAATGAACCAAATATTAAAGGTTGCAAGCAGAAAAAAATATAAAATTAAAAAAGAAAAAAAAAAGTGACTCAAGTAAACTTATATCGACAGTGGATGCAATAGGGCGAGCTGAGACAAATTTTTCTATACATAAGAAGAAAAATGTTAAGGTGATGCTATGATTTTTAAAGAAGAAAAAGATAATTTTAGTTAATTTAATAATATAAAAAAAGGCAACTTTAATTTCATAACATGAAAAACAAAGCGAACCTAGGTTGCTCTCCTAAACTTGAGTTAATATTTAAAAATTATAAACCATGAAATATCAGATCTGAACTTAATCAATAAGGTTAATTCTCAATCAATTTAATGTTAAATGATAAAACTAAAAAAAATCAATCTAAAAAACTTGTTAGTGAAGAAAAATAGCAATAAAAAGAATGAAGATCAAACTTGATTAGAAAAAAAAACAAAAAAGGTTGAAATCACAAAAAGAAATCAATTTTATAAATCACATGAAATAATAAAATAACAATTAAAAAAATGAGAACCAATCATAAGAGATGAAAAAATTAAAGAATGATAAAATTGAAAATAATTCTCAATTTAAAATAATGTTTTCAATTAAAAAAATCACAATTAAAAGAACAAGCACTAAATCTGAAAGGGAAAAAAATTGAAGGGTTGATGTGATTTTTTCAAGGGGCAGTGCATAAATCAAGGTGAAGGAGAATAAGAAAAAAAATAAAAAGTGATTCAGCGCCAAACCGGACCAAATTATATGGAGAAAGAAGATGTCGAGATGAATAATTAAAATGATGTGGAGGTAGCACTACTTCGACCACTAAATTCAGCTACACGTGCCGCCCGAATGCTACTTAGCGATTAACATATGCAACACTCATATGAGTAACTTTTTTTTTCCTTTTAACTTTATTTTACAAAGATAAAATTGTTTGAAATAATGTTTTCAATTTAAAAAAATTACAATTAAGAGAACAAGTACTAAATCTGAAAGGGAAAGAAATTGAAAGGTTGATGTGATTTTTTTAAGGAGCAATGCAAAAATCAAAGTGAAAAAGAATAAGAAAAAAATAAAAAGTGATCCAGCGCCAAACCGAACCAAATTATAAGTAGAAAGAGGATGTCAAGATGAATAAAATGATATGGAGGTAGTACTACTTCAACCATTAGATTCAGCTACACGTGTCGCCCGAATACTACCTAGTAGCTGACATATGTACACCACACGCATGAGTAGCTTTCTTTTTCCTTTGAACTTTATTTTACAAAGACAAAATTGCCTTAGGATTAAATAACGTAACAAAAAAATCATTTTAAAATTACATATAAACTCCTAAAGTCAAGGTTAAAAAAATTATATAGCAAGGGCAACCTAGTCATCACACTGTATAGTAAAATAAAATTTTTATAAAGCCCCGAAACCTAAAATCAATATTTTTAACTTTTAAGAGTAATGTAATAATTTTATATTTACAAAAAATTAAAAAAAAAAACAATTATGCCCCTAAACAAATAAAAATTTAACCTCAGAAAAGATCCTTTTATCCTTTGAGTCTAATTTATTTGATTTTTTTTATTAAAAAAAAATTCTTACTGTTATAATCCATAATAAATCATGGCATATCTACGGCGCTTTCCCCGCAGGTTTTGTAATTTCAAATAAAAAAATCCATGATACTCTTAAACGCCTGTTATATAACTAGTTTCTGGTCTATATAGTGCCTATTAGGGGATATGGACTGTATTTCGAATATAATGAGTTGGTTGCTAGAAATTTGCTAAAAAAATCACCCATACGACTGCTATCCATATTTGCCAAATCCCAGTTCCTATCTCATCACAAGCAGTGATTACTTGACATGCACTATTTTTCAAGTCTAATAAAGGGTAGTGAGTAGAGATTCCAAATGCAATCAAAACCCATTATTTTCCAATTCCTAACCATGTGCCCTAGCTAGTACTCATTTCTTTGTTCTTGTTCTTCTCACACGACATCATTGATCCCAGCCACAAGTTCAAAACCCATTTCTTCTTCTTTTTCTTTTTTCTCCAGCAACTTCTTGTGCAAGTTCTTCCAAATCAGCGAGTGCCGTGTTCGTGGAACGTTAATTGTTTCCTTTCTGTCTGTGCCTTGTTCCTTCTTGGTGAAGAAAAGGCCGACCCTCACCATAAATCCACGTAAAGAAACTGTAAGAGCACTTTCATCTCTCTCCTTTGTTGTGTAGGGATACTTGGTAGCATTGTTGTCAAAATCGCGAGTTAACTCATAAAATCTTATAATTTTATGAGTCAACATATATATATATAACGTGTTAAATCAGGTTTAAACTCGAAATCAGTCAAACTTGGTAAAATCAAACCAATTTTACGAGTTTGGCCGATTTTGACCGAGTTTGATCGATTTCTAGTTTTAACCTGCAAAAGTTAAAAAATTTACTGTCTCCCTGTCTGAGTCCCCTAACACTTCACTACATAGTCCCTACTCCCTAATCTTCCATTTTCCCGATGCCCAAATCTCAAATTTTCAATCTTAGCAGACTAACACCAGCATTAGAGGATCTTGGATATGGGGAAGTCTTATATTGTATTTTAGGCCGGGAAGGCATGATTGAAGGATCGAAACCATGAGAAGACAGAGGTAGTTAGTGAGGAATCAAAGGTGTAAAATAAGAGATGAATATTTATATAGAGAGAAATATTGTGTTGCCTGCAGTGTGTTTCAAAACCTGTCTTTTAGAAAATGTTCTGAAACTCTATTAATAAAACATAGTTGTTCAATTTTTTTTTCTTTTCGTATTTTTAAGTTATTTAAACCATGTATGAATTTTTATTTGAATTATGTATTTTAAGGTGTTTGGATATTTGTATTGTTTATTTCATTTTTATTTTAATTGTGTTATATTATTATTTACTACTTGACTGAAATTGTCAATATATAATTAGTTAAAATATTTTTCCTGTGATTTTATAATTTTACAATTCAAGTTTATAATCCGAGTTTATATTGTATATTTAGTGTCATGTCAAAAAAAAAAAAATGTTAACTTTGCTGGATAGAATAAAAGCACATACGTTATTCACATACCGAAAATTATTTCCTATATGGGCATGGATTATTAGCAAGTGAATTAGGACGGACCTAAGTGTACTGGATAACAAACAGAGAAAGCCTACACTCTACCGATCATGAACAGTTTTGTTTTTATAGTAACTAGTCCTAACCGTGGCGAGCCCATCCAATGAGATAAGCTTTTACCCCACTTGTTAAAATGACCTCTACCTCACGTTTCCACCCAACAATGGATACTTTGGTGTGAAATAGACGAACAGAGGCACATCTCGTGTGGAAACCAAGTCCATGAAAATAATTTCCAAAGCTCGTCTCGATCAATTGATGGACCGATAAATTGACAGGTCAACAAAAACTTGAACACTTTAATGTGGAGACAAGAATTCTCGACTGGAGTTATCAAGACTCTGGATGACTCTACAGCACATAGGTGGGGTACTTAGCTTTTGAGTTCATCACAAGTCTCAAAATGCTAAACACCAATACAACAAAGTTATGTTCGTTAGATTGAGTTACTTCTTCTACACTCTTCTTTATTTGCAATTCACTTTTTTAGGGTTTATCAAGTTACTTAAGCTTTAAGATTTGTGATGGGCAAAGAGACCATAGTTAAAATTGGTTCCATTAAAATAAAACAAAAAACCTTGTGGTGGGCGACCCTTTTTCAATGTTTCATATTACTTTATATATATATATATATATATATATTCAATGTAGGATAGTTTCTTTAACAATGCTAATAATTGCACGCGAACTATCATGTTAAAGTGCATGTAAAAAAATGAGCAAGTAAAAGTTTTCAAAAATCCATGCCATTTTATAATCTGGGGTGTGTAGTCGGTCTTACAATCATGGCTTTGGCTACCAGACAAGTTATAATATGTTTTTGCTGTGATTAATTTTGAACAACCTTAATGAATTTAGTTTCGAAGGAGCCATAAAGGACGTAGTAGAGTTAATTCTTTGTTTAATGTGTGAACTCTGCGATTTCTTATATTTGAATGTTTGGATTTTAATTTTTTTAATCACAGTAAATGCACGCATGGCATTGCTTTGTAAGTTCATTTCAATATCGCAGCACCAGAAATAAATCAAGAAAAAACATTTTAACATTTAAAATATATATAGTAAAATGAGATTTATATACCAA
>Ga0325404_1007564_pt1 | contig 11306 bp, 6 predicted proteins | sample PopdelMetagenome_18_FD_205664 | JGI IMG/M metagenome (GOLD analysis project Ga0325404, IMG submission 205664) | Populus deltoides microbial communities from Bellville, Georgia, United States - Xylem-Control-R1 | ecosystem: Host-associated > Plants > Phyllosphere > Stem > Wood/Secondary xylem... | reverse complement strand
TTTATTTATTTATTTTTAACTTAATTATAGATTTTATGTTATTTCTTCTTTCTAATTTATCATTCCCTGCCTGGACCTATTTAAAGAGCCATAATCCCTTTTCGTGTGGCATACAAATTCGAAAAGAACTTAATTAGTAATAAAACTACAATTTGGGTTCTTCTTGTTGGGATCATTTTTCTTCGATTTCTCTTTGAATCTCCAGCCAACCCAACTACCTAGCTATACATGGATTAAAGTCTTTGAATGAACACTACGTCGTACAACTTGGTTGAATTATATTTCCATGCATTATTAATTAATTATTATATGATTTGTTAACTAGAATCCAAGATCTCAATCTTCTTTTTTCAAGCGTTTTGTTTTTTTTTTTTAATTATTCTAGACGAGACAAGGCATTAACTAGTAACAATTAAACTGAGAAAAATGGAGCTCGAGCTTGCAGCTTAGCCCTTTTTTCCGATTACAAACACACGAATTAAACACATAATAAGTGATTTACTGTATATTCATCAACTTTTTAAACAATCCAGACCAAACTTCAAAGAGATAGCGTTCTCATCATTCTCTCTCTACAAGAGTAACATCGAGCTTATATATACTCTTACTAGGAGAGATGAGCCATACATTTCGTGAAGGGTTTTGCTTCTTCCTCCTTTTTTTTTAAGAAAAAAAAACTTCTGGTGCCTATGGAACTAAATTGTCAACTCGTTCAACATAATTAATAGAAAAAGACTTGATGCATAGTTTAGCATTGCCTTGCCAGCAAGAAACGTTGTTGACCATGGGCATGGGGACACTCAGAGAGATGCTGTCTGTTCTGTCTATTGCTTGTAGAATCTCAAGTCAATCTCATGCTATCTAATGGGCTCTCGACATTTTCTTAACAGTGACAGAACTCGAATACTTCCAACTCGCATGGACGAGTTCCAGGTATATCTTACAAAAAAGTAGGTGGAATCGAGGTTTAAAGTCCATGTAGATCCACACCTTCTATCTTTGCCTTGTTTATTTTTTCAAAACTATAATAGTTAGTTTGAAGTTTTTCCTACAGAATGACCTCATTAAGTCTCTCTTGTCCATTGTCACTTCCCAACTGGGAGATTTTCCCTGGATGACTAATTTGGTGGTTTTGTGGGTAAAATTGTTTCTTACCCATTTAATTGATTCATGGTGCCGATTGATTCCTTTAGTCCCAACAAAATACTTTTCAATTTTTATTTAAAAAACATCAAATTAATATTTTTAGATTTTTTTATCCAATATTAAAAATATAAAAAAATTATTTCAATATATTTTTAAAAAACATCTAAGGCGTATGCAATTGCGTAATAAGAGAAAAATGAAAAAACCTAATTCCATTATTTTCATTTTTGCCTTATACGTGATGGTCCAAATGGGTTTTGGGATGCAATGAGTGTGTCTTTGTTTTTTCATTCTTAAATTCTCACCTCATCCCTTCGAAGATTTCTCAGTTCCAATTCTCTTCATAAAGATCTTAAATCTTAACGAGCAGAAAGTCTTCTTGAAGATGTACACAACCTTATATTTAAGATAAAACAGATTTTCGAGTATTCTTGATAATTTTTCTCAAGAAAAATATAGTTTTTAGCAATTTTTTATTCTAATCTTGCTAAATCTCTCCATTAAAAACAAATCCTTTTCGAATCGAATTAGGACACATAATATAAGAGTCCATTTTTTATTTTTATTTTATAACCAGAAGTTGTTGATTAACCAGGCTTTTGACCATTAAAGGGATGCTCATCAACTTAATAATTCAGTATGGACCCCATACATAGTTGTGTTGTGTATAGAAATCCAGACAGGTCAATCTGAGGAAGCTTTTTGCCTGAAACTGAAAGTAGTTCTCAGGGTTCAGAATTCAAAGCGTTACCAACAGATACAAAACGTAGAATAAAGTTTTCATTTTCTTTGAAACCCTATTGGCTCTGAAGTTTCATCGAAGCTTCTCCATGGTTTACCAAAATCGAGAGGAAAAGAGAAGCCAAAAGAAGCTTATTTTTATTCAACAAAAGTAATAGAAGCAAAGCAAGAAAAGTAATCCATGGAAGCCTGTCATACCTCTATTATTTGGTAAAAGCATTTGAATATCTGCGTGTCTATATCTCTAGTTTTCTCTTTTTACTTCTTTTTACTCCATATGTTGTCTTCATGCGTGAAAGTTGAAACCTCCCAATTTCTCTTCTCTCCCCATGTTTTCTTGTTTCTTATTTTGGTTCGCGTGATTTTAAGTCTTGACCATTTTTTGTGTGTTTTCATTTGTTGTTGTGAATCTTTTTCTTGATTGTCTGGATTTACTCAATCTCACTCTGATATCATGTTGATATTCTGAAGTTTGGAGCTTTGCTGATACCTTTTCTCTTGATCGTGTGAATTTTGTTCTTTGTGCTTTCAAGATCAGCTTTTGAAGGCACGCAAAAAATTTGGCATTTGAACAAGATCCCTACCACCACTAGTTCTACCCATTCAACTTTGCAAAAAAAAATGAAGTGTTTTCAGTACTACTTCAAGGACAAATCAAGAAGCAGGGGACGAAGATCAGCACCGGAATTGAAACAGCGAAGTACAACGAAGACCGATGATTCTTTATGCACTACTGATGGGATGATCAAGTCTTCATGCTCAGAAACTTCACAGAGAGGTATATCAGAAATGTATGAAGAGAAGGCTCATAATCTGAGAGTCTTTTCATTCTCAGAGCTCAGAAATGCAACTAATGGTTTCAGTAGGCTGTTTAAGATTGGGGAAGGTGGATTTGGTAATGTCTATAAAGGTTCAATCAAGCCTGCTGATGGAGAAGGTGACCCTATTGTTGTTGCAATTAAGAAGCTTAACGCAGATGGCTTCCAGGTATGACTTTTAAGCCTGGGAGTTCGCATAAGATTTTTTTTGTTTCGTTGTTGAGGTTGAATATATATATATATATATATATGCAATTGGATTGAATATTAGTGACAAGTCCATCTTGAGTTCAAATTTCACTTTAATGTTCTGGTAATCATCTTTTATAAGTTCATTCTTCAAGTGGTGACTGCTTATTCATTTTTTCTGTTTCTCATAGGGTCATAAACAATGGGTGACCGAAGTTCAATTTCTTGGTGTTCTGGAGCATCCAAATCTTGTCAAACTCTTAGGATACTGTGCCGTGGATGGCGAAAGAGGTATCCAGAGACTTCTTGTGTATGAGTTTATGCGAAACAAAAGTTTAGACGATCATCTTTTCAACAAGGCATATCCTGTGCTTCCCTGGAAGACAAGATTACAAATAATACTTGGAGCAGCTCAAGGATTAGCTTTTCTACATGAAGGGTTGGAAGTTCAGGTTCTCGTCTAAAACATGCTTGCTAAGTACCTGTGCCCACGCGCATCTGCATATATCAGTGCTGTTTATGTGAATACAAACAGAGAGCTTGTAGGTTCCTTCATAGAATTTCCACAGAGGACTGAAATTTGGTTAATGAACCTTATAATCTCTCCCTGGTGGATCAACCTCCTTTTACGAGGCTTTATGGCATCTGAATGTTACCTGTGCTAGAAAATCTTAGAGAAGAACCTTTCTTATGAACTGAAATCATGTGATTCCCGTGGCTTGATTGTAGTTCGGAACCTTTTACAACAGTAAGAAGAATGAAGCAACAATTGTTGCAACATTAAAACTTTTGATAACAGGTTCCTTCTGTCTAAATCTGTAGTTCAATGTCCTTGGATTCTGCCCATAAGTAATGGTGGTAGTTAAATATTCATCTAATCTGTCATATTCACTACTTGGCATGCAATATTCATCTACTTGGCATGATATATAATTAGTCCTTGGATTTTAGTTTATGCTTCGATATTTTACCGTTTTCTACTTCCTTTTCGCAATTGATGCTGCAGGTTATATATCGAGATTTCAAGACTTCCAATGTGTTATTAGATGAAGATTTGAAACCAAAGCTTTCAGACTTTGGGCTTGCTAGGGAGGGACCAATGGCTGGACGAACGCATGTCTCAACAGCAGTAAGTATCATGAACATTTGTTTGTTGCATTAGATGCCGACTGCATCCTTCTCATGGGATTCTTTTTATGCTGACAGGTAGTTGGGACATATGGATATGCTGCGCCAGATTACATTGAGACAGGGCATCTCACAGCCAGAAGTGATGTTTGGAGCTTCGGTGTGGTACTATATGAGATTCTTACGGGCAGGCGATCGTTGGAAAGAAACAGGCCGAAAGTGGAGCAGAAGTTATTGGAATGGGTAAAGCAGTTCCCTGCTGATAGTAAAAAGTTTGGTTTGATAATGGATCCACGACTTGAAAACCAGTATTGTATGAGTGCAGCTCGGAGGATTGCCAGGTTAGCAGACAGTTGTTTGTTAAAGAGCGCAAAAGATCGACCAAAGATGAGTCAGGTGGCAGAGACCTTGGAACAGATAATCCAACATTCATCAGAAGGAAGCCCTTCAAAGAATAGTTTTGAAGCCACTGGAAATGACGACCTGATTGACTCGAGTAAGAAGCCGGATCATATACAGGTCTCCGAGTCTTGGAAACGGCGAATGGCACACCTGGCGAAACTCAGTGAGCACGTTGACGGTGCCAGTAGAAGAAGATTTGTGATCATGCAGAGGGCCAAAGTACCCTGAATTGATTGCTGGCATTGCATATTGGCGCACTGGTATGTTCTGATGATTCATTCCAAGCTAACTAGAATAACTGGTTAAGAACCTCGCACGAACAACTTTTATGTGGAAGTGAATAGCTGGTTTCTAAATATGATGATGCTAGTATATGTCATGGTAGTTTTAATTGAAGAGGCAGGCCTTTTCTGTGTGCAGGCAAATTGCGTATTGTCTTTTGCTTTTTGCATGGCTTCTGTAGCAGACTACTTGTACAGAAACTTGTGAATTACCAAGGAAATAAAGCTGATCGGGAAGAGGATAAATGGATTTAAATCAGTTCTCACTTTATTTGACTCACAATATCTAGTGAGTTTTTTTTGTGCGCGCGTGCGTGTGGATAATCCAGATAGATGATTTTATTAACACCAAGTTAGTTTTTTGTCTCCTACACATCAATGCCTAAACCTTCTGCAAGTGAGGAGAAGTCTTCAAGGAGCACGGGGCAGATTTTAGCCCCTATCCATCTTGCGAGTCATTGGAATTTTGCAACATGGTAAACTCATCTTTTTGGAGTAAAGAGCTCCGATAATTTCTTGATATCAGCTTGTAATTTACGAGGCTGCCACACCATTTCTTCAATCCAAATATCACACCCCATGAGTGGATAGAAACCATCACCGTGAACTCAAAACTTCTTTAGCTGCAAGCATCATCTTTAGACGAACCAAATTGAACTATCTTGTGTATCTGATCCTCACTGCCATTCTCTATCCTGAAACTGTGGCCATTTACTTCGAATCCCAAGCATTGTGTCAAAGTCCAAGAGTACAGAGTTCAATACAGAAGAATGGAGAGAACAGGAGGACAGAGCGGGGGCGTGGCGAAGAAGATATGCAACTACAACTTTCTCGCCTTGAGATGTAGCAGCAGCGAAACCATAAAAAGCTGAAAGATGCATCCAAATGTCGGAAGCCATCTGTGAACAGTAACAAAAGATGAGGATGGTCATCATCTTAAACATATTTAGAAAAATTAACACACTAAGCACCCCGTTCCCTTTTTTTCCTCGCCATTAGACTGGTTTTAGAGCTTGGCTGTACACAGTTTAAAGTTCTGAAACTGCGAGACCCAGGTTTAGGAGAAATGTGCACAACTATACAAAAATCTGTATTTGTTCGCAGTTCTTTCACTCATTCTTGAAAAGGAAATATCAGCAGTATGCACTGCATCTCCTCAAGAACAGAAACAAAATTTTGAATATTATGGCAGAGGTTAAACACTATGACTGCTGATATAGATAAAAAAATGCAAAGAGGGAACTTTCCCTGTTAAATGTTCTGTCGTTTCCAATTATAAAAAATGAAAAAGATTCAACCTTAGCCGATAAATGAATTTGACTCAATGGCTGAAAGCTCTTCGTAAACATCCACCCCAAAGCCCCAATACTTGTTTCACACAAAAATAATCAGATTTGAAGCAGATCTAAATCTACTTCACAAAGAGAATATTAGGAAAAATGTGCTGATCAAAAGCCAGGAATTATTAACGCAAGTTACAAATACGGCAGCGAGTTTGGCCATGTGGCAAAGCTACAAATTGTAACGGATGCACAATAATTCAAACTTGTATATACCAACTTAACTCGATCATCTAAGCCAAAATTCTAAACTAGTTGGGACTGGCTTCCATGCGTCCTTAATTAAGAGGCTGAGAAGGTATAATACCCTCAACCATGAATTTTCCCTCATAATACCCTCCAAAGCCCCGAGACAACCATAAGAATCATAAAAAAATTGAGGTGAAGAACCCACATTACCTCCACAGATAGTCTTCGAACAAGAATGTGCACTATAATGCTGGCAGGTGCACGCCAAGAAATGAACTCAGAGGCCATGATTTATCTGCAAAGATTTTAAATTTTCCCCTTATGGCCCCACGCCAATGGATGCATGCTTAATTCCAATTGTCGACAGAGCCTACACATTAGTCTATTCATCCCACCATTTATGCTGTTGCATCAACAAGAAATTCTACACCATGAACAGAATTCAACTCAGTGAACAGTTTTCCTCAGAAATGAGGATGGTAAAACATATTATTTTCAGCTGCTCTGCTTTACCTGATACTAGCTGATCTATTGACTGATGGGTAAACCACGTTTTCTTTTAGGTTATACCCTATTCTTGTATCTCTCCTTCTACACCATGCAAGTTTCCAAGAGCAGAAAGCAGCTTACCTAATACCATATCAACCAAAGAAGATTACTGTCTCCTTATGCATGGTGCTTCAAAAACTCATTGCCACTATAATGTGTAGGCAGCTGGGTAATCTTCAACAAGGCATACCAGGTTCTGCTTTCACACAAGGTTTTAGCACATCACGAAAACTGAAGTCCTGGAAATCCATCCAACAAGCTTTCAGGATCCACCATAACCAATTTCCATCCGTTTAAGTGAACCCTAATTTTCATTCTTTTGAAGACTATGTCTGCTCAAATAATCATATGTAACGTACATGAGGAAATCCAGAAACAGGCTCTTTTCAGGTGGTGGTTTTGGAATGTCAACATTATCTTGGATGTTACGGTAGGCTCTATCCATTAATTTTATGGAAATCTCATCGAAACCAAAGGAGATCTCATTCAACTTCTGACCCCACATTATGGTCTTTTCAGGCATTCCCTGCTTGCAAAAGTGAGATAATAGTAGATTGGCTGTAACGACATTAGGAACAAATGCCATCTTAAGCAATTTGGCAGTTACAATCATGGCGCGCTCCAGTACGTCAGTACAAACACCATTCATAACAGTGTTGTATGTTACTGTGTCCGGAACAACACCTGCTGAAATAAGCTCCTCCAGCATCATCACAGCTCGACTCATTTTCCGACCAGTACATAAGCCATGAAGACGAATATTATAAGTAGTGATATCTGGGTCCCATCCAGTGGCATACATTTTATTCACGACTTCATCTGTACTAACTGTGTCAAATGCTTTACAGTATCCATCAATCAAAGTATTGTAGGTGACAATATCAGGGATCAACCCGGTATGGTGCATGTTTCTAAATACATCACTTGCTGACTTCATCCTGCCTTCTTTACAGAGACCGTTAATGATTATATTGGTAGTAAAAATATCAGGAAGAAGACCCTTTTGCGCCATCTCCCTCTCCAACATCAATGCTTCCTGCAGCCTCCCACTGTTGCAAAAGCCACGGATCAAAGAGTTGTACACAAAATTGTTGGGCATGAACCCTTTTTTTGACATTTGTAAAAATACATCATATGCCTCATCCACTAGACCAACTATAGAAAGACCATTAATAAAGGCTGAAAAGGCAACAGCATCAGGATGTATCCCCCTCCCTTCCATCTCATTCCACAGGCTATAAGCACCTGCCACATCCCCCATCCTGAAGTACCCATCCAAAAGCAGAGTAAAAGCTGCTTTGTTGATGGGAAGGCCTTTTACTATCATCTCATACAAAAGGTCCCTCGCTTCTTGCAGCCTCCACAACTTGGATAAACCCATGATTAGTGAACTGCATGTCAAAGAAGAAGGAAATAAACCAAATTTAACCATCATTCTATATGCTTTATAGGCTTTCTCTTCTAAGCCAGCCCTGCTATAAGCTGCTATTATTGAATTAAAAGTAACTACAGTTGGAGTTATTCCTTTCTCAAGCATATCCTCTAAAAATTTCATGGCCTCATCCAACCAGCCAGCCCAACACAAGCCTGAAACACATATATTATATAGTGAACTAATTGAGAGCGAGCCTGATTGTGACAAATCCCTCAACAATCTGTCACGGTCTTCCTCTCTTCCATATCTATAATGCCCTGCAACCAGAATATTAAAAGTTGTACAATCAGGAGCTATGGCCTTGCTCTTCATTTCTTCATAAAGCATGTTTGCCTGACCAATGTCCCTTGCCTTAACATATCCATTCATCAAAGTATTATAGCATACAACATTGGGAATGTGACCGGCCTCTTTCATCCCATCAAAAAGATTCCTTGCTTCCATCATATTTCCCTGATTGCAAAATGCATTTATGACTGTACCAAAAGTAACCAAGCTCGGTGTACAACCATTATCGATCATGAAGCGCATCCAACCAAGTGCATCTACAGTCTGTCCCCTTGTACAGTATGCATTAATCAAAATGTTATACGCATAAACATCTGGTTGACACTTAAACTTCTGCATCACGCACAACAAACTCTCCCCAACTTTAACATGTCCTTTTCTACAGAAACCAAGAATCACCGCATTAAAGTTACGATTGCAAGGTCTAGGCCCTTGATGAATCATACCCCTAAGCAACTTCCAAACACTGCCATAATCACCAACTCTAAGCAACAACTTAAAAAGAATTGTAATTGCTGATGAACTTGGCCTCAAACCCACCTCCCTCATCCTTCCCACAATCTCCAATGCCTCACAACCCATTTCCACTTTCAAAAAGCCCCGCATAAGCGTATCGAGAACTGAGAAATCCGACTCAAATTCAGCATGCCTTTTCCACATAAACTCCACTACCTCCCTACTCCTATCAACCCCAACTCTCCTAATAACCCAAGAAACCACATCTTGAGCAAGGAACTTGAGATTCTGTGCACCTAAAACATGTGCCGCGACACAAGAAGACTTGACTATTTCATCAGAATCATCTTGAAATGCAAACTTAAAAAACCCAAATGCAGTTTCTCTAGATTCTAATGATTTCATTATCTTAACTAAAAAATAAGGGCAATTGTTTTTAGCAAATCCCTTCAAAATGTAACCTTGGCCTTGTTTAATAATTCTAGACAGCCCAACAACTACTCTCCTCCTCTCATTTGAGTTCAAATAGCTTAAAGAATCGATCTTTTTATCAAAAAGAGGCAAAAACTGATCAAAATAATTAATCTTTCTAGTATTACAAGAGCTAGAACAGAAAGAATTTGTCTTTTTGGGGAGACAAGTGAGTTTGAAGAGAGTTAACATTTGCGAGTTCAGTGTTTGGTGGGAAAACAAGGGAGATTTAAAGTAGTGTACCTTAAGGGAGTTGCCCAGCACATAGCCTACTTCATCAGACATCCGGGGGCTGCCGGAGAGTGAGGTTCAGCTGGGGTTTTGATCTTTTTCGTGGAGAAAAGGGGAACTCAGTTTTGGACCGCAGTTTGGATTCTTGCAAGAAATGGATTCAAGCTATGGACAGAGATTGAACATCTTAGGCTCCAAAGGGTTTGACAAGGTTGGGTTTGTTGGGCTTGCTAGAGCTACAGAGCAGCAAGTTTAGGTTTTGCGGTATCCCAGCACGGCCTGTGTTGGTCCCTACGCTTAGCTCCACGCTAATGCAATATGTTTACTTACTTATTAATTCACAATCATTTAAAAGTATTTTTTTTCTTGCAAAATAAATATCAGTGCCCTTTTTCTCGTCTAATATTAATTATCAAAAATTTAATTAATAATATTATGATAAGATCATTTCTCCATAAATTCTTAATTTCAACGTGCATGATATAGTTTTAGAAGGATGAAGAAATGAAATGATTTTCATTATACTATAGCTAGATAAAAATACCATCTCTTATTATAATATGTACATAAAAAAAACCTCTGGTATAACAGCTTAACCTTCAATATCCTAGTGGCTGCTATATTTTGTAACACTCAATTTTATAAGAGTTACCGGCTTTGCATTTCAATAAAAACATTGGATAATTCACCTAGCATGTGCTACAACTTGAAAATTTTAGGTTTTTTTTTTTGTCAAATTAGCACAAAAAACCTAAAAATTTGGGGGAATGACACTATTTAAATTTATTTTCATGAAATTACATGGTTTGACATTGTCGCACTTCTTAAATACGACATCCATTAAATGTCATGCTTCACAGGCACGCGACATTAATTAAAATTTAAGAAAAGCATATCGAACACACGATGTTGTTTCTCTCCCACAGGAAAATCCACTGAAACCCTCACCTTCTCTCTTAAAAAAACATCAAATACTTAGATTTTGCCCTTAAATCAACCAAAAATCTAACTCATCCTAGTCTCTAAGCATCATTTGATGTTTTTATGGTGAAAATCCACCGTTCCCTTTGTTGTTGTCGCCGCTGGCCCTCCCATTCTTGTAGTCCTATAAACAATTTAAATATACTACATTGCTATTAATTTGTATTTGGTTTGGTTGAAATCAAATGATTGTTTAGGCTGAATTCATGGTTTGTTAAATCAGTGATAAATTAGTTAAAAATACATTCAATTAGAGTTTATTTGATATAGTTGAACATGAAAATAAGTTGAATTAATGATGAATTAATTATTTCAATTGATTATGTGTTGTGTTTAATTTAGGTTAACTTGTCAAATTAGAGATTTTATGTATATTGTTGTAATAGGCTAATTATGTAGCTACATACGTACACATGTTCAAACAATAGAGCATAGATATTGCTAAATTATGACGAATTACTTGTTTCATTTATTTTCTTGAAAATAAATTAATTTGCTATGAATTTGCGTTTGATTTAATACAATTGATCATGCAAAATATCAATTGATAATGTATCATGAATTATATTTATTTTTTTGTTAAGTTTGTTTTAATGTTAAATTTTTGGAATTTGATTGAATTAATTATGAATTTTTCCAATTAAGGTATAGGTAATGCAGT
>Ga0325404_1007560_pt1 | contig 11308 bp, 8 predicted proteins | sample PopdelMetagenome_18_FD_205664 | JGI IMG/M metagenome (GOLD analysis project Ga0325404, IMG submission 205664) | Populus deltoides microbial communities from Bellville, Georgia, United States - Xylem-Control-R1 | ecosystem: Host-associated > Plants > Phyllosphere > Stem > Wood/Secondary xylem... | reverse complement strand
CAAGCAAAATGATTTGGATTTGAATATTGTAAATGGTTTCAAATATCATCCTTACATTTTATTTTATTTTCCTGATCATTGCAGAACATATTTCTTGGTGGGACTGAAACAGCTGCTGCTACTGTGAGCTGGGCCATGAGCCTTCTAATGAAAAACCCTGAAGTATTGAGAAAAGCTCAAGAAGAAGTTCGAAAGGTGATAGGAGATAAAGGTTTTGTGTACGAAGATGATGTTGAACAATTGCCTTACCTTAAAGCTGTGGTTAAAGAGACCATGAGATTGCAACCAACAGCACCACTACTAGTCCCAAGAGAAACAACTACGGAGTGTAACATAGGTGGGTACGAAATACCAGCCAAGACCTTAGTTTACGTGAATGCGTGGGCTATTGGAAGGGACACAGAAGTTTGGGAGAACCCGTATGTGTTCATTCCTGATAGGTTCTTGGGCAGTTCTATTGATTTGAAAGGACAAGATTTTGAGCTGATACCATTTGGTGCGGGTCGAAGAATTTGTCCTGGTATATATATGGGAATTGCCACCGTGGAGCTTTCACTTTCCAATCCTGTTTTTCTAGATTGGAACGCCGAGTGACTCGAGATTTGAGGAGTGATGCTATAATTCAACATGGGAGAAAATAACTTACACGAATACTGGACCTTGACAAGATTACATGATGATAATTTAACGTTGACAAGATTATATAGAGATAATTTATACCGACATTAGACATTGACAAGTTCATATAAAAATAATTTATCATTAACATATCCAAAAAGACAAAAAGATCCATTACAATCCATAGTGTTTCATTAAAAAAAAAGCTATAGTATTCTCTCCCATGTTTTAATTTTCTTTAATAATAATAATAATTAATAATTCATGCCGTCAGATCATAAATTACACGCAATAAAATGTATTGAATTATTATACACCATTTCTAGTTTAATGGCCCCATGAAGATTCCCTTGCAAGTTTTTATTGAGGGAGAAAATTCACTTTGTTGGTCCCATTTATCTATTTATATATGTCCTTGATTGGGATGAAAAGTCGCATCTGAACATGCATTATATATATATATATATATATATATATATATAAAAAAAAAAAACCAGGTAGCAGGTAACGGGAGCCTGGCCTTAATGTTAATGAATGGATTGATTATGCATAGACTTTGTGAATTTCGTTTCGTTGGCATTTTGTCTTTTCAATTGGTTATCCATGCAGGTTGTTAATTTTATTTTGGTTGGCATTTGATTTTTTTAATTGAAACAATTTTAATTTTGAAGTGTTTATGTTTTGGTTGTACTTTATTTATTTATATATATTCAACAAATATAATTGCAATTCAATTCTAAATATAGCAAAAATTTAAGTTATGTAATTCAAATTTCAAATACAAGTAAAAAAATGAGAGTTGAACCGATATGACTCGATCGATTTAATAAGTTCAAATATAACTTGAATGACTGATAAAAATATAGTTTAATTAAAAAAATTAAGATGACATTTTAAAAAATAAATATTAACACGAGAACATATTGTATCTACTCGGGTCAATCTGGGTTAACCTTTCAAATTTATGACCTAAGTCATGAGACCATAATAATCTCAAATAAAATAAATCAAAATAAAATATGAATCTCAATTCTCAATAAACTTATTGTTGAACGATAAAATTGAAAAAAATCAAATCTAAAAAAAAAGCACAAAATAACTTTTCAAAACAAAATTACAAATTTAAATAAAATTATAAAAACACCATCGGCAATCTCGCAAGGCCTTTCTAATTTTTTATTATCCTAACATTTTAACCTGAGATATAAAAATGTATTAGTAGCTCCTTGTAAAATTTCAATATAATTTAATGGTCGGATTGATAGATAAGATTGAAAAAAAACAAAAAAACACCCATTATTTGGCTAGAATGATTGGTTGAAGAATAAATAACTGGAATTTGAATAGAATTTATGGAATAAATCAAGATTTTAATCAAGATAAAATTTATTCTAATTTATTTTATTTTTTAAACTATAATATGATATACCAGCTATTTCAAACAAAACGGGCTGGAATTGAAAACCTTAGTATGTAGTAGTATCATTCTCTTGCTATAATAAAAATGATTATTAAGTTGAATGCAAGATTTCTATAACACAGGCTATTGTTATATTATAATTGCTGAGGAAAAATTTCAATATATTAAATTGGTGCATATACACAAATAAAATGTTTGAAATAAAAATTAATATGATAGAAATCTATTTACATAAATATTCTTTTTTGTTTATTGCACTGTACTGGTAGGAGGGCAACTGGACTCTGTTTTTTTTAATTTATAATTTTTTTTGAAAAAATTTTAAATTAATTTTTTTATATTTTTTAATCATTTTGATATAGTTATTAAAAATAAAAATAAAAATTATTTTAATATATTTTTAAATAAAAAATACACTCACCCGCAAACACTCTCTATATAATTGAAGCTTGTATCGCAAAATTCACAGCTCAAAAATACTCAGATCATAATGGCATTACTCATATTCGTAATTCTCTTCCTCTCCATCATTTTCTTGTTTCTTCTCAAGAAAAACAAAATCTCTAAAAGAGCTTGTTTCCCTCCTGGCCCCAACGGTCTTCCCTTGATAGGTAACTTGCACCAGCTTGATAGCTCAAACCTTCAAACGCATTTATGGAAACTATCTCAAAAATATGGCCCCCTCATGTCCTTAAAGCTAGGTTTCAAGCGAACCCTCGTCGTCTCTTCAGCCAAAATGGCTGAAGAGGTACTGAAAACCCATGATCTAGAATTTTGTAGCAGGCCGCTCTTGACTGGCCAGCAAAAATTTTCCTACAATGGTTTAGACTTGGCCTTTTCACCATATGGTGCTTATTGGAGGGAGATGAAAAAAATATGTGTCGTTCATCTCCTCAACTCGACACGAGTGCAAAGTTTTCGTACCAACAGAGAAGATGAGGTATCGCATATGATTGAAAAAATTTCCAAAGCAGCTCTTGCTTCTAAACCCTTCAACTTGACTGAAGCAATGCTGTCTCTTACAAGCACAGCCATATGCAGAACTGCCTTTGGAAAAAGGTACGAGGATGGAGGAATTGAAGGAAGTAGGTTCCATGCGTTGCTTAATGAAACTGAAGCCCTTTTTGCGATGTTTTTTCTTTCTGATTATTTTCCATACATGGGATGGGTTGATAGACTCACGGGACTCGCCCATCGTCTTGAAAAAAATTTCAGAGAGTTTGATGTTTTCTACCAACAAATTATTGATGAACATCTTGATCCAGAGCGACCAAAGCCAGACCATGAGGACATACTTGACGTTTTGCTTCAAATATACAAGGATCGCACTTTTAAAGTTCAACTAACGCTTGATCACATCAAAGCAATTCTAATGGTAATCTAAGTTCGACTCAAATTCGGCCTTTTAATTTTCATTTCCCAAGCAAAATTATTTGGATTTGAATATTGTAAATGGTTTGAAATATCAATATCCTTACATTTTATTTTATTTTCCTGGTCCTTGCAGAACATATTTGTTGGTGGGACTGATACAGCTGCTGCTACTGTGATCTGGGCCATGAGCCTTCTAATGAAAAACCCTGAAGCAATGAGAAAAGCTCAAGAAGAAGTTCGAAAGGTGATAGGAGATAAAGGTTTTGTGTACGAAGATGATGTTGAACAATTGCCTTACCTTAAAGCTGTGGTTAAAGAGACCATGAGATTGCAACCAACAGCACCACTACTAGTCCCAAGAGAAACAACTACGGAGTGTAACATAGGTGGGTACGAAATACCAGCCAAGACCTTAGTTTACGTGAATGCGTGGGCTATTGGAAGGGACACAGAAGTTTGGGAGAACCCGTATGTGTTCATTCCTGATAGGTTCTTGGGCAGTTCTATTGATTTGAAAGGACAAGATTTTGAGCTGATACCATTTGGTGCGGGTCGAAGAATTTGTCCTGGTATATATATGGGAATTGCCACCGTGGAGCTTTCACTTTCTAATCTTCTCTACAAATTCGACTGGGAAATGCCTGGTGGGATGAAGAGGGAAGACATAGACGTCGATCATACGCAACCCGGTCTTGCTATGCATACGAGGGACGCTCTCTGCCTCGTGCCTAAGGCCTATGCTGTGATGGGCAATGATGCGTAAAGGAATTGTGGGCATCATCATGAAATCGTGACTCTATGAATAAAACACGAATCAGCCCATGATCAGTAGTTTTTTTGTTTTTTAAGGTTTGCATGCTGTGTGTAATAATAAGAATAAACGACGGAGCTTAATATGAAGATTGACCTCGAATAATTTTCACGCAAGCTCCGTTGAATTTTTAAGGTTCTTTGTACCCTTTTGTTTTTACATTAGAGTTCATTATGGCTTGAATTATTATTTTTTATGCAATTTGAAAAGTTGATGGTCTGAATTTTAAGACCTCTATCAAATTCTTTTCAATAGTACTGGCTTAGAAAGTCAATAAAAAGAGTACTGTCTCTTTATTCATGTGATATATATGCATATCAATTTAAAATACTTCATAAGTTATTAAATAGTGCATGATACATGAGTTAGATCAATGATCCTGCAGATAGAAGCTATCTAAGAAATCTTGACACTAATACAGACAGGGTTCCAGGTATGAAAGATCTTCGTCTGAAAAAAATTTCCATCTATTCAAACAACAGATCCAGATGATTTTGTATTTCACTTTGCCATGAGAGCTGTTGAAACTCCTACTAAAGCTCATGCAATAGCTTAATTTTCACTCTTTTGATGCATTGGAGTCAGAAGTTTTGGATGCCCTAGCCTCTGCACTGTATTATCTAGGGTTTATTCCATTGGTCCCCTCCAGCTACTGGTGTGCCAATTTTGTGTTGCCCCTTCTTTGCTGATCAAGCAATGAACTGTAGATATGGTAGCAATGAATAAGGAGTTGCTATGGAAATTGATAATAACCTTAAAAGGGAAGAAGTGGGGATGCTTGTGAAAGAGCTAATGGAAGGGGGAAAGGGTGAGAAAATGAGGGAAAAGGCTCTTCAAGAGGCTGTTGGACCGAAGGGTACATCATACATTAATCTGGACAAGTACATTTGAAACAGTACTCTTCTCACAATAATTAGATCTATTTGCTTAAAATGCAATTGATGAGCAATAAGAATTGGAAAAAAACAAGATTGCAGGAGACAAAGATTGTTTCATTTCATTGAAGTTGCGATATCAGAAATTAGATATGAAATAAAACAGATTATATTTTGTGTTAATGTATGAACGTTCCAATTACCTACCATTATAAATAATCATTTATCCTTTTTTTTTTCAACCACACATGTTTCATCAATCTTTTGTCAAAAACTACAAGAATGTATGAAAGCGAACCTTATTTCTCAAAATAATGTTGTTGGCATTTAGCAATCACTTTAGATAATGTTTATGGATTGTCGGTGACATGAAAGAATTCACTCATTAAGATGGAAGGGATTTACGAGGAGTTAAAATGTTGTTCCTATAACTTTGTAATCAATGTTATTGAACCTAACTTTACCTGACGAATGAATCCAGTACTTATATTTATTCTTAGATAAATATATATTTATATCAATTAGTATTGTTGTACCCTTATCGCAAGAGCACAATGTCATGCCAATCCTTTCCAGACAGGTCTTCGAGATCTTTTGGTTGGTTGGGGAATCGTCACCTAATATTACAGTTACTAAAAATTCTAACTGGTTTTTTCAAAGATTTTAGACAAATGACTGGTTATATAAAGTGAATGTATTAACATCCATAATACCCCTTACCTGAGATAAGCTGCATTATTTTTTATTGTTTATTATGGTCTGATGATGTCTATTTTTACTATCCTAACAAGACGGGTTTGCTATGATGATCAAACCCTGGTTTTCTAGGTCAAGAACTCAATCTGGAAAGGTGAAATATTTTTAATTATCATTGAGGTTTCTTTCGAAGTGAAATTGAAATTTTTGCTACCACGTCATTCTAAATAATATTTAAGATAAATTCCTTGTGGATTTTATCCTTATATCAGAAGCGAATGAATTGTATTATTCACCATAATATTTTAGATATTAACCTCATACAGGTTTTTTTTATCATTATATTAAAATCAATAATAAAATTTTTATCCATAATAATATTTTGGATATTAAACCATTTTAGATTTTTTATCCATATATTAAAAGTGAATAATATTTTATTGCCAAAAATAATTTTTAAATATTTTTTAAATATAGACCAAAATCTTTTGGAATTTTACCAACTTGTTGTAACATTTATATAATATTTTTCTTAAAACATGCCAAAGTATTTTAAATTTTTCTTTAAAAAGATGCTCAAACAATTTTAAGATTTTTGTCCATATGCAAGAAAAAAAATATTTTTTATTATTGTTTTAGATTTTGTTTGGCAAAACTCATTATTTCTTAAAATAAAAATATCTAAAATGAGGTGTTTTTCAAACACACCCTTAAACCAAAAAATACCTTTAACAAAAACATGAAAAATCAAACAGGGTCTTATACCTTTGACCCCACTAGGTCGACTTGACTGAGTTAATCTAAAATTTTTTGTTCGACCATAAACCGAATCAAAAATCTTGTTTTGACTTGAAAACAGCCAAAAAAACAAAACCAATGCCAACAAAATATATTAAACACCTAAAAACATAAAAAGTCAAATTCTTGAATAAAATGGATAAAACACACAAAAAAGATAAAGAACACCAAGAACATGAAGAACACTTAAACCCAACCGAGCAACAAGGGTTCCAAAAAAGACTAGATCTGATATATAAAAAAAAGATACATACATGTTGGAAATCATGTAAGGATCAACAATCTAGCATCCTTTCACTTCGATTATCACTAAAACATCACGACTTTATCAAAATAGGTTTCGGTTCAAAACCAAAACTCTATTATTAAAACATATCAAAAACATGTTATTGATACAAATAAACCTTAAGTTATCTCTTAATCATACATAACAAAGGGTTTTGTCCAAAGAAATGGACTAAAAATAGTTCAAAACATGGGGGCTGAGGCAATGTTCTTCTCAAGAACACGAAGAACATGCCCAAAAACCCAGCTATAAACCCAGCACTGCCCAGCCACTGTCAAGCCTAGAAAACAACATTTTTTGCTTATAAAATATGTTTTCTTCATTCTAACCAGTCACACTACCATACACAAACATGTTTGAATCTAAAAAACTAACAAATAACATCAAAATCAAGCATGAGGTACCAAATCCAAAAACTATCAACTTAAAACATGTTCATACAATATAGATTCAAAATTGGTTTTCTAAACCTATTTTATGCATGAACAAACCTAGTAAATCTAGGATAAACATCCTTACTTCAACATGTATTGATTAAGTCAAACAAAAACAAAAACTAAAACAACACTATATATATAAAAGGCAACTTAAACAACAACTTTATTATATCAAAAACATTAAAAAAACTTCAAAAACAATACAATAAATAAAGATTACATCAACAAAAAAGTGAACACAACATCATTTATTAAGCATTCAAACCTTTTTTCTATGTTTGTAAACATAAACATAAAACAAATAAAAAAACATTTCAAGCAAGCCACAAGAGTATCTAGAATAGTTATTCTCTTTCTCTTTGCTTTTCTTTGAAAAGTTTTTGCCTTTCACAACTTACCCCTCTTTCAAAGCTTAGGAAATTTTTATGTTAGGTTCTTGGACCTTTACACTTAGGTTACAGGTTAATATTTTCCTATATTTATCCCCTTTTTTCCTTCCCCTCCCCCTCAGCTTTGATCTTAAGAGGGTATTTATAGTTTTGCTAGGGTTTTGAAAGGTTTTGAATCTGTTTCTGACCTCTTGATCATGAGAGAAGAGTTGTAAACCCTTGATAAGAGCTCACTGAGAAACCTTTGAGTGTGAGCACTCGAAAAGAAAATTGGTTTTTGCATAGTGATTTCACTGTTAGAGATGACCGAGTTGCCTATTTTTTAGACTTTATTGGAGCAATTATGACATCATCGTCACCTAAGACCATCAAAAGTTGATGGAGAGATTGCACACCTTTTATTTGAATCCAAGCTTACTTAATTTGAAGGTTTGTAGCTCCATATTCATTCATTTAAAGTTACCAACTTGATCAGTCAAAACTGTTGAAACAGAGATGTCCGGTTGACGAACGATGTATCATTCATCTTTTCTTCATTAAATCTGAAGGGCGCGTTTTTCAAGGGTTTTCACTTGGGATTTGGGAAATTTTAATTGAGTCCTTGTTATTCAAATTGCTTTCAATTGCACCCCTAGTTACCTTCAAACTTTTAATTTCATGCAATTTCACACCTGTCAAACTCATTTGTCAACCCCTAAGTTGACTGTCTTTTTTATTTTAGTTCTTGGTTCTAAATTAGTATATTTTGATCTTTAATTGATCAATAAACTTTTAATTTCTTCAATTTAACCCCTGATTTGGTCAATTCCAGCCTCTACATTCACACGTCTTTTCCAGTTTAGTCTTTGATTTTGGATTTCTTCAATCAAGTCCCTAATTGCACATCAAACTTCAATATTTATGCAATTAAGCTCCTAATTTGACCAAATTAACTCTTAAAAATTGCAATTCAACCCCTAGACTTTAATTTCTTCTAATTGAAGCCTAAATTGACTTCAAAAATCATTTTTTCTTGCAATTCAGCCCTTTATAAATTCAATTAAACCTTGAAAAATTTAAATTGAGTCCTTAAACATCCAATTTGAATTTCCCTCCTTAAATTGAATTTTCTTTGCCAATGAGGTCTTTATCAGTCGAAAATACACTGCCAAGTTTTTCAATCTTGTATATTTTGATATTCCTCAACCAGTCTTCAGCAACTTCCTGGGCGTTCTGGTATATTCTTCCCACTTATATACTTTTCTATTTTCTTTCAAATTTTTTTCTTTTTTTTTTGTATTTTCTCTTTTATTTCTGATTTTTTTTTTGTTTATGTAGGGTCCAAAAATAGGTAAAAACAAGTGTTTTGTCAGTACTATTGTCATATTTAGAAAGATTTTTGAGAATTTTCTCAACATAATGAGATTGGGACAATACTAATCCATTAGATATCTTAGAAATTTTTATTCCTAATATGATATCTGTAACATCTAAGTCTTTAATGTCAAACTTGTTAGTTAATATTTTCTTAGTAGATTTGATCATGTGAACATTACTATCTAAAATTAGCATATCGTCTATATAAAGACATATAATGACATAACCTTTATTTGTGTTTTCATATAAACAGATTTATCAACTTCGTTGATTTTGATCTCATTTGACAACATAACATTATCAAACTTTTCATATTATTGTTCAAGTTTTTGTTTCAAACTATAAAATAATTTGACAAGTTTACAGACTTTTTTTTTAATAAACCCCTAAGGTTGTTCCATGTAAACCTCATCTTCAAGATCACCATTTAAAAAAGTTGTTTTTACATACATTTGACATATTTCAAGCTTATTAATAGTTGCAATGGCTATTAATTTTTGTATGGAAGTTATTCTTGATATAGGTGGATATGTGTCAAAATAGTCCACACCATTTTATTATCTAAATCCTTTAACAAAAGTCTAGCTTTATATTTATTGATAGTGTCATTAGCTTTCATCTTTCTTTTTAAGATCCACTTATGACCTATTGGTTTACTTCATAATGGATTCAATAGGGTTCTTCAATCATCAATAAAATTCAACTATTATAAAAAAAAAATTATAATAATAATAGTGATGGTGGTGACATCAAAGATAATAATGGAAGTGATGGTAATGACATAACAATGATGGTTATAATAGTAAAATAATGATGGAAATAGAAATGGTGATGATGATCAATTATTTTTTAAAAATATTTTATTAAAAAGGGAAAAAGTAAGAAAAAATTGTATAAAATATTTTACAAAAAGCAAGCCCTCAGACGAAGTTTTAAATCAGATAAAAAATGCCACTCACAAGTTAAGTTGGTACATCAATGAGATACACAAGAAAAGATGTGGAAGACAGCAGCATTTATGCATTAATTAAAGCACCAATAATTACTGAACTTTTTCTCTTAATGCAATACTGATAGATATGGCTGTGGTCTTATAATGTCTGTTCGCTTTCTGTCTTAATCATCGTGACTTTTCGTGGAAAAGTTAGCTTGCATATTCAATGATATGAGCGACCCCAGTCCTCGTTTGTTGATTGATTTATTTATTTATTTTAAGAGAATCTAATGCAATCTTTATTTAATTTAAAGGTTTAATGTTATTTTTCATGGTTGTTAGATTCGTATTAGAGTCTAGAATCTTACAGGTAAGGCCTTTAGATTGCTAAAATAATGTTTTAATATTTTTAAAGTGTTTTAAAATACTGATATTAAAAATAAATTTTAAAAAATAAAAAATATATATATTATTTTAATATGTTTATAAGTAAAAAAAACATTTTAAAAGATACTCCCTACTATATTTTTAAATATTTATAATTCATCTAATCTCCTGCATCAATCTCGAAACATTATTTTAAACCAAAAAATTTTAAAATAATATTATTTAAAAAAAAATTAAATTGATTTGCCATATCTCATTCAGGTTTACTCATGTTAATTAAATCACAAATCAACCTATTAAATAATATAGATTTGATTAGGTTGGTATTCAAAATAATTTAAGATTAAAAAACTTGGCTTGTGCAAATCCGACTAGGCTTTAATTATAAAATTGATAACAAAAGCTATAGTATAATTGAATTTGCATCAAGGTTAACATAAGTCCAAATTCCATTTTCTTTCCGGATTAAAATAATTAATTAATTATCAAAATTAATTAATGCACGTATAGCACATGGGTGCTTTTATCGATGCTTACTGTTGCACCGTGATATGCCGTGGGAGAATTCTAAGTTTATTTTGAATATAATAAAAAAAGTAAATTAATATCATAAATGTGTTGTATTGCATTATAATTTTTTTAGTTGACGAAGATAAAGATACTATTTATGTTTAATAAATAAATCAAAACAATATATAAATTGATAAATTACAAAAAAATATTATTAATTCTAATTAAATACATAAATAAAAAATTAATATATTTTTTAAAGCAAAAGATATGCAAATATCTAACACCATTTTTTTTTAATTTATGTGCTTTTATTTTTTTATTTGAGAGTTTATTTTTTCTTACCAAGAACAAATTATTTTTATTTTTATAATACATCATGCAAATAAATCTTATTTTTATAAAATAAATATAAAA
>Ga0325404_1007559_pt1 | contig 11309 bp, 7 predicted proteins | sample PopdelMetagenome_18_FD_205664 | JGI IMG/M metagenome (GOLD analysis project Ga0325404, IMG submission 205664) | Populus deltoides microbial communities from Bellville, Georgia, United States - Xylem-Control-R1 | ecosystem: Host-associated > Plants > Phyllosphere > Stem > Wood/Secondary xylem... | reverse complement strand
GTCTAATTATCATAAATTACACCACCATTAAATTCTGTTTATCTTCCCCTTCCCATCAAGCAAAAAATAAAAAATAGCTCTTTTATGTTGTATAGAAATTTAATAAGAAATCCACTAAAATTCAAAAAATATTAAATAAAAATAAAAAATCAATCTACATACTATTAAATATAAAGATAAAGAAATATATGGTACAGGGGATCATTTCAGGCTAATTGAGTTTCAAAACTTTTAACCCATCACTTATTTATTTATTTATTTTTATCTATTATTATCAATAATATTTATATATTTAATTTTAACATGTTAAATCAACTCAGATAATATAAACATTACTGATGAGCAGATTTTTTTTTTTTCTAACACCAATCTTACATAGGCAATGTTTTGGGTGGAAAAATTCCACAAGAGATGCTGCTTTGCTGCCAGTCTTCAAGAGTCAAAAGGACTAAAAACAAAATAACGAAAAAGGTGAGACACTCAAATAAAAATAAAGAAAATTGTACACTCAACATGCAATTCTCTCTCATAATTTTTGTTTATATTGGAGCCCCTTTTTTGTCACTTGTCACAAAATAAGGATACATTACCACTCAACAAAATAATTTAACGGTAAATTAACACTAAAATTAAAAAATAATAATAATAACTTAAATAGATAAAATTAGTTTTGTTGCTTGCATATGTGTCGGTAACAATTTTATTAGCATTTTTTTTTTAAATTACAGGCGTGAATTTATAACATATAAGATAATCCAATCAAAGCTTGATTTAATTAATAAAAATTAAGATGATGTTGTTCTGATTTTATTTTTTATTTTTAAATTAAGTGATGCTTTTTTGAAAATAAAAAAATATTAAATTCATGGAAAACTTTTTAATAGTATCGTTGAACCTAACATAACAAGTTAACCTTGAAACCTCTTAACCCAACCATTTATCCAGATCAAGCTATAAATTGAACGTGTGAGAATTGGCTTGACATGACTCAATTGATTTGGCGAGTTTAAAGACAACTCGGGTGACCAATTAAAACATAGTTTGACTTAAAAAAACTAAAATAATATCTTTTTTTTTAATATGAAGTGAGGGAAAGGGAGTAGAGAGAGGAAACTCATGTTATTAAAGAGAAAAAAGAGGAGAAGAAAACTTTGACTTGTTAACATTCAAAGTTTATATCATTATTGTGTAAGATGTTATAAACTCGATTGTACAAGTTTAAGTAAAGATTAATAAAGTTTATGTAAAAAATCTTAAATCTTAAATTAGGTTTATTAAATGTTAAATTGTGAAAATGTGATGTTTTTAGGATGTAGTATAATGTAAATGACTCTAAATAAAGCATAATTCAAAAAGAAAAATTGGTATTTATGGTGAAAGTAAAGCCAACCATTTAAGAGGGGAGAAATGAGAACTTTTGGAAATAAGATAAATGTTTGTTAGTTATGTGTATTTAGTATGTGTTTTTGTATTGATGAGGATTAAAATGGACTTAAATATGTTTTTTTGTTGTAGTTTAATTTTCAATATAACTTAAAAAGAGGACCATGAAAAATTGACAATGTAAATAATTTATGATTATGTGCTAGGTTGTGATATACAAAATGAATGTTTGTGATGTTAGGATGGTGTGAAAATGGTTTAGGGATGTTTTGATGTAGTTCAGTATATGTGTATTTTTAGATTTTTTATTATGTTCTAATTAGATTATTTATTTTGTCATGGATAAGTTTGTTATTAAAAAAAAAGCAAAACGTTGAGGATACACCCATTGCTAATAATGTTAATGTTATAAATAATGGAGACACTTTATCAAAAACAAGTCATATGGAACTCAATTTAGATGATTTTCCTCTAGATCCGGGGTTAAGAAAGAAATTTTTTGAATATCATCCCAATGATAGAGACAAAGTTTAAAGATCATGCTTGTAAAAAGGTTTGTGTTAACCTTATAATTATAATTTTTCATAAAGAAAGATTGGGATTATATATCGATGATTTTTCTCAATTTGGTTTAAGGAGCATAGTTATTGGTTAGAGTATAATAAGGATGACGATTCATTATTTTCCTTATGTTGTTATCTCTATAGGTCGAATATGGAAAATCAAGCAAGTGGTGATTATTTTGTTGGCATGAGATTTAAGAATTGAAAAGATAAAAAAAAAAATTCAAGATTCATGTTGGAGATCTTAATAGTGCTCACAACCAAACTGGGAGGAAATGCCATGATTTGATGAATCAAAGGCAACATATTAAAGTTGCTTATGTTGGAACTTCAAATCAATCTTGAAGATATTATCGAACTCGGTTGACTGCAATTGTTGATTGTATTTGCTTTCTTTTGTGTCAAGAACTAGCTTTTCGTGGTTGTGATGAATCTAAGAACTCAAAGAATCAATGAAACTTTATTAAGCTTCTATGGTTTCTAGCTGAACATAATTAAGGAATGAAAGATGTTATTTTAGATAAATTTCCTGATAATCTAAAAATTATAGCTTATAACATTCAAAAAGATATTGTATGTGCTGCTATAATAGAAACCACCAATATCATTTTAAATGATCTTGGTCGTGAGTTCTTCGTTATCTTAATTGATGTGTCTCGTGATGTATTAGTTAAAAAGAAAATGGTTGTTGTTCAACGTTGTGTAGATGTAAAGGGATGTGTTATTGAATGCTTTATTGGTATTGTGCATATTAAGAACACAATTGCTCTATCACTTAAAGAGACAATTGAAGCATTGTTTTCCAAACATAGGCTTACTATATCACATTTACTTGGACATGGCTATGATGGAGCTAGTAACATACAAGCTGAATTTCATGGCTTGAAAGCTTTGATAATGAAGGATAATCCATCCACATATTATATTCATTGTTTTTTCCATCAATTGTAACTAGCTCTTGTTGGTGTGGCAAAAACCTATGTTCATATTGCTTTGTTATTCAATATGGTTTCTAGTTTGACAAATGTTGTGGGAGCCTAATGCAAGAGAATAGATCTTTTTCGTGAAAAGTTATATAACAAGATAGTTGAAGCACTTAATGATGGTGACATTTTAAGTGGTCGAGGTTTACATTAAGAAACTATGCTTTGAAGAGCCAATGATACACACTGGAACTCATATTATGGATCTTTGGTAAATCTAATTATGTTTTTGCCTTTGTTATTGATATGCTTGAAGTCATTATTGAAATTTGTGTAAATTCAAAGCAAAGAGATGAAGCTTATGCACTTCTTGACTCGGTATAATCCTATGAATTTCTTTTCAATTTGCATTTGATGAAAAATATACTAAGAGTTATAAATGGATTATCTTAAGCATTGTAAAAAAAAAAAAGATCAAGATATCATAAATGCAATGTTTTTGGTTAAAGTTTCAAAACAACGACTTCAAATGATGAAGGATAGAGGATGAGAATCTTTAGTTAATGACTTATTCTTCATTTTATGAAAGATATAACATTGATATCCCAAAAATAGTTGATATGTTTATTATTCGCGGTTGATCAAGGCATAATACTTAACAATTAACAAACTTGTATCATTACGAAGCTGAGTTGTTCTATACAACAATTGACATGTAACTTCAAAAGCTTAATAATCATTTTACTGAGGTAAACATATAGTTGCTTCTTTGCATTTCATGTTTGAATCCAAGTGAGTCTTTTTATACTTTTGATAAGCAAAAGTTATTCATCTTACTTAATTTCATCCATTTGACTTCTTTATGGCTGAGCTTGTAGCACCTTGAAACTTACATTTTTGACATGAGATTTTGTGAAGAATTTTTAAAGCTAAAAGGAATCAATGATCTTGCTCAAATATTGGTGGAGGTAAATAAGGTTGTGGTATATCCTTTAGCCTTTTTACTTGTAAAATTATCATTAATTTTACCAGTGGCCATTGCATTAGTAGAGAAAATATCTTCAATGATGAAATTGGTTAAAAGTCGGTTACATAATCAAATTATGGATGATTGGTTAAATGATTATTTGATTACTTATATTGAAAAAAAGATATTTGGAAGTGTTGATAATGAGAAGATCTTACAACATTTTTAATATATGAAGTCTCATATATGATTTTTTTTTTTATGGAGCGACTTTATATAAAACATGTGAAATTTTGAGCTTTATACAAGAAACTTATAATTTTTAAACTTTTTGAATCTTAACTAATTTATTTATATATTTATATTATTTTTCCCCTACTGAAGTTGGATCCTGGATTTGTCCCTGCTAGTCTCCAATAAAAGTACATGATTGAATTTTGTTTTTTACAATATGCAAATCCATAATGCAATTATGTGTTAATACATAGTAGAAGAATAAACAATGAACTATCTATTTATTTTAGTTTTTTCTTATATTAAAAGCTTGTTAGGTGTTGTGATAGTAATTGTTTTTTAAAGTGCTTTTCGCTTGAAAATATATTAAAATAATATTTTTTAAGTTCATTTTTTACATTAGCACATCAAAATTATATGAAAACACAAAAAAAAAAAGTTTGAAGCAAAGAAAAAATAAAATAATTTTAAATTTTTTGAAAAACACTTTTAAAATGCAAAAATAAACGGGTTCTAAAGATAATGAATTCAAACATAAAAAATATATTTCAAATTTGAAAAAGACTTGTCCAAAATAAATGAAATAGTAATTAGAGAAACAAAGTATGAGAGATAAAAATAAATTGCTTTTGAGTGAATTTTTATGTTTTTAAAATATAAAATACAAGGAATAGGTGACTTTTGTGTTCCAGTCTTTTATCACACGTTTAGAATGGATAATCAAGGCACATAGATTGTATTCTTATCTTAAATCCAACACACATTAATGGGTGTTTGGAAGTGTGATAATAATTATTTTTTAAAGTATTTTTTTATTTAGAAATGTATTAAAATAATATTTTTTTATTTTTTAAATTTTATTTTTGATATTAACACATCAAAAAATTCAAAAACATGAAAAAATAATTAAAATTTTAACCCAGTTCTGTTGAACCCGCAGTCCCAAACAGAGAGTAACATAATCATACCATAAATTGAGCGTATTTTTGGGTCAAATTAGCACAACAAACTTAAAAATTTTGGGGAAAGACACCGTTTGAAAAAGATTTGGTGAAATGACATAATTTGATGTTGTCATGCTTTTGAAGCTCGACATCCACTAAATATCGCGCTTCTGATAAGTGACAATTACATGACGCGCTTCTGAAAAGTGACAACTACATGACACGCTTCTGAAGCTCGACAACTTAAGATGTCATGTTTCATAAGCGCGATATTAATTAAAATTTTAAAAGATCGAAGACTAGATTGAACACACAATGTTGTCTCTCTCTCACGAAAAAAAACTAGCGACACCCTCACTTCTCTCATAAAAAACCTGTCAAACACTTATATTTTTCCCTTAAATCAATCAAAAATCAAACTCATCCTAGTCTTTAAAAATCCTTTGATGTTTTTGTGTTGAAAATCCATCGCTTCCTTTGCTGCCACCACCATTGCCATGGTTGCCCCAACCATTCTTATGATTACAGACGAGGAGTATATGATTTGATACATGAGTATAACACGACAAATTATTACTTGAATAGTTTGGGATTACTTAATATTGTAATATTAAATTATTTTATATTCATTTTGCATGTATATATGTTTTTTTTCTTTTATATTCATGGGGCTACTTGTGATTATGAAATATGAGAATATGTTGAGTTTAATTAGAATTTTTGATTGTGGTTATTATGGTTTTTTGCAAGTTTTTTTCAGCGAGATAAAATTTTAGATATAATTTCTATATAGAGAAAAATTTGTTCAAATTTTGAAAAAAATTGTAAATATTTTAAATCTCTAAAATCATAAAGTAAATAAAATTTCAGATTAACAAAAAAAAATTATAATTTTATAAATTTTTTTTTGGCTTAAAATACAAAAACAACCTAAAACCTTATCATAGCTAAAATGGTTTGACAGTTTTGACTATTTTTTTTATAACTATTTTAGCAATTACCTAGCTATTTTTTAAATTGATTTCCTTGAAAATATTACAGTACAACTACAACACCAATTATCGTAATTTTAAAACAAAATACATTTATAAACCATAATATTATTAAAGTATCGCGTTTTTAAACTCCAATATCTTCAAACTATGCGTTAAAACCTATTTCAATATTTAATTATACTCTGAGCGCGATGTGCGCAATTTATCTAAATTGTCAGCTACTTTGATAAGGTGGGCCCAGAGAAGGAGACATCTGTACACGTTGCAAGACCTGGGCCAAAGCCACAACTCTATCATTTTAATATAATAAAATGAAAAAAAAAAGAAAGAAGTAAAAGACAAACAGAGACGGGTTAAGCTATGGTGCTCCTATCTAATATTTTATTGCTGAGTCTGACAACATAAAAAAACTATCTTTATTTATTATTATTATTTTTTTGTTCATACGTTTGTCAAAGTAAAAAAAGGAACTGTGATGTGGTAGAGAGAAGGAGAAGGCAGGAAGTTCGATGGTCTCCCCCCCACTCTGTTTCTCTTCCATTTACTTCTTACATGATATGATTGTGGCCCGAGTTTTTTAGGTTAATTCTGCTTTTTTATTTGGGTATATGTGATGTACAGGCAGAAAGTGGAGAGAGCAATAAGAATAAATTGAAGCTGTATTCTTACTGGAGGAGTTCTTGCTCTCAACGTGTTCGCATTGCTCTTAACCTCAAAGGTTTTCCCTTTTCTTTTGCTTCGCTTAAAGTTTGGATTTTTCTTTTGGTTTTTCTTGGTGGGATTTCATTTTCTAGTCTTGATTTTTAGTTTCTTGGTTACAGGGCTCGAATATGAGTATATACCTGTTAACCTGCTTAAAGGAGAACATTTCAGTCCTGGTGATAACTAATTACTTGCTACTAGTTATTTTTTTCTGTTCTTTCACTCTTCATTTCCTATTCTTGTGTTCAATCTTGTATTAAATGTAGAATTTTTTTAATACATATTGTGTTGGGTAGATTTCTTAAAGCTGAATCCTCTCGGATATGTGCCTGCGCTGGTAGATGGGGAGATTGTAATTTCCGACTCTTTTGCCATTTTAATGGTGACTCATTTTCTATTTTTTTTTGCTTCTTTGTTATTTATGGTGCTCATCGATTGACTCCCTTTTTAATCTTTCAATTTTTTTTTCTTGAAATATGTAGTATTTGGAAGAGAAGTACCCTCAGCATCCTTTGTTGCCTAGTGATCTTCAGAAAAAAGCCCTTAATTATCAGGTTGCATTGCATATCCTTCTGTGCTTTTTAACTACTATATCTTGTTTGCGCACCACTTATACCAACAATTCATCAGCCAACACAATTGGGTTCATTATTGGAAGTTGCAGTTTTGATATGAGTTCCTCTGATCATAAATCTTGAGTTCCTGATTTAATTGGGCCAACTGTTTGTTATATATATATTGGGCACAACTGTCTGTTTTATATATATTCTTTCCCATCACATTCAGTTTTACCAACAGCTTCTGTGCCGAGTGTCAACTACTGATTTTCTCTCTCTCTTTAATCTCTTCCATTTTAGGCTGCAAATGTTGTCTGCTCTAGCATACAGCCTCTTCAAAACTTGGCTGTGCTAGTAAGTATCTTATTGAGATCATTGCTCATGTTAATCTGTTAATTGTGTTAGAATTCAGATGATGTTTATCTGACATTGTCAGACTACTTATGTTCCTTATGCTGTTTTGCTGCACTCTATTTACAGAAGTATATTAAGGAAAAAGTTGGTCCAGATGAGGTGATTCCTTGGGTTCAGAGTCATATTAACAAAGGGTTTGCAGGTAAACCAACCTTTTTCTTTAAATACTAAGTGGAAAAGTTGAAATTCCATTCGCAAAAAATAACATCCAGATCATTCCTCCATGTTGAATTCTTTTTCAGTGTAAAAGCTAGACAATTAGCTTTTCACTTCTCATTTGCCATAGGCTGTCAACACTGACAACTTGTACATACAGACCTTGCTTCTCATGTTCTCTGTCGACGTGAGTCATATGACCTGTTTCTGCTATGGTCTAAATTCGTTCACAAGAAAAGTCACACAAGACTTGTAATAGCAAGAAACATCTGACAGGTTCATCATTAACTACTTGTTTGGTCATGTTCAGTATTTGCCAACATTAGTTTAAAACTCAGTAAAATTATGTTTAAATGCAAATCAATGGATGATAGCCATTTGAGTTTGCCTTGGTCAGATTCAATATGAATATAAGCTGACATGTTAAGGCGTGTTTGTGCTTCTTATTTGAATTTTTCTTGATGTATTGTGTGTCTCAGCACTAGAGAAGCTGCTAAAAGACTCTGCTGGAAAATATGCAACTGGAAATGAAGTATCCATGGTTTGTTTTCTATTGTTTTTTTGCTTCGTCTTTGTTTTCCTTGAAATTCAAACTTTCATGTATAATATACACCTTTTATGGGACAACAATCTGGATCTAGCTTGACTCTGCTCCCAAACCATGGATCTGGGTTACTGATATGAAATGGTGTTGTTGGAGCTCCAAATGCTATAAGATGGTGGATTTTTGAAGTGCTTCTGACACATTATGCTGAATCCTCACTTCTATGGCATAGAATAAATTACGATACATTATTTCACCTTGCAGGCAGATCTGTTTATAGAACCACAGATTCATGGAGCAATTAAAAGGTTCAATGTTGACATGGTAATTACCGTTCCCTGAGTTTTTTTTATTTGTGTATTAAATTCTTATTTTTGCGTGTAGTTCATCTGTTCAGTTTGAATTGGCACAAATCAAACAAACATGTGCTTTATAATATCCATCTGTAGGCAGCACTAACATGTTTATCTTTAATTTTTTCTTGTAGTTTGTGTTGAATTTGTTATGGTAGAATATTAGGTTTAATGAAAATATGTAACAGTATTAAAGTTGAGAAAAAAAATGTAATCCCTCTACGAATCACTCTATTTAACCTGTAGCCACAATTTGTTACAGTAAAATAACTTTGTTTTTGGTTTTTTATCATTTATGTATTGCTCATCTCTCTCCGCCCCCCCCCCTCAAAATCCCTTGCATTTGAATTGTTGTGTGCAAAGTGATATGACAACTACTCTCTAGATTCTTAATTCTATGTTTTAGTTTTCTGTTCATTATTTAACATCCAATTTGACAACTGTGTTCTTGCTTTCTCATTTGTGCAGACTCAGTTCCCTCTTCTATCAAGGTTGCATGAAGCATATAGTGAGCTGCCAGCATTCCAGAATGCCATGCCAGAAAATCAGCCAGATGCCTCACCTTCATCTGTCACTTAGCTGAACCAGTACATCCTGAAGGTAATGGTCTCCAGTAACATAGTGGAAGCAAAATGGTAAATACTTTGCTATGCATATTGTTCTGATGTTCTTCAAGTTTATTTTCTTATGTCTGTTTTCACTAATGTGCATGCCAGAATAATTTATCCACCAATAATTTATTGAATAGAGTTAAAGATAATGTCGAGCCTTACTCAAGCTCAAGCTTGTTTGTTTTTTTATTTATTTTTCTGTTGATGGGGAATGGAGGAGGGGAAAGTAATCGATTCAGGATCTGTTTGAGTAATTTCCCTTTAGTTCTTCCCATATATAGCAGCATGCTTATGTCTTTGCTTATCGTTCTACTGAAATTGGTTTGATTCATTTTCCTTTTCAGATCAGATTTTCTCATCGGAAAATATCAAGGTAAAAGCAACAATCAGTGAGATATCGACGTAAAGCTTGCGGTTTCTAGTATGACATTACAATAAGGATTTGGTTGTACCAAACATGTATGTATCAATGCAGATTAAGAATAGTAATGGCACAGCGAAGGTAACTATCTTGATATGATGCATGCCTGAATCATACTGTCTTCATCATCTTGCATTTCTCTATTCCCTCTAATAATCAATTTGATCAGTTTCATCAATGTTCTTGAATTTTATAGCATTCAGGAGGAGAGCCTTGAATTCCATGCTTTGACAACTTAATTTCTGAAAAGAAATCCAATCTCAATTATTCTTTGTAATTTTCGTTTTCATATGTAACCCACCCTCATGTTATTCATTCAAGCAAGTATAATCCTGCAACTGTCTAGCTTTAAGGTTGATCATGATTGGCAGATCTAAAGTACAGAGTCCGACTTGGGTTAAGTTTTTTTTTTTAGTCGAGATAAATATTGGCCTATTTAAATCCAAGTGAACCTTTAAGTTAATTTGTAACTTAATTGACTTGGTTAAACCCGAATTCGAATGATACTTGACCTGTTACAAAATTTTTTTTCTCCAAAACTTTATATTTTTTAAAAATAAAACAATGTTGTTTTTGAGATAGGCTTGAGTTGACCAATTGATTTTATAGGTTGTAGTCTGATAACTATGACTACAAGAACACAATTGGAGCAGTTAATTCCTATCTAGAGGGCATTCATTTGCAGATGAACCTTCCCTGATTAGAGGAGGAGGAGGAAGAAGAAGAATGAATCACTGCTTTGCAAGATTGACCATAAAAAAAGTTCAAGAAAGTCTTGAGGAACCATTTTTCAATTTTGACTTTTTTTTTTTTAATAAAACTATTTGGTTCATAGAAGAATCCAGTCTATTCAAATTGGGTTTCTGGAGAAGGCTCTTAGGAATATTTGGCAAATAAGCCATTGCTTGGTCCAATAAAAGGAGAACTCATTATAGATCAAGCTTCTTGTGGTGGGTTAGATAGTTTTTCAAATTGATTTTTATCTGAAAAAATATTGAATTATAATTATTTTAAATATTTTTCAACGATTTTGATAATATAAAATATAAAAAAAATATTATATTAATACATTTTTAATTAAAAAAACTCTTTTAAAAAAAATATCATGTAAACACATACTTAATTATTTATATTATAACTTGGTGTTATATTATCATCCCAATCTTTTACTATTTGGATGAGTGAAATACTAATATATATAAAATTTATTTTAAAATAATGTTCAGTTAAGGCATCCTTGTATATAGTTTTTATGAATGACTTCTATATATATCATTTACTTTCTAATCTAATTTCTTAAATTATATTTTTTTGCTTATAAAAAAAGGGAAAAAAAAGCTTAGCATTTTGCTATATCAATGAATATTTCATGTTCAAGCGATGAAATAAAATCTCTAATAATCTTTTATTTTTAGAATGCTTCTAAATTCATTCTTATTGAAGACGCTTGATTTGCTATCTTTTCTTTTTTAATCTATTTATTTTCAAGGGTGATATAAAATACACTTATTTCTTGACATTTATATATATATATATATATAT
>Ga0325404_1007553_pt1 | contig 11314 bp, 5 predicted proteins | sample PopdelMetagenome_18_FD_205664 | JGI IMG/M metagenome (GOLD analysis project Ga0325404, IMG submission 205664) | Populus deltoides microbial communities from Bellville, Georgia, United States - Xylem-Control-R1 | ecosystem: Host-associated > Plants > Phyllosphere > Stem > Wood/Secondary xylem... | reverse complement strand
GAAAAGCATTAAGGTGATCACAGAACCACAGAGTTGCTAAACCCAATTCTTACATCGAAAGGTCTTGAATGATATACCAAAATAAATTACGAGATAGTAGAAATACTTGTATAAGAAGTTTGACAAAAGCAGCTATCCGAAAGGGATTTAACCCCCCGTGTTCTGTAAAAGCAGTTAAGCTTAATATGTGCAAAAACATGATGAAACATATTACCAGGTGTGCTTTAAACAACCCATTTGGAGCAAAAATTTGGGATTTTCTATCACTGAATTTTTCTGGGGTGCAAGGCAAATTAAAGGGTGTTCTTTGATACAACTTCTTTGAACCTCACGAACCACTGTGCATCAGAAGAGTTGTTTTCCTGCGAAGGTTGCTGCTGGTTAACTATTGGCTGCTGCTGCTGTCCTTTGTCGATGACAAATTTGGCATAGTCAATAGGCTTTGGAAGAAGAGAAGCTTTTGTAGGAAGAGCTGGAAGAAATGAAACCAAGACCCTGGACACATCCTGCATGGTTGGTCTCTCTGAAGGATGGCGCTTGGTGCACAGTAATGCAAGTTGGAAACTCTTCTTTACATGCGTCAAATCCATGCATGTAACGGAAACTTCTGGGTCAACAGCCTCCATTACAGTGTTGTCATCAGCCCTGGATAAAATCTGATAGAAACAATGGGCAAAGGATAGAGTTGCCGTCAGCAAAAATAACAAGTCAGAACTTTTAAAACAACTAAATTGGACATTATGTAGCCACCTATCCATGTTGAGAACTACCATAAGCAATCATATGTTTATGAGCACATTTATTGAGATACATACCAGTTGCTGCAAATTAGACTCATTATCCACAGCCTTTTTCCCAGTTAGAAGCTCCAAGAGAACAATGCCAAAACTATAAACATCTGATTTTTCAGTTAGCCGCGATGTCCGGGCATACTCTGGATCAATGTAGCCAATGGTCCCCAGGACAAAAGTTGAGGCATGAGATTTTGTAGTTGGGATGCATTTAGCTATTCCAAAATCAGACAAGTGAGCTTCAAAATCCTCATCCAGCAAAATATTTGAGGATTTCACATCCCTGTGGATAATCCGAGGGTTGCAATCATGGTGAAGATAAGCAAGTCCTTGAGCAGCACCAACTGCTACTTTTAATCTTGTTTCCCAGTCAAGCTTAACCTTTTTGGATGATCCTTCCATTGATAGCAACAGAGAAGCATTAGCAAAATAACATAACATACAACTACCAGTTTTGACAAAGGGAGAAATAAGAATATACAAGAAACTACATTGAACAAGTGAACCAGAGGGAAGACTAACAGTAACAGAAGGGGAAGTTTAGTTCACTGACCATGAAGAAGATCCCACAGAGAACCATTCTTCATATAGTCATAGAAGAGAAGGTTCCCACGAGGAGATAGTGCATAACCATGTAAGCTGACTATATTCCGGTGTCTGATGCTTCCAATGGTCTCAAGTTCAGTTTCAAACTCATGCAAGTTGTATGGGTACTGATTGTAGAGTCGCTTAATTGCAAGTGGTCGGGAATTTTTCAACACACACTTGTATACTGTGCTAGATGCACCATAACCTATAATATACTTCTCACTTAAATTCTCAGTGTTCCTCATTATGTCATCGAAGGTGTGAATAGCCATGTCCATGTGAAGGACTACAAGCTTGGGAGGACCTGGCAAGATATTAACCAACCATGAGGGGATTTGGGAAAGTGAAGCAAAACCATAAACATAACAAGAACAAACAAATATCAAGAAAAACACATGCCTTGTAGGGTTTTGTCAGATCCCATTGTCAATTGTTTCCGTTGATTGGATTTGTAAATCACAACAACAATCATGGACAATAATGTTACGAATCCCAACGTGATACAGACAACTGCAGCTCTAGAGAAGATCACTGAACAGCAGAAAATAGATTGATAAGTTCCCGATAAAACTCCAAATCCTTCTTCAATTAGAGTGGACTATGCCAAAAACGAAATCAAGCATTCAAAAAGAAACATATTGGACAAGGTGTTACCTTTAGACTTCAGGACATAAGGGCCACATACTGATCCCAACCAGTTGCCACACAACAAAGGATTTCCAATAAAACTGGTGAGGGAGAACAAATAATCAATGCATGGGAGTTTCTACAGGAAACTAATTCTGCAATTTTCATTTTTAGTGCTTTCAAAGAAGAAAGTGTAAACCACTCCATACCTGTCTGGCGGAAACCTTGTCAGGTTTCTAATAGGTGGCACAATTCCTGACAAATTGTTGTATGAGAAATTCCTAACACAAAAGGTCATTTTCAGCAGGCAGCATTAAAAATGAACTTCGAAGAGAAACAAGTGAAATAGCTTACAAATTGGCAAGGCTGAAACAATTGGTAAGTTGATCAGGGATTTCTCCTTGCAAGTCATTGTTGTTCAGGATCCTGCCATCCATCAGCAAATCAGAACTACATGTAGAAATGCATCACAAATAAAAAAGAACTTACAATAGTGACCTCATCTGAGACTGAACTTACAGAGTAACAATGTTTTGCAACTGCCCCAATTCCACTGGAATGCTACCAGTCACATTGTTGAAAGACATGTCTCTATGGTAAAAAAACCATAATTTGTATTACACTCAGGAAAGGGGAAATTGCATACCCTAATAAAGTTCATCCAAGAATTAATAGTAGAGTTTGTAAGAATCTTACATAGCTTGTATGCTTCTTAGATTCCCAAATTCAGCTGGCAACCTTCCATGAAGATGATTCCTGCTCAAATTCCTGGAGAAGTAAACATCAGAAATTAGATCAGCAGGTTCCAACAAAGAACTAAAATTTAAACAATCATTGCACTCCAGAGAAGACATACAAAATGAGAAGGTGCTCCAGATCACCAATAGAAGCTGGAATGGGCCCCGAAAAGTTATTGCTGGAGAGATCCCTGAAAAAATTGATTCATGAGACTAGCAAATTGCAGTTTGAATGAGCTCCAAAACCAAGTGTTAACAATTAATCACAAAAGTCTGCAGTATTAGGGAACTTACAATGTATCCAAATTGATAATGTGTCCCAGCTCAATAGGAATACTGCCTTTGAAATCGTTTGAAGAAAGATTTCTGAAAATTCAAGACAAATCAGTAAATTGACAGGAAATAGTGCAAGTGCAACTACAAATATGATAAAATTTCCAAATATGGTTTCGAGAACTCACAGGTAAGTCAGACTTTCAAGACCCTTGAAACCTGAAGCTATGATTCCACTCAAGTGATTACCATATACATTTCTACATATGGAAGTCATACCAATTAGTTGCTGTCAAGCTCACATCAGAAACATAAGACACTACAAATAGTTGCAAACAGCTAGGATATAAAAATTCCTACAATTGGTTCAAAGCCCTGCAAGAACTGATATTGTTCGGAATGGGGCCTTCAAGATGGTTATTAGCAAGATTCCTGTTCCACAAAAAAAAATAAGTAAAGGATAGAAGAGAAAGCAGAAAGCTTTTAATCACAGGAGACTCACAATTCAAACAACTGTTCGAGCATCCCAAGTTCAGGAGGAATTCTTCCAACCAGCTGGTTGTCATTCAATTGCCTAAAATAATTTTGTTCAGTTGCTAAATAAAATAAAGTATGTGTTGATATACATCAATGCATCTGGAAACCTCCAAATCAGGAGAGGAATCTTACAAGTAGCTTAGCTTTGACATGTTTCCAAGCTCGGGTGGAATTGGTCCTGTAAGCTTGTTGCCATGAAGATACCTGGTGCGCATTAAAGAAAAAAAATCACATAACCATTGGAAGAGCCAGTGGCGATTTTATATGTTACCAAATAGAACTCACAGTTTCCATCATTAAAAACAGTAATTGTAACAAAATGAACTCACAGTTTCCCAGTGTAAGACAAATTGCCAAGTATAGGGGGAATTGGTCCAACTAGCTCATTGTCACTCAAATCCCTTTAAAAAGAAAGGAAATAAGTACACACTACAGATCACCATGCTGTAAATAAAAACATTGATGATTTTAAATCATACTTACAAAACAGCCAAGGCCTGCATTAAACCAATCACTTCTGGAATCTTCCCGGTGAGACTATTACCTTGAAGGGACCTAAAAATGAGGAACAGCAATTACTTGTGGCATGTCATATACATGGTAGGACACTCTATCATCTTGCTTTATGATAACTTAAAATGGCATGTTCCATATGGCAAAGAATAATGTACAAAATAGAAGACGTACAGAGTAGCAACTTGCAAGAAGCCAATGTTGTATGGTATCTCCCCACTGATCTGATTGTATGATATATCCCTGTAATTATCGAACTAAAAGTATACACATCAAGAAATCTCATAAACAACTCAAAATCAGTCTGTAGCAGAAAACATACAGTATCTCAAAGCTGGTACAGTTGCCGATGCTACTAGGAATTGTGCCAGATAGGTTATTTCCTCTCACATCACTGGCAAAAAAAAAAGGTTTGAAGTCCAGAAAAAATAGAAATTTAAAAGCGAAAACAACTCAACAAGAATACATAAGCAGGCAGGTTGACTACTTACAAATACCACAAGCCAGTCAACTGACACATATCTTCTGACAGTGTTCCAGTCAACAAATTGCCACGTAATCCGCTGGGGCACAAATGAAACATGTTAACGAAAATAATCAGACTCCAGGTTAAAAAATGCTTTCGCTTACAACACCGAATCCAGAAAATCCTATAAAGGTTCAATCAACAGGTCAAAAGAATAAATAATCTTACAAGTGCTTAACTGTGCCAAAAACTGAAATACTCACAGGTACTGTAAGACTTCATTCCAGTAGATCAGTCTTGGTATCTCACCGGTCAGCTGGTTTTTAGCAAGGTCACTAAAAAGGATCACAAGCAACATTTCAATAATATCAGTACCTATTGGAAGAATCTGGTGATTCAGAAACACCATATCAAAACGTTAATCCACTAGGACTCACAGTGTCTTCAGATTTGGAATTTGGGTTAAAGTTGAAGGGATGGGACCAGTAAGCTGGTTGTTCTTCAAATTTCTACATTGGAGGACAAATTACTCCATGAAACTAGAAAACCCAAGCTGAAACATAGACTGAAAGAAACTCAACAAAAGGATTCTTACAGGGTATCAAGTTGCTTCAACTTGGAAATAGAAAAGGGAATGTCACCATAAAGCAAGTTATCAGAAAGATCCCTAGATTCCACAATGCAAACCACGAGTTAACCAGAAATCACTAAAAACCAGCAGAAAATCTAATTTTTATCACACAGACAGCAGAATATTACAGATTGAATAATGAAGCACAATTGCCGATCTCTTCTGGGATTTGACCAGTCAACTTATTCCCTTGAAAGTCTCTGCCATATACAAAAAATCAGAAAAAAGTACTATCAAGAAGACCAAACAGGAAGAAAAAAGGACAGATTCCAAACAACAACTCGTATGCTTGATGAAAAGACACGCAGCTCACATGGATTGCAAGTTTCTCAAATCTCCAATGGCAGGAGAAATTTCACCACCAAGGTTCAAATTGGACAGGTTACTACACAGAACACACAACGGCAAGATTTTAAAACCCAATTTGCAAAACAATGCGAAAGGCCGAAATAAAATAAAAGGAGTGAAAGAAAGTGACCATCTTTCAAGGGCTTACAGAGAAACAACGGAGAGGCTGACATTGTCACAAAACACACCACGCCAAGAACAAAAATCTTCATTGTGCACATCATCCCAGTCAAGAAGCACATTCACCACATTGCTAAATGATTCCTTAATAGACATCAATGCTTTCCCTGCATCAAGACAATATCTTATTTAAAAATACAAGAATCCAAAAGGCTATACATAAAAAAACCTTTGACTTTCCAAGCTCTTCTATCAAGCAGTTTGATTTATGAAACAAAAGTCAAACAAAACAAATCTTTAAAACCCCACTACTTTTGGGAGTTCTCTCACTAAATTCCTCCTCTCTTACAGTCACAGACACAAATGGAAATAGAATCCTTGATCCATTTTACAGCTAAAATCACCATCTTTAAGGAGCCCGCGTAAAGAAAAGGGAAATAAAGATGCTGCAAAATTTCAAAAACTGATAGCAAACACAAGGAAAAACCTGGTGAAGCTAACAAACAAGAAAAGGTACACAAGGAGAGAGCAGTACCCTCGTCGTTAAGTGGGGAAACAAGAGGAAACATGAGAAGCAGAAGCAGCACCGCCATTGCTAAACAGTGCTTGAAAACCACTACTAGCTTCATTTTTTTCATACACGAACAGGAAAACAAGACGCGAGTGAATGTATAAGACGAAGAACAGGAAGAAGAAACGGAAATTATGGGGTCCTGAGGCTATCTGCTGTCATTGGTAGAGAGAGAACGGGGAGCATTCGTTTGGCGTGAACTGTAAGGTAGAGAGTTATAACATGGCACAGAATTTATTTATGAAGGGAGAGAGAGAAAGAGAGAACAGAAACATAGTGCAGTAGAGAGAGAAGGAGAGGGGCAGTGTAATAAACGGCGGTGAAGAGACGTTTGTGGCTGACTTGCTTTGTTTGATAGTTAAAGCAGTCAAATAGTTATATCTTGTTTTCTTTAATATATAATTTATTCAAATAAAATTTTTACAGTATTTTGATTTTTGTAGGAAGCCAATTTTGGTTATTAGCATAGTTACTAAATTCTCAAGTTGGATTTTATTTTAAATCAGTTCTTTGACGTTATCAAATTTAGATGATTATGGAGTTGTTTCATAATTTGATTTACCCGATCCGATCTCACGACTATGTTGAAATCAAATAACTTTTATATAAAAAAAATATTATTTTAATAAATAAAAATATTAACCATGATTAATCAAATTATTTATGAGTTGATGTCCTGACTTACATGTTATATTTTTTTTATAATTAACGTGTATGTCCGGGCCAGTTTACGTGTACTTTGATTAATCCTGCAGCCCCTGAAATTAACGATCATGTAAATGTCAAGTAATTATTATATTAACAACCACATAATTCAAACTTAAAACCATATAAAGAGCAAACCCCTGTTGATATTTACATGCTGCATCTTGAGTATTGAGTATGTATGAATGTGTTAATTCTTATGTGTATATTCCAGAAGTGTTTTTTAATTTGAAAAAATAAGAAATTAATGTTTTTGTTGTGCTTTTCAATGATTTTATATATTGTTGTCAAAAATAAAAAAATGTTAAAATCTTAATGTATTTAATATATATATATATATATAATATATTATAATACCAAACATATACTAATCATTTCCCTCCTGTGTTTTATAATTATCAACCATAGTAGTAAAATAATTAGATAAATTAGAGTTATTATAATTCAGAATTCTTTTTGCTAAAAATAGAAAATTTATTAAGATAAGATTATTTGATTTTGATTAGACTCTATTTGCTAAGATTTTGATTATTTGATTTAAATGGTAATTTTTATCCACGAATTAGTAGGCGGTGTTGAGAAAAAAGATTCACTTAATTATGGGTTCAAGCTGTATCATTGTCTCTTAAACGAAATGCATGCGTATGCTTGGGTGCGACCTTTTTGTTTATTAGGCTGGGTTATTTAAAAAAAAACAAAAATAATTTTTTATATATTATTAAATTATATTGATGTTAAAAATAATTTTTTTAAAAAATAAAAAAATATATTTTTAATTAAAAAACACTCAATATCAAACTCGAATTTTTTTTCATAACTAATATGATCGGTGTAAATAATACACAGTTTTAAATATAAATGATTTAGGAAATATTTCTATAAGATATAGAGTTACATATATATATATATATATATATATATATATATATATATCACAAACAAAAAAAAGTTGATGATTATCTTGTGTGATGAAATTATACAAGGAAATTACAGTGGTATTTCTCCTCGATTTTATGATTTTAAAGTTTAAAAAACAAGTATTAACTATAAAAATTTATCCTATGAATGCATTACAATCATATGAGAATAATTTATTAAAACTACTTAAGAGTATAAATTTATCTAGGAGAAGGATAGCTTTTGCTTTTAGATATTTTTTTAAAATATACTTGAATTGAAAAAAAAATATTAATTTTATAATTTTAACATGTTAATATTAAAAATAAAAAAGATATATAAAAAAATTAAATATATTTTTCAAGAAAATTTTATTTTTAAAAAATATTTTATACCACATTACTATTGAACACTAACTTAATTTAGTTGTTTATAAGATGATTATTAAATTCTGTTTGGAAATGAGGTGCAAACCACATTTCTTAAAAATTCAAATATATTTTTTAAAAAAATTAAATTATTTATGTATTTTGAATTATTTTTATATACTGATTTTAAAAATAATTTTTTAAAAATAAAATATTATTTTAATATATTTTATTATAAAAAATATTTTTAAAAACAATCACAACTAAATTTATTTACAGATTTTTAGCATCGAAACTCTTAAAATAGATGTATCTATCATAAATCTCAGAAAAGGCTGTGAAATGCTAGAGGCAAATGTTATTGAATATTAAAATATTAAATTTGAATTTTTCAGCTATATTACAATTCTTTCTTCTTTTTTCGGCAATCATTGCAAATCAAATTCAATGAGTGAAAGAGAGAGCAGTAGTCATTCGTACTAACATATTTTTTTATTTGATACTTCATATTCAGAGTAGTGATTATATTTTTTATTTTTTTATTTAAAAAAATTTAAATTTTTTTTAATATTACCATATTAAAAAATTTAAAATAACAAATAATTTTAAATAAAAAAATAAAAATTTACTTAATCTCTATTTAGAACGGAAAACCGAGCCTTACTTCCCTTTAAGAAAAAGTGAAAAATAATTATTATTATTGATTTATTGTATTTTTTACATTTTTAGTACCAAAAATGTTGTTTTGATTTGATATTTGACAGTGGGTGGAAGGGAGCAGCCGTCATTCGTACAATAGCGGCCGTTTTCCAATGTCGTTACGATTTTCGACGGCCACTTCTACTGTTTTTTTCTTTTCCACGCGCGTTGAGGACGAGTGGGGAGAGGAGGTGCTGCTAACGGTCGTGAACTAACGGGGATTGATGGCTCTTTTTTTCTCTTCTTGTTATTAATTTATGAGCACATGGCTGTGTATTTGGCAGTGTCACTATGGTTGTTTTTAAAATAGTTTTTCGTGTTAAAATACATGCTAATGATATTTTTTTATTTTTTAAAAATCATTTTTGATATCAGCACATCAAAATGATTTGAAAACACTAAAAATATATTAATTTAAAGTTAATAAAAAAATAAAAAATTTTAAATTTTGTAAAAAACGCTTTTAAAACGCAGAAACAAACAAGCTTTAAATAATACATTATTTATACTTTTTTATTATTATTTTTTTCGTTTTAATTTTTAAACGGGTGAAATCATATTATTGAGATAATTTATATATTAAGATAGATATAAATGTAAATAATATATTAAAGTATATAATCTTGTAAATTTATGTCATCCCTAATGTAAATTGCAAATTTATGATATATTTTTATAATTAGTTCTATAATTTTTTAATAAATTTATGTCAACATTCTTTTAATTCTAATTTCATGATCAAAATGTTTTATGAATTTTTAAATCTAAAAATGAGTGGTGCACCGTAATAATTCTGATTAAGAAAATTATAATGAGAAAATAATAAATAAAATAATTATATTTTAGAAAAATAAGTACGGATCGGATTTTGTTTCTTTTTAATTTTTTTGTTTAAATTTATTTTTTATATATATTTTTAAATTATTTTAATATATAATATCAAAAATAATTTTTTTATAAAAAAATATTATTTTTTATATATTTCTAATAGCCTATTCTTGCTGTTTTCCATGCTCGTGAATTGGGCGTGGACAGGTTTGCGTGAAGGATAAAGGCCTGATTAACTGTTACTGAACAAGGGAGCAGGGGAGTTTTCTGTAATTCCACCTCTAATCCTTGTCTTTTTGCGGAGATATTTGTTTATGTGATGAAAGTATGTTTTTAAAAATATATTTGAGTTTAAAAAGTATTAAATTAATTTTTTTAAGTATTTTTTTATAGTTTTGATGTGTTAAAAAAATTAAAAAATAATTTTAGTATATTTTAAAATAAAAAAATATTAAAAAAAACTGTACATCATAATAATAAATACATATATTGTTGAGTTAGTAATGTCTTGACCCTGAGCATTAGTTATTGTTAGCATCATCCGATAAATCAATACTCGATTAATTAATAGTTTTAATTGAATAATATTTTTTATTTAAATTCAGAGTTTAAATAATATCATAATTGAATAATATTTCGATTAAATAATAAATTTTAATGATCTCGATAATATTAATGTACAGGGATTTATCTATATAATCTCAATAATATTAATTAATCCGCTCATGGGATTAACTTTTCTTGTAATATTCCCTTGATTGTTAAGAAAAATGAATTTTTTATTTAACAAGCTTTACGACATTATCAACTGCTGTTGATAGTGTCGTGGCCTATCCCACCACCTAATACACAAATCATGGAGAAAGCACTTTATGCTGAACTTTCTCAGCAATTATTCAGCCATGATTCAAGATTTCCTCCCCCGCACCAAAATAATAATAATAATAATAATAATAATTCAAAACTGTACATTTATGTAAAGACTAAATAATTTACTATTACTCTAAAAGTAGTTGGTTTTTTTTACTATGCAAGCCTTCATCATTTATCCTTTCATATATTACTGTGTGTAGGCTGTGTATTTTTTTTTGTTTGTTTAATTTGACCCTCAAATATTTTTTCCGGCAATTTAATTCTAATTTAAGATTAATTAATTTTAATTTTTTATAAAATGAAACTGTACATATATGTGAAGACCAAATAATTAAGTATTACTAGAAAAGGTTGGGTTTTTTTTTATCATTTATCCTTTCATATATTACTTAGGACGGGACATGTTTTTTTTTTGTTTAATTTGATCCTCAAACATTTTTTCTTGTGATTTAGTTATAATTTAAAACCAATTGATTTAAATTCCTTATAAAATGATGGGATTGAAAAAAGAAGAACCAAAATAAATTAAAAAAAACATCAAATATGAGTGATATACCATAAATTTCATAAAAAATATATTCTGACCTTGAATTTTAAAAATTACATAAATTATTTAATTTTAATATTTTAATATATTTTTAATTTAATTTTGATATAAAAATTTATTTTTATTAGTTTTTAGTTCTTGACTAGAAAAGAAGTCATTAGATTCCAACAATTAAAAAAAAATATCATGGAAGGA
>Ga0325404_1007551_pt1 | contig 11314 bp, 8 predicted proteins | sample PopdelMetagenome_18_FD_205664 | JGI IMG/M metagenome (GOLD analysis project Ga0325404, IMG submission 205664) | Populus deltoides microbial communities from Bellville, Georgia, United States - Xylem-Control-R1 | ecosystem: Host-associated > Plants > Phyllosphere > Stem > Wood/Secondary xylem... | reverse complement strand
TCATGTAAAAAATATTAATAAAGAAAACTTGCAGAATTAAAAAAATAGCAACAAAGATAATGGGGATAAAATTTGATAGAAAAAATACCCAAGGAAGATAAAAATTGAAAAAAATTATTAAAAACATCCCCTAGAAAAATAAATTACAATTAAAAGAATAATGATCAAATTTGAAAGATTAAAAAATCATAGGGGTGAAATTGATAAAAATTTATAATTTGATAGATTATTTATAAATTAAAAAATGGCAGGGAAAGAAATTGCTTAGGGCTATCCAAATATAATTAAAACACAAAAAAAATAACAAAAAAAATCCAAAAACAAAGGATAGAAAAGAAAAATATTAGTTCAGAAAAATAAAATAAAAACCAAGCAAAGTAGGCAAACCTTTTAAATCTAATTTAATTTCTAAAAGTCGCAACCTGTAAAATATTTCAATCAAGAAATCTAATTCTCAACTAATTTAATAAAAAACTGTGATGATAAAATTTAAGAGAAAAAAATCCAAGGAGGATGTAATTTTTTTTAAAAATATTGTTAAATAAAATAAACATTAATTAAAAAAATAATAATCAAATTTTAAAAATAAATAAATTAGATGAAATTTTTTTTATAAAATTTAAGTAAATCCGAGCAAATATCTTAAATTTGGTTAAATTTTAAAAATTCACAACCTTTAAATCTTGTATGGTCAAAAAGTCAATAATGAGCCAATTTAAAAATTTAGAATCACCTAGGCTTCTGTCTCTGGCCCAAACTTAGGCTTCACAATTTTGATTATTTTAAGGAGCCGAAGAAGTCCAATAACAGGTTATGGCCCATACCAAGTTACTAGAATGGATCATGCAGGCTTCTTCAGAGGCCCATGCGTCATGACTAAGGCCAGTCCAATGGGCAAGAGAAGAAAAAAGTAACCACCATAATAAATTTAGGTAAGGTAAAGCAAATAAAATTAACCTGGAAAAGATAGGAAATCAATCGGTAACAGATAAAGGAGACCGTGAGCTTAGAATTCAGAGCTAAATTCTAAAAAGGGCAAAAGAAGAGGCCAATTGATGGACGTCTAATCTAATCTAATTTAGTTTAGTTAGGTATTAACCCCGACGACCATTTTCCTCCTCCCTTTGACCTCTTCCTCCTCACTTTCTACTGTTCTACCAAGCATCCAAATTTGAATTCGGTGATTTTCCTGCAAAAATTTCCACCTACCAATTTCAATTGTTTTTCACCTATCTTCTTTTCTCCTTGTTCTTTACATTAATTTACTGCCGCTGTGGTGCTTTAAAATTCAAATTTGGTCCGTGGATTATCTTAGATTTGTTCTGATTAGGGATTTCTTTCGCGAATCAAGCTGAGCTAGGTTATCGATGATGCTTCAAGCTGTTGTTTTTGATCGTATGCAGGTTTTTTTTAATTATTTAACTGGTATGAAACAGGAATTTGTAACGGAGAAAATGTGCCATCAGAATTGTGGCGTGGAGCATTTGTCCGTAGAAGAGGCAATTGCAGCTGATGAGAGTCTACTTATTTACTGCAAGCCTGTTGAGCTTTACAATATCCTTCGCCGCCGTGCTCAAGACAACGTAATTAATCCCCCCTTTTCTTACTTCTTATTCTATTTAATCTAAGAATCTCTATATTTAGTCAATTTTTTTTTAAATGATGCTTTTTTTATTAATTCATCGTATGACCTTGTTACCTTTTCACTTCCTGGAACTTGCTAACGTAAAATATAGTCAGTCTGATTATGGTTTTTTTGCAATTTGTCTTCAACGGTATAAGGATGCATAACGTGTTATCTACCTTATTGCTCTGACTCCGTTCCTGATGTTCTTCACATTATTCCTTCTCTTTTGTATACTGGACTCTAGTGATGGAAAATAGTCACACTGTGATCACCTTTATTTGATAAAATATGTTCAATACGATGGTTAGGTATGCGACTCATTTAGCTTAATTACTGTATCATCACCAAACTCTTCTTTAAATCTGTTAAAATGCAAGAAATCAACAGGGTTTTTTATGCTATATCAATTGGATTGCATTGCTATCCTTGATTTATTCAGCACAGGATATTTGATGCCCTTTTCATGTTTATGTGTTATGTGTTTGTGCTTAATTTCCAGGGCTTCTTTCTTAGACATTCATGCGATGTTTCTACTTTCTAATCACATGCTTTATTCGCTGCAGCCTTCATTTCTTCGGAGATGTTTGCGTTACAAAATAAAAGAAAGGCGTAAAAAGAGGTATGTGTTTCAACCCTTATAAGTTTCATTGCAAGGCACTGGCAATTATAACTTCATCTGCTTAATATATGTGGCTGCATATGCTTGTCTAGGTTAAGAGATGGAATTGTAATTTTCAACTACAAGGACTACAAGAACATGCTACGAAAGACTGAAGGTTATTCCGACTCTTCTGTGTAATGCTTTTAAGATTTTGTCCTTGCATGTTACTTGTTGTCTCTGTGTTTGTTTTATTTTTTTGTGGATTGCTGGTAAACTTTTAAGATTCATGTTCTACCAACAAAATTTGTCCCATCGTGATCTTCTAAGGTAAAATTGTTGTTTGTCCATTAAGTACTCTCATTTTCTTGTTGATTAGCATGTGGTAAATTCCCTCGCCAGATCATTAGCTGCTGAAAACAACATGTTAAAATGAGATTAGTTACATTGAAATTATGCGACATGAACTGTGTAATTATTTCAAACCTCTTATTTATCAAGTGGGCTTGGTAACTTCACGTTGAATGCTATGAAATTTGACATGTGCAGCCTTGGGTTGACGTATATTGCTGTCTGGACTGAATAATTGCTTCCGTGAACGTTTAGGACCATACTGCATGGTTCCATCTGTTAAGACAAAATATCAATATTCACCGTTCTAGATGCTTTTATCAATCAAAAGATGACCATCATTCTTTCTGATTCTTCAGAACAAATACTTTCAATTTGTCAAGGATATTCATATTATATTTTGGTTAATTTACCTTTCTTTCTAATATGCAATAGAAATCTTAAGTGTCCTTGTGAAATCAGGTTATCAAGGGGTAGAATCACTAATTAGAATGCTTTGGTTACTCAGTGAGAACATGTTTAATTATTTCACCATCTGCTTAGAAGCCTATTGATTATGATTCTGGAACCACTATTCGTATAAAATATACTGGTAATGATGCAATCTTAACATGATCTGTTCTGAGTATTTCTACTCTGAGCCTCTCAAAGCACTTTTCTCCCTTGCTCTTATCATTTGTGAAGGTGGAGGCTTTAATGATTTTGTTTTTGCATATCAATTACACCCTGCTGAGATCTTAACGCCTTAGACAGTTAAGACTTGGCTTCTGAAATAAGGTAACTATTAGTTGGAATGAAGGTCTACATATTTAATTGAAAATCTGTTGACCGCTTGCATGGGGGTGATGTATTAATCTTGGTGTTTCTCCTTTGAGAGAGCAGTGCTGGTAAATAATTTGGATCAAGCCAGTAATTTATTTTACAGAAACCAGACTTTTCCTTGGTGTACATGCAAATATAATTGTTGACGCACTTTTTGTTTATTCGAAACTTTCCTCCAGCTCTTCAAAATGAAGTTACCTCTTATAGTTTGCACTGCACACTCTAGTTTAATAAAAGGCAGAATGTGACCTTTTGCAGCTCTATCATATTATGAGCATTGTTTTAATTGAGCTGCTAACCAATTTTTTTCTGTGTGCTTTCTCAACCTGCAGCAACCGAGGACTTCTCCTGTCCATTTTGCTTGATGCAATGTTTAAGCTTTAAGGTGGGATGCTCTATCTTAGATACGTGCTCACCTTTTTCTGATTTTGCTGTTTTCTGCTGTTCTATCCATAAGTTTGAAGGGCAAATAGGTATTTTAAAATATACAGTTTGGTGAGGAACTAAATAAAAGAATCCTAAGATTTTTTTTGTTTTGTGGAAAATACTTTTTTAGAAAAATGTTTTCTTTCATTTTTCAGTGTGAAACAAATACAGAAATATAAGTCAATGAAAAATATTTTTCAATCAACCCCAAAACAGTGACAATTTAGAGGAAAATATTTTAACCTCAGTACTAACAACTCATAATATTCACCACCACCCCAACCCCCACCCCACTATTACTGCCACCCCCAGCCCATCAACTGTCAGTCACTACCACAACTACCATCTTATTACTAATTTAACCACCTTTTTATCATCATCCCACCATAATCAACCATCACCCCACCACCCCACCACCGTCGCCCATAAACATGATCACCATCTCATTACCCATATTGCCATCATTTTACCATGATCCCACCACAGTTTTTCACCACCACCACCACCTCCTTGTTATTAAAATAACCATCATTTCATCACTATTGCAACCATGACCAATATCACAATAACCATCATTCTATGACCACCACCACCAACATTATTATTATTATTATTATTATTATCATCATCACAAGTACTACCACCATAATCATCATTAATGCTATCATCATAACTACCCCTACCACCATCACAATCACTATCCTTATCACGAATATCGCAACTTTCTCATCTAAACAATGGAAAATAACTTGTTTTCCAAGAAAATGCTATTCTTTGGGAAATATCTATCGCGAAACAAATGTACCCTAAATTCTGAGTTTGGCGATCCAAAAAAAAAAAATTGAAAATGTTTGGATTACATATTACTAGAATTTATGGCTTATGTAAATTGTTGGTTTTCCCACCAAATAATCTGCAATTCATTCACTCAAAGGTGATGTCCCTGGTTCTTTTCTTACTACTTCCCCTTTTCAGCTCACATATTCATAGACATGCTATAACCTCAATGTAGTTACAAGATTCTGTTCACTTGGATACTCAAAAATCAAAATTTACTCCTCTGTTTCTAGGGCCTGCGGTATCACTTGTGCTCTTCTCATGACCTATTCAACTTCGATTTTTGGGTTGGTAATTAGAATTCATTCAATTTTCTTTCATGAATTCTTGTAAAAGCACTAGCAAATTAACATTATTGTGCAGGTGACTGAAGAGTATCAAGCAGTGACTGTCTCTGTGAATATTGATAGATTTATATCAGAGGTCAGAAAATTAGTTTGTCTTGGATATACTTTGGAAGATTCATCTTTTTTACTCTTAGTCGGAAAATATTGCACGTTGCACATTAAGGAACTCAAAGTGAACTAGGCACCTGGTTGATTTTAATTTTCTTGGAATTTTAACAAAAAATCTCTTATCAGGGTCCTATCAAATTGAATTTCATTGCAAATTAGCGAAGAGAATGAGGAATTTTATCTTTTGAGGGTCCATTTTAGCTTGTAACTGTTTTTGCTTTCTGGAAACCTAATGCAAAAGGCATTATTATATAATAAGTAGCCACACCTTTCGGTAAAAGAACCAGAATAAGTTCTTATCTAACTATTTGCATCCCATCAATGTGTACAGACTGTTGCAGATGGAATAGAGCAGCGACAGCAGACATTTTTTTTCTGGTGGTCTTTACATATCTACATGAAGATTCTAGTTCTTTTAATTTTTATCTTTTCTGCAGTAAAAGTATTGAGAACTGAAATCATGAAATAAATTGTACATACAGCTCAAAGCCACGAACACGCAAGTCAATAAACCTTGACCAAAATGTGAAGAAAGTTTCCATAAAGTTCTTGGAGTTGAATTCATCCGAAGGCACGAACAATGGATTTTTGGGGAAGGAAGAGGGTACAGTTTCTTTCCTGCTGCATATACAATTACTTCAAAAGTATTTTAATGACGAAATTTCTTAAATAATGAGAATGTTTCTCAGGTTCAACTGTAAGTATATTAATAGTTTCAGATGCCAGCTTCCTTGGAGACCTTTATGATCACATTTAAGTAATGATTGAACTGAAAATCACATTAGTGGTTTTCACTTTTACTCTGGTGATTTGCCTGGCTCCTCCATCTTCTTTTCTAATAAATTGGACATTTTCCACAGTACCAATATATAAATTTTATTCTTTTAGAGAGACCATATGAAGGGAAAAAAAAGAAATCATAGAAGAGCATTTCAGGGAGAAGGATCTTTGCTTACTTTGTTGAAGGATATTTTGATTGGCATCTTAGATAATTGGCACACAGAACAATCCTTGACTTAGAGGATGATTTCCCTTCTTTTTTTTTGTTTCCAATCTTCTACCGACTGTAGGTTGAAGTTCTTTTGTGTAGTTTCTTAATCCTGTAGATGGGATTTACCAATGTGGCTGGCCTTGTTATATATACACATTTTAATTCGTCAGAGAGACTGATAAATAATCAAGTTCCATTACTTTGGTTCTTCTGCTCATGTAATTTCTTTATGAGCGTTGCTGTTTATATTCATCATTTAGATGTATCTTGTATAGGTGAGAATGCTTCCAAGTCATCTTCTAGTGATAAAGATTTGCTCAACATGAGAGATGGAACAGAAAACTATGGTTCTGAGTGTCCTACCGCTACAGAGTTAATGGAGCGTGTTGCATCCAGTTTTAGTATCCCTGGTGTTTCAATTGCCCAGGCTCAATCTTCTGTGGATCCTGAATGTGTTAAATCACAATCTGGAAGTGAACCTTCACTTCCTGCTGCACTCCATGTTGCAAAAGCAAGGAAGCTAACTGTGGAACGGTCAGACCCTAAATAGTATGTTCTTTTGGCCTTTTCCTTCCTACTCTGTTTTCAACTGTATTCAATGCCTTCTCTTTTTTTCCTTTTCCTTTTCAAATTCACAATATTTTGTTTTTGGAAGGCCCTTACTTCACTTTCAAAGGTAGAATAGGCATGTGCTTGCTATGTGCTTATTTCTGTACATGTGTTTTAACCAAGCAGATAAGATTTTTTATAAAGGAGGTGCAATGCCTCTTCTAACCATGTGTAATTCAGCTGTGCATATCATATAATTATCATAGCATCACACCATCTCATTTTGTCCTTTGTCTTGTTATTATGGTGGCTTCAACTTGTATGGCTTTTTTAAAGTGCAGTCATTAATCATTGTGCATATTAGAAGCTTGATATGGGATAACGCAGCATCACATGAAGAGAAAACTGCTTGCCAAAATTTTTGTCTTTAATTTTGTCAATCTTGGGAATTCTAATCCAATGTCTTCTGAAATTTTCTTTTTTCCAGCCGTGCGCTTCTGCAGAAACGACAATTCTATCACTCTCATAGAGTTCAGGTGATTAATTATTACTGAAACCATTACCTTGAACTATCTTCTTCTTCATTTGTCTGATCTGTTAATTGTTAGTTAGTTCAGTTGTGATGGAATTGACTTTAGCATTAAGCCTGTAATGCTTAATGAATATAAATAGCATATTATTTTCATCCTATCAAAATTGTGAGGCTATCATGCCATGTTAATTTTCCTTGATAATCTTAAGGTCTATATTGATCCTTTGCACCATTCATCTCGATCATAGACCAAATCTGCCTCAATAGATCCTTCATTAGCAGTACCCTTCGTGTTATCTTAGATCTTCCTCTTCCCTGCCTCCTTCCTTCCACTGTCTTTAAGAATTTGAATGCATCATGAGTTTTCCTCTTGTCATGTTTTTCAGTGGGACTTTAATGAATCCAGTGTATATGCATTTTTGCTTGAGGATTCTTCAAAATATTTGTTTTTGAATTGGATAAATGGTTTCTATTATGCAAGGAAAATTGCCCAAGAGTTGCTAATACCTATTGTTTTATTTTTTTTTCTTTGAAATTTCTATGTTTTTTTCCTCGTATTTTTGCATTTCTTTCAAGTTATGTTTTCCCTTTATCTTCCAATTTTACGTGGATCACTTTAACTGTTGGCTTGTCAAACCGTGTTTTTCTTGCATTCCAACATTTGCATATGCTTTTTACTATATAACACCAAGGTAATTCCCGAAGTTATGGTTTTCACAATTTAGACTTATGATTTAATTTGAATGTGAACTGAAATAATAATTTCGATAAAATTTTCTTGAGGACTTGCATTCTCGTATTACTAAGTGGCATATATGTGCAACTTTACTCGATAAACAAATGAAACTTAGGCACTAATGCTTGTAATTTATCAGAAACAGCTGTTGGTCTATGTTTCATCCACACCAGATGATCTTAAGGGGGATGAATTCTGGATGTGCATTTTCAGGAATACTGTAGGAATTGAGATTGTAGATTTTAATGTCATTTGTCAACAGGGAACTAATTTTCATAAATTTCATATTGAAATAGTGGTTATTGTTCGTATGATGGTGCACATCAAATGCTTTATTTTTTGGTCACTGTTGACCAAAATGTGGTAAATGATTCTTCTTCTGTATGTTGATTGAGTTTTGTAGAACACCTTGTAGCGACAAGGTGGCAAAAACAATTAATCACCATCTAATTTCATTTTCCTGTTAATTCTTATGTTCCTTTTCTTTGGGACTTTAAATGCTTGTATTATCCACAGTTAATAATTTGCTTTTGTGAACAGTTTCCCTAAGGACTAATTGACCTTTTCCAGTGGCCGGTGTTAGTTTCCATTATTTTAAACTTGTGTTCCTTCCCCCTTGCTGACGCATTACTGATGATATCGCCTTTTTTTAACTTGAAGCCTATGGCATTAGAACAAGTAATGTCAGATAGAGATAGTGAAGATGAAGTTGATGATGACATTGCAGATTTTGAAGATAGAAGGGTATGCTTGCTGATTATGTCTTCTTTTTTTGCTTTGTTTTCTATATCTTGATTTTTTTTACAACAGTGGAAGTTGCTTTTCCTTCATTTTCATGTTCTATTTGACTTGTTTAAATTTGTTATGCATTGTATTTCAATAAGAGGTGTTTTGGCTTATTCATATGCTTGAATAGCCATGTGAAGAACTTGTTTGTTTGCTTTTATGTTAATTAGGAATGCTTTGCATGGTTTTTTGATAGAGAGGTTTCTTTAACTACGTAATGAGAGATAACATGAATGACAGGCTTGTGGTTTTGTGATTTTGAATTAGCAAAATCACCTTAGCCTGGTTCAAAATTTGTCCTTTGAAACTTTTGGCTGTATCCATAGTGAGTTTGACCTGGGGGCTGGGATCAAGTGAATCAAAATTAAGATTGGAGGAAATCATGAGTTTGTGGGAGTCCAACTATGCAAAACTGGAAGACTTTAGTTTTTTCTCATTTATGCCAATATCCCAAACTTCTTTGAAAAAAACTTCTAGAAGAATAGAGAAAAGAAAAGGTCTAGTTAGAATTGATTACAGAAAATTTAGTAAAAGAATTGTGAAGAGATGAACTTATTGTCAGTGGTTGAAGTTTTTTAGTGGCTAATGGAAATATCAATGGGAGGATGGTATATTGAACTTGTTATTAAATGTTTCCTAATTCAGCTAATGTATAGTAGTAAGTTGGTAATAAAAGTAAATCTGACCACCTCATATAAGCGGGTTTTTTTTTCCAGAAATGAGAGGTGATATATATCTCGTGTTTTCTAATGGGATTAGGTCAAAGCTTAAAATTTTCTACATGCCACCCTGCATGTCGTTATTCTCCAATGTTTCATAGAGTCCCATCAATATGTGATCTTGATATTGTAAAATTTGCCACTCAATAATTGATGGGTGAGTAACCTTCTATTCTAGATTCAATCCATTATGTTCCTTTGTCTTTATAGAAAATTGAGCAACATTTGCATTTAATTTTCACATGATTTTATCTGGTTCGGGCTGGCTTTTCAGCTCCTAGTTGCATCCAAGAACAAGATATACTCAACTCATCTCTTAGTAGTGTTTAAGATAACATTGCATCAATTTGTTGCAGATGCTTGATGACTTCGTCGATGTTAGCAAAGATGAGAAGCAAGTCATGCATCTCTGGAATTCATTTGTGAGAAAGCAAAGGTGCATGGGTTATATCAATTTCTTTTGATTTCATTGTTTCTTCTTTTTCCTCTGCTCTCCTGCTTATTTTCATTTTATCTTTGTAATTTAAGAAGTTAAACAGAATCAGAAAAAACCTGCTGTGGGCCATGTAATTCTTGTTCAGTGTTTGGTGCCATAATGAAAATGCTTGCCTTTTGCTTGGGCAGGGTCCTAGCAGATGGTCACGTTCCGTGGGCATGTGAGGCATTTTCAAAACTTCATGGACAGGAGTTGGTCATCTCTCCTGCTCTCTTTTGGTAATATTCCAGCACTATCTTTTCTATTGAACACCGATCGTATTTGCATCGATTCGACTTTTCTATTGATAATCATATCGACCTGCCAATGGATGCCATTGACTAGGCCTTGATCAACTATCAACATTTCTTTGAAGATTCAGAAAATATATATTCCTGTTCTGTAGGATATAATTCTCTCTGGCAAATTTCTTATCAAGTCAAGGTTGATATGAAATTGAAGTTTTGAAACAAGTTCTCTTGAGATTGCATTAAATTGGAATCGATGGAAGTAAGATCCTTTTGCTGTTAAATGACAGCATGGTTTTGTAAGATTTTTGGTTGCAGCTTCTTTTGATGGATGCGTACAGCCGAATCATCCTCTCACCGCTGCTCTTTCTGAATAATGATGTTATTCTAAACATCATTGTGTTCCATATTAAATTTCAAATAACATTGCGGTGCATGCATTAAAACAGTGATTTATAAAGGCTTGCAAAATTAATGATTGCCTCATTTCTCGGATATTTTTTATTTGAACTGTCAAATGTACATGGGCGCAGGTGTTGGAGGTTATTTATGATCAAACTCTGGAACCATGGTCTTCTCGACGCATCCACGATGAACAACTGCAACATGATCCTCGAAAGATGCCGAGATGAAGGGTCGGATGCTGCAAAAAGTGAAAGGCTAGAAGATTGACTGGTGTCAAGGAATCTTCAGTTTTTTAGATGACAGGATAAGTGACATTGGTTTAGTGCTGCCTTAACCCATTCTTTTACCCCCGTTTTACCTCAATCATTGAGCCATAATTTGAATTATTATTATTCATTCATGCACATGAGAAGGGATAGCACAGGACCTCCTTCGTGCTGTTGTCATCTCATTCAATACAAACCACCATTGTTTAACTCTACTGAATTTAAGCTCAGATCAATAATTGCTCATTGATCAGACTCCTTGTTAGTATATGATGTATATCAAGACGTTGTCTTCCTCTCTTTTTAGTTGAGAAATGTGAACCTCCACCGTCTGGACATAGTTTTCTGCCATCCTTTTTATATCAACTATCATCTATGAATCCAACAGCTAACAAACTCTCAGAGGCGTGAGTAAGTCTTTGTGAAGAGTCTATTTTGCCCCTGAAAACAAAACAAGAAACATGTTATTGGGGGTAATTCAGTAACTTCAC
>Ga0325404_1007550_pt1 | contig 11315 bp, 15 predicted proteins | sample PopdelMetagenome_18_FD_205664 | JGI IMG/M metagenome (GOLD analysis project Ga0325404, IMG submission 205664) | Populus deltoides microbial communities from Bellville, Georgia, United States - Xylem-Control-R1 | ecosystem: Host-associated > Plants > Phyllosphere > Stem > Wood/Secondary xylem... | reverse complement strand
AACAACGACTTAGAAAGTAAATTAGACACAATATTGTTAAATGAGTATCTCATATTTATATTTAATCAATCCATCTAATTTAACTAAAAAAATTTAAAACCTAAATTTATCAAAGAATGAAAAATAAAAATTTTTTGAGATAACCTGGGTCATTTTCATGATTAGAAAAAAAATCTTATAGAAAGCAAAAAAAAAAAAAAAACAGAGCCCAATCTTCAATTGAATAAATGATGAATGATGAAACTGAAAAAACACGAGTCTAAAAAAAGAAAAGGGGGTGCCCCTCCTAAATATGAGCTAATATTTTAAATTTGCAACCTGTGAAATTCTAGACCTTGGCTACACAAGGAAGCTCAATTTTTAACCAATTTAATGTTGAATAATGAAATAAAAAAATAATTTTAAAAATTAGCCAAAGAAAATTGAACAAAGAATAACTATGATACGGACTTCAAATATTAACCGATCAAAGTTTTCTGATCATCCTATTTTTCCTCTTAAAGTCATGAGTTTTTTCTCTCTACTCCCTTTCCCTCACTTGATTTTCCCTTTAATTTTTGAGTTAGATGTGCTCAATGCTCACTTGCTTATTTATCTCGACTAAAATCTTGGTTTTTCTCTAGAGTTTTAGTGAAGAAGCTCTCAATTTTTTTCTCATTTATTTTTTGTAGTAGTGGTTGACAATTTAAAGGGAAAAAATAAGCTGAATTTCTAGTTTTCTCAACTTATTTACTAAAATATAATTAATGAGTCTAAATATTATTATTGATCTGACAATTGATATTATTGCGTGGCCTTTTCAAATATAGATTACCCTGAAATTTTAACTCAAATAAAGCAATGAGTCAAGTTTAATATAATTTGATTTTTTGTTTTTTTTAATCAATGTGGGCAAGTGCCGCGTTGCCTTCATGGTGAATCCATCCATGCATGTGGGCAATGTGATGCAGATGGTGGCCCTTTGACAGGCGGTGCTCAGGATTTTGGAATATCATATATATATATATATATATATGTGGTTGGTAAAATGGTGGTTAAGCATTATTAATCTTGTAATTAGGAAAGTGGTTGAAAGGGCTATTAATTTAGTTAAGCACGAAAAGTAAGGATTTATTTTGTAATCGCACCATTAATAATTGGTGCTCATGATTTCTAATAAAAATATGCTTTAAAGTACTAAATAATTCTTTGTTCTTTAGAGATAGTCTTGGAGATGGTGACTATAGGAATGTTACTTTTAGATGAGAGGTTGATTTCTATATCTTCTTAAAATGTCATAATTTTTTTTTTAATCTCTTTTCCCAAAAGAAAAGGCAACAAATAAACTAATTTAAAGTATAAATTTAGTAATAGCACGTGGGGTGAGAAAAAAATCTAAAAAACTGATTAAACTGAAAAAAAAAAGTTAAAAAAATTGAACCGTGAAAAAAATCGATTATAATTTTTAAAAAATCAACCGGTTCGGTTTGGTTTTAGAAGTCTGAAACCGAAAAAACCGAACTGAACCCAAATCGAAAAAACCGAACCGAACCCAAACCGAAAAAACTGAGTCAAACTGGAAAAACCTAGCCAAACCATAAAAAACCAAGCCAAACTGAAAAACCGAGCCAAATAAAAAAAACAGTTTTTTTTCTAAAATAACCGAACCGAAACCGGTCGGTTTGAACCGGTTTTGGTTTTTTTTGAAAAACAGGGTTGGTTATTTTTTTGAATAAAAACCGAATCGAACCGAAAATGATTAGTTTTAGTTAGCACATAATTGTGGCCTGGTTCGAGACTTAAATTATGAGCGGGTAAATCAATACTTAATTATTTTATTTTTTAAATGATTTTATTTTGAATGTTTATTTTTAAACTGAAAATTTTTAGATGAAAATTGATTTAAAAAACAAAACTTATTTGGTTTATAAATTGATAAATCAAGTTAGCTAAAAAAAAAAAAAACTGGTCTAAATCTCAAGCTAGTAGGTGAATGGATCAAACCACTAAGAATTTAAAGATTAAATCGGATCTTAAAAAAAAAAAAGAGGAGAGAAATCACAGGGCATTAATCAAGGAGGGAGACGTGTCAATTCAAGAAAATACCAAAAACATAATAAATCATTCTAAAAAGGAAAATCATTTTAGAAAATTTTAGGCATGCACAAATCGAGTCCACCGACAGCCAGCCACTAGAGTAGAAAACCGAAGCCACCGACACTTATCGGTAAATCATGAGGCACAGCCTGTCAACAGCAAAGAAAATATTCAACTAGTGTCGCTCTCTTGACAAACAATCTTCCAACGGACAAGATCGATACGTGTCAATATATGATTGGTTTCATTATAATTAGCCAGTACCTTTCCATTGTAGAGCCAATCACACCAATACATGTCATCGAGCTCATGGAGATTAGCTAGTTAAATTGGACAGCGACGTTCTAGCTGTTTATGATTTGGCTCCAGCTGCGTGTAGCTTCGACTCCGGTTTAAGCTTCTCGGCTTTCTAATCCACAGCCCAACTTTCCCATTTACGGAAGAGGCTAAGCTTGGAATGGATGATTTGATTTTCTTTTTATTATTGCTTCCAAAATATTTTAAGAAAAAATATAGACGTTAAATAAAATCTAATAGTAGCTTGTGATCAAGCTAGTTTGTATTGTTTTATTTTTTATTGATAGTAAAATGTGTTTTGAAAATAAAATAATATGATATCAAAAAGTAAAATAAGATTTGCTTATAAAAATATTGTGTTTATAATTTTTTTTTGATATAAATAAAGTTTTAATATTGAATTGTGAATGATTAAAAGAAGAAATAAAGAGAAATAAGAACAAATATAAAATCAATTTTAAATATAAGTGTGTTTGATAATGTAGGATGGGGTGCATTTTAAAAATACTTTTTAATTAAAAATATATCAAAATAATATTTTATTATTATTTTAAATTAGCACATTAAAACCATTGAAAAGTATATAAAAAAATCTATTTGATATTTCTAAATGAAAAATAATTTATTAAATATTTTAAAAAACAGAAATTACGAGATACAAGCACTAAAATTTAAAGTTATTTTGATAATGTTTGAGAGTGTGGTAGTGGTTGCTTTTCAAAATATTTTTTACTTGAAAATGCATCAAAATAATATATTTTTATTTTTTTAAAATTAATTTTAATATCAACCTATCAAAACAATTCTAAATTATAAAATATATTACTTTTTTATATATATAAAATAAAATTTATTTCAAACACGGCTTGGTTTGAATATTGAGCTTGAATTTTAACTAAAAGCTATGGACATTATAAATTTTGTTTATAAGATGGGTAAGTACACGTATAGTTTTTTCAACGGAGGAGATAAAAGGGAAGCCAAGGTGAGGCTGAGAGTTGTAACGGACGGCAAGCCGAGCGGGGTCGTTAGATTAAAAAGTAACCGGTTGACCCGGTAAAATAAAATAAATAAAATATCTTATTACATAAATAAACAAAAGAAAGACGAGAAAAAAGATAATAAAAAGACAGGAGCAGGCACTTATACACAACACTAGACAGAGAGACATACGGAGACAGGCAGCCAGCTAATAAGCCCACAGCTAGAGAAAGCAAAGGCAGATTCAGAGATGGCGTGTTGAGTGGTGCGAAGAGTTCCACATTAATCCTTTCTCTTCATTTCCTTTTCATTCACAGATCCATTTCTCTCTATCTCTCTATGTTTTCCTTTTGAAGAAAAGAAAGTAGGGAGTGAATTGATTTTGAGAGAAAGAAAGAAGTTAGGAAAAGATGGAAGCGAATGCTGGTATGGTTGCTGGGTCTTATAGGAGGAATGAGTTGGTTCGGATTCGACATGATTCCGATAGTGGGGTTTGTCTTCTTTTCTTTTATTTTTTGGGTTTGATTTGATTTGGTTGCATTTCTGTGTGTTTGTCTGGATCTGAGTGTTGAGTTTTGTGAGAGCAATTTTTTTCTGGTAGGTTTTTGTATTTCAGCAATGTTTTGTTGTGTTGACTGACAGTGACTAGATCTAGTTGTTAGTGTTTGTGAATATGAGTGTTCAGTTTGATCTTGATTGCTTGATTTCTTTTACGAAGATTTGGCCCTTTTTGTTATTCTTAATATTACATTTTCCTTAAGCCAGGATCATAGTATCTCACATCAGTGAGATTTTTAACTTGTTTTTCTAGCCATGTGATAAATGAGATCCATCTCTATCAATCAATGAAAGCTGATGTTTTATAATTATTTATTTCTGAGCTGAATTAAACTTGATAAAGTGACAATTGCAATCGTTTGGCTTCAGAGGATGCATGTTCTTTCTGTTTGGGATCTCTCTTAAATGCGTTAAGCAATATCAGGTTACTTACGTGATGTAAAATGTTAAGAGGGGGCAGCGATTCCATAGTCTAATATGTCAAGAAGAAAGAATTCACGTTTACTTTTCTTGATTTCCTTTTATTTAAGAAGTAAAAGCACTCTGAATTGATCTCACGTCCTTTATTTTGTGGAATGTGTGGCTTGCATTGTGTCTTGCTGTGGACTTGATTGCTACTTTTAATGTGCCAGTAAAATTCCAACATTGCAGGCTGTTAGGGTCCGAAGTTAGGAAATCTCTGATTGAATACAGTTGTAGAATGCGATTTTTTTTTGATGTGGCACGTGAAACGATATATTTGTTTTCTGTATTCTAATCACTGTGTTTTTTTTAATGGAATTCTGCAGCCCAAACCCCTCAAAAATTTGAATGGACAAACATGTCAAATTTGTGGGGATAATGTTGGAGTTACAGAAAATGGTGACATCTTTGTTGCATGCAATGAGTGTGCTTTCCCAGTTTGCCGTCCTTGTTACGAGTATGAGCGAAAAGATGGGACTCAGTCTTGCCCCCAGTGCAAGACTAGGTATCGAAGGCACAAAGGTTAGCTTGTTTCTTCATTGTTCTTTTGGGTTCTTTTCTGTTGTGTAGTCATTTTGTGATGTATCAACAAATGGGGTTTTATTGATATTTCAGGGAGTCCTCGAGTGGATGGAGATGAGGATGAAGATGGCGTTGATGATCTGGAGAACGAGTTCAATTATGCCCAAGGCATTGGCAATACAAAGCACCAGTGGCAGGGTGATGATACAGAACTTTCTTCATCCTCTAGACATGAATCTCAACCAATTCCCCTTCTCACAAATGGGCAGCCGGTATGCAGAGCTATCAATTTAGGGTTCATTTACATGCGCATGTTGGGTACTGCAAAATAGATCGAATAACAATATATGCTTCTAGTGAACCACATTATTTTGTACGTCCTTGTGAAATTTTGAACCTTTTCCAGATTAAGGTGTCTTTGGCATTGATACATGTGGTCCAAGACCACAAAAACAGTTTTAGCTGTGGTTAACTCAAGCCCTCACTATTGATGCTTTGATTATTTTTAAGCCCCATGTGCAAGACCACAATGCCAAGCGCTGCTTGATTAGTCTGTAAAGTATTTCAAAAACTCTTGGCTTTGTTATATACTGTCTCATCAATCTACTTGTTGTATTACAATTACAAACTTTGTACTTGAGAGCTTCCAGTTTCTTTAAAGTCAGGGGTCTTTCTGGTTTTCTTACCTAGAGATGTAATTGAAACTGAAACTTCCACTAATTCAACAAGTCCCCCCCACCCCCCTCTCTCTCTGGAAAAGAGAATTTGTCAGGCTTGTTTCCTGTTTAGAAGCTAGCCAGCTGTAGATATTTAAAAATTCTTCTCTTCTTGGTGCATTATCAAGTGAACAACGTGAATGTTAGATGTTATGATTTTGCAATATTTTGCTTATATGGATGTTATTTTCAGGTTTCTGGTGAAATCCCCTGTGCTACACCTGACAATCAATCTGTACGAACTACATCTGGTCCTTTGGGCCCTGCTGAAAGGAACGTTCACTCATCTCCTTACATTGATCCAAGGCAGCCAGGTAGTCAAGCAACTGAGTTCGAGCATTTATAACCCTTTCTATTGTTTGTATGGCTTTGAGTTAATCATTTTTCCTATTGTTACAGTTCATGTTAGAATTGTGGATCCATCAAAGGACTTGAATTCTTATGGCCTTGGTAATGTTGACTGGAAGGAGAGGGTTGAAGGTTGGAAGCTCAAACAGGACAAAAATATGATGCAGATGACCAACAGATACTCTGAAGGAAAGGGGGACATGGAAGGTACTGGTTCGAATGGAGATGAACTTCAAATGTGAGTTTTCCTTCTTAAAGATTTAGGTTGCATCATTCTATCTTCTGGAAGCATATTACTTGCAATCTCTTATATTGAAGCATGGATTAGCTTTCAGATTCTATTAAAAGGATGGACCAATCTCCTTAACGCACTCAATTAACCATTTTGTGTCTGCATTTCTTTTCCTGCGTCACAGGGCTGATGATGCTCGACAACCTATGAGTCGTGTGGTGCCCATTTCTTCATCTTACCTGACTCCATATCGTGTTGTAATCATTCTGCGGCTTATTATTTTGGGATTCTTCTTACAATATCGTGTTACTCACCCAGTGAAAGATGCATATGGATTGTGGTTGACATCCGTTATCTGTGAAATTTGGTTTGCCTTGTCCTGGCTTTTGGATCAATTTCCAAAATGGATGCCTATCAATCGTGAGACCTATCTTGACAGGCTAGCATTGAGGTAAGTTAAACACATTTTATCGGTCAATAGAGTTTAGTGATGGAGTAATGGCTCTTATTGCTTGGCTAACTGCACTCTATATCTTGCAGATATGATCGCGAAGGAGAACCATCTCAGTTAGCCCCTATTGACATCTTTGTTAGTACCGTGGATCCCATGAAAGAACCTCCTCTTGTAACAGCAAACACTGTGTTGTCCATACTTGCTGTTGATTACCCTGTCGACAAAGTATCATGCTATGTTTCAGATGATGGTTCAGCAATGTTGACATTTGAAGCCCTTTCTGAAACTGCGGAGTTTGCAAGGAAGTGGGTGCCTTTCTGCAAGAAGCACAGTATTGAGCCTAGGGCCCCTGAGTTTTATTTTGCCCAAAAGATTGATTATCTGAAGGACAAGATACAGCCTTCTTTTGTCAAAGAGCGCCGAGCAATGAAGGTGAGTCAAGAAAAACAGCATGCCTTTTGCACAAACTTTTGGTGCATTTCGCATGGATTAAGTGGGTTCTTGTGTTTTTTTACTTGTTTTCAACATTATACACGAGCATGAGCATAACTATGTGTCACAGAGAGAATATGAAGAATTCAAGGTGCGAATCAATGCTCTTGTTGCCAAAGCTCAGAAGATGCCTGAAGAAGGTTGGACGATGCAGGATGGAACTCCATGGCCTGGAAATAATCCCAGGGATCACCCAGGAATGATCCAGGTATTACCATCCTTCCTACATGTATCCATAATCATGCCTGCTTTTCCTTGTCTTTACCCTACACTTTACCCTTTCTTCCATATGGTGGAGAGCAGGTGTTTTTAGGTCACAGTGGGGGGCTTGACACAGATGGAAATGAGCTACCTCGACTTGTATATGTTTCCCGTGAAAAGAGACCTGGATTCCAGCATCACAAGAAAGCCGGAGCAATGAATGCATTGGTTTGTCATCTTAATTTCTTGTAGAATTTCACCCTTTGTTTCAATTTCTCAAATTCATTGCCATTCATCACAGATCATGGTACTAAATGGGTGCTGCTTTTCATGCATATTAAAGGACAGTTGCTTTTTTATTTTTCCTTAATTATATGGAAGTTGGCACTTATGTGTACTCCATGGTTTGGTTCAAGATGATTGATTTCCTGAACTTAGACGCCTGCACCACAATTATCTGCTAAACATCAACATGTCCTTTGACTTGGTCTTTCTGTTATGCAGATTCGAGTTTCAGCTGTACTGACCAATGGTGCTTATCTTCTGAATGTCGATTGTGATCACTACTTCAATAACAGTAAAGCTCTCAAGGAAGCCATGTGTTTCATGATGGACCCTGCCTATGGAAAGAAGACGTGCTATGTACAGTTCCCACAACGTTTTGATGGCATTGACTTGCACGATCGATATGCCAATCGCAATATCGTTTTCTTCGATGTATGTTTTAGTTGATCTATCATCAATCTGAAAAATGTTCCTTTCTGTGTATTATTGCTATGGATGACTCAGCTTTTCTCATTGTATCTTGCAGATCAACTTGAAAGGTTTGGATGGCATCCAGGGGCCTGTGTATGTCGGAACTGGTTGTTGTTTCAACAGGCAAGCACTATATGGTTACGATCCAGTTTTGACTGAGGAAGATTTGGAACCAAACATTATTGTAAAGAGTTGTTGTGGCTCAAGAAAGAAGGGAAGGGGTGGTCATAAGAAATATATTGACAAGAAGAGGGCAATGAAAAGAACTGAATCCACTGTCCCCATTTTCAATATGGAAGACATTGAGGAGGGTGTTGAAGGTCGGTTTCTGCTAGAATTTATTTTTTTCTCACCTGTCCTTTTCGATTGAAGCCTTTTACCGGCCCTGCATCTCAGTAATTTGGTTTATGATGGAGTATGCTGGTCCTTATATATGCATGGTCACTAGTGTTTTGATTACTTTTAACTTTGTTTGTGTGTGTATATATATATATTATTTACAGTATCAAAGGTTTCATTTTCCAATGCCAAAGTTACTGACAATGATAAACTACAGAACACTCAGTTTGAGATTTGTCATGATTTTGATAAAACACTGGTGGAATCTACAAATGATCAGAGAAAAGTTAATGTAGCATGTTTTTCTAACTGCAATCCTTCTCTTTTCAGGATATGATGATGAGAGGTCACTTCTTATGTCGCAGAAGAGTTTAGAAAAGCGTTTTGGTCAGTCACCAGTTTTTATTGCAGCTACCTTCCAGGAACAGGGAGGCATCCCACCATCAACCAACCCTGCAACTCTGTTGAAAGAAGCTATCCATGTTATTAGCTGTGGATATGAAGACAAAACTGAATGGGGCAAAGAGGTCAGTCTAGCTTTGTACTCAGTAGCAATACTTTAGTCTGATCATGTTTAATTTATACCTTAGCTAATCCTTTTCGTTTGCTGCCAGATTGGATGGATCTATGGTTCTGTTACTGAAGATATTTTGACTGGGTTCAAGATGCATGCTCGTGGCTGGATATCAATCTATTGCGTGCCTCCTCGCCCAGCATTTAAGGGGTCTGCTCCTATCAATCTTTCTGATCGTTTGAACCAGGTTCTCCGGTGGGCCTTGGGATCTATTGAGATTTTGCTGAGCAGGCATTGCCCCATATGGTATGGATACAGTGGAAGACTAAAGCTCTTGGAGAGGCTAGCATACATTAATACCATCGTTTACCCACTAACATCTCTTCCACTGCTTGCTTACTGTATACTTCCTGCCATTTGCCTTGTCACTGGAAAATTTATTATTCCTGAGGTAAGTGATGTTTCCATTTTGTTTGGTACCAGTTGATCATATGATTTAGATCTCAATTAACAAATCAATGATTCTGCTACGATTCCTTTTCAGATAAGTAACTACGCTGGCATGTGGTTCATTCTCCTTTTCATCTCCATCTTTGCTACTGGAATACTTGAGCTTAGATGGAGTGGAGTTGGTATTGAAGACTGGTGGAGGAATGAACAATTCTGGGTGATCGGTGGCACATCAGCTCATCTCTTTGCTGTCTTCCAAGGGCTTTTGAAAGTGCTTGCAGGTATTGATACCAACTTCACTGTCACTTCAAAAGCATCTGATGAGGATGGGGATTTTGCAGAGCTTTATGTGTTCAAATGGACATCCCTTCTCATCCCTCCAACCACTGTCATTTTACTGAACATGATGGGTATTGTGGCTGGTGTGTCCTTTGCCATAAACAGCGGGTACCAGTCATGGGGTCCGCTCTTTGGCAAGCTGTTCTTTGCTATTTGGGTCATTGCCCATTTGTATCCTTTCCTCAAGGGTTTGTTGGGTCGACAAAATCGTACACCAACAATTGTCATCGTCTGGTCTATACTCCTTGCTTCCATTTTCTCCTTGCTATGGGTGCGCATCGACCCATTCACCTCAGGCACCACACAAACCGCCGCAAACGGTCAATGTGGCATCAATTGCTAGATTGTTTCCTGAGACAAATGCCATCTCTCCTCAAAGCCTACCCCCGTGTATATAACAAGAAACCAAGGCACTGGACAATATCAATTAATTTATGTAGAAGGGGTGAACCTTAAAGAGATGTACTTCTGGGAGGCGCTGAAGGAGAGGGACACATTAGAAGAAAAACCCTTTTATAGTATCATCCTTGTTGTCGTCAACACCACATGGTGTTTCTATCCATCCCTACATGAGCAGATGTTGCTGGACTTTTTACGTTCGTTCATGCCATTGTTGTGCAGTTTTGTGATGCTTTATTTTTTTGGTAAAAGCTTATAGAAACATTCATCCATTGTCTAGAAGTACTTGGCTTAAGAATTCTTTCTAAGTGTAAGAATGGTTATCATCGAGTTTCAATATATTACAGATCTTTGTCATTGCAAATTGGCCCCTGATTTTTGTTCTGCTGCAGCTTAAGTTCGAGGTTACGTTGTATTCGAATTTTGCTTTCTTCGGTCACCCACTGACCTTTTGGAAAGATGTTAAAACTGTGTTTTTTAAAAGTTTTATCTTTTTTTTTTTGTTTTTAATGTTTTTAAATATAATTTTAAATAAAAAATAATCACAAATATCTGCCAAGTAATCAATCATGCAAGTAACAAGTGATGATGGTTTGTTATTTTTACTATATTTTCTTTTTAATTAATGTTGGTCTTTGGGCTAGCTGGTAGTTTGTGTGTATCTTGATTAATTTCACGGTTCATCAAGTTAACAATTATATAAGTTTTCAGTGACCCTGAAATTTGTAAGACTCGAATTGTTGATTATTATTTGGCTTTGTTGATGGAATAATTTTTGTTTTTAACACGTTTTAAAAATGTATTTTATTTAAAAATATATTAAATTAACTTTTTTTATAAATATTGACATTTTATTAACCCCATCTTGTATACCTGTTTAATTTAGTCATCCACTTGATTAAATTTTAATTTTATTTTAAAAAATAAAATAATATTATTTTAATAAAATATTCGACTCCTTCAGTAAATTAACCTAGTTCAATTTTTTCCATTTAAAAAAAAAAGAGGTGAATGAGGAAGCCCAATTAAGGATGAGTGGGCTGGGCTTGGGGCTAATTGTTTGAAACGACACCGTATCTAAATAACAAAATCGGAAAGCAAACCCCTAGTAATAAGCAGGGTAGCAGGAGGAGGAGATGCTTGGGCTAAGGGTTTTTGAGTATTTATAACACAAAATCC
>Ga0325404_1007549_pt1 | contig 11315 bp, 13 predicted proteins | sample PopdelMetagenome_18_FD_205664 | JGI IMG/M metagenome (GOLD analysis project Ga0325404, IMG submission 205664) | Populus deltoides microbial communities from Bellville, Georgia, United States - Xylem-Control-R1 | ecosystem: Host-associated > Plants > Phyllosphere > Stem > Wood/Secondary xylem... | reverse complement strand
CCAAGATCTACAGCTCCAGATATGACCTAATTACCGAACAGTGTTCCAGTTTGGACTGCACCAGCATCTCTTTTCTAAGTTTGGCCATCTCTTTGTCCTTTCAATTTCAGTACTTCAACTCATCAATCAATTCTTTCATTTATGTGATAGGCCTGCATTTAAGATGAACATTTACCATAAATTAAAGGTATCTTATATTATTAGATATGTTATTATAAAACATGCTTTAGTTAAGGAGTTATTGATACTTCAAGTGCAAAATGATGATATAAAACCTTGATAAAAATGCACTTTTAAGTACTAATCAGTCAAGAATAAGAGTTTGTTCTTCAGTCATGTGGATGGAAGTTAGGATTTGAAGATGTTCAGTTTCGGTGAGATGATAATCGCACCATCCTTTTAACTGGCCACAGAAACCAATTATATGAAGTTTGGTCATGGCTTTATCTGAGGTACTAGTCTGGGTTTTGTAGGTATTGGCTGTCATGATAATTTGTTGTAGGATGTTTAGGATGAGGTATTCTAACATTCCATCTATGTTCAATTCATAGAGGGAGGCATGAAATTTATGTTAGTTGATAATGTTAGGTTCATTTTGAATGGATATACCTGGGGAAACGAGTGATTTGGGGTTTTTACAAACGAGTTTATCAATCTAAGGAGTTTATTCTCTGATGGCTTTTTCTTCAGAAGTTTGAATATGATCTGTTTGGTTATTTTGAATGGTGTTAATTTGGCTTGTGGAGGTTGAAGGATTGTTACTAACTCGAGGGGTGTCAGAAACATTTAGGGTTAATTGTTTGCTTAAGATGTTAAGGTTGGTATTGGTAAAATTATTTTGCTAAATAATATTTTGGTATTTGTAATAATGTCTTCACAGGGAATTTTGCAAGGGGCAGCTTCAATTGTTTAATCTTTGTATTGAATTTTGAGGTTTCTTAAGGGTGTATGTTCAGACTTAACTAAAGGACCACTGATAAGTGCCCAAAAAGAGTTTTATTTCTAGATGTTATGGGATATGCATGTTTTTTAGATGTGAAAAGATATGCAATAAGATGTTCGGATGTATAATACATTTCAAACCAATCAAAAAATAAGATTTGAACTTTATATAATGTGATGAACTCATAGAAACATTTTTGTGTCTCGTGTCTTTATTGTAAAAAAGTTTTGAAAACCAAAATCTCTTATCAGAGTTATAGGCACTATAAAAATCATTTTTGAAACAAATTTTATCAACAACAAATTCTTTTCTTGAAGTTAAAACATTCAGCTTGTTTTTGTCATTTTTTGTGACTGCTGAAAAGGTTGGAGAGGTTGGAGGGGATTGCTATTCTGGGTTTGTATATAAAGGTTTAGATATATTTGTAGTGTAATATATATTTTGGAAGTTCGTATTTGGAATGCCAGAGGTTGATTTCCTAGGTGGATTTGTATAGTATGGTATAGTTATGACATAAGAGATTTTAGAGATTCTTCTTAGATCTATAGTTTAGATGGGGAAGGTTCATCTGAAAACCTGGAACTAGTTGATTGTCGATGGAAAGAAAATTTGACTTTTCCATTAGTATATTGGGTTATTTCTTTGATCTAGATATTTGGTTTTGGTGGCTGTGGTGGTTGAGGTTGTGTTGCACCTTCAGAGATCCAGTCCTTTGGAAGGGTTACATCTTTCTACTGGATGACTCTAAGAACAACTGTGTTTGATCTAGAAATGTCAGTTTAGAGGAGTAAGGTTTCACCTTTTTATGATTGGAATTTCTGTTTGCTAGCAAAGGTTGAAAACATGACTTTATAGTAGATCTTGAAGATCAAGACGACTGGAATTGATCCTTCAAGCATATTGTAATTCTAGGTTTTTATTTGTAGGATCATGCTTTGTAAGATGTTTAGGTCTTTAAGGGATATAGTAATGTAAAAAGCCAGTTATGTTCTAGCCCGACCAAAATAATAATAATAATAGATAAATAAATAAATAAATAAATAAGAAAGCAAGCATTGAAAGGGGAAAAATTAAACAACAGAATAGTTATAAGGCATTAATTTATTAAGAAAAAAAGGATGGGGATAATTTTGAAAAAGGCTAAACAAAAAGGGGTTAATGTGCAAATTTAAAAGATGAGACTATATAAATGCCCATCTTTTCTTCTTTTTGCCGATGATACCTGTAATTACCACCCCAGTTGATAGTGTGGTTACATTATGAGAGAACTAGGGTTTGAACCTTTCTTGGGCGAACCAGATGCTGAAATAGCTGGCAGATGGCTTCACACAATTGATGATACTTTAGATCAGATACAAGTGGCTGAGGGCTTACGAGTGAATTATGTTGCTCATTTACTTTTAAACAGGGCGCGATTTTGGTGGGATATGGTGAGGTCAAGGACACCTGCATGGTCCTGGTCTTGGGTAGAGTTTAAAGAACAGTTTGAGCATCAGTTCTACTTCTCCTATCATCAGAAAATTAAGGAACAAGAGTTTCTAGCCTTGAGACAGGGGGACATGTCATTGCTTGACTATGAGAGGAGGTTTCATGACCTTTTCATGTTTGCCTCACATTATACCCCAAATGAACAACATAAGGTTGAAAGACTACGAAATGGACTGAGACAAAAGTTAAGGCAAGGATTGGTTGCCTTTAAATTCAAGACCATCAGAGAGCTTATTGTGGTAGCAGAGGTTCTTGAGGCATGTTTAAGGGAGGGCAACAGGAACAATATGGTTTGGGTAAACGGAAGAAAGTAGAGTATAATTTTAACAGACCCCCTCTACCTAAAAGAGGTAAGGAACCGTTCAATCAATTCAAAAAAGAGGGAGTACCTTGGCTGTATCTGCTTAGACTTCAGGGGTAGGTTCAACTGTGGGGCAACCAAACCACATAGGTGGTTTTTTCATATGAACATTGGAGTAGAGAACGATTACTTATCCTTTGTGTACCTAGTGTGGGCAAAGATAACCAGGAGATTATTTCGCAACACCTGGATAATGTTATATCTGGAGGGGGGGAACACAAATGACGGGATTGTCCATATTTAGGCCGGGGATGTTACTATTATGGAGGTCAAGGACTTTCAGAGAAATTGTCCTCGTAGGACTGAGATCACCCTGAATCAGCAACAACAAGCTCAGAGTCAGCAACAATTTGCCACTGTAGACAAACCAGCTCGACAGACATTATCAGGGGCTAGTGGTATTAGAGGCTGAACTCATGTTCAAAATGATAAGACACAGTGGGCTCAGACTCAAGGAATAGTATATTACATGACACAAGAGGAAACCAGAGTTGCTCCTAACATAGTGGCAGGTATATTATAGTTAAAGTTTTTGCCTGTTCATGTATTATTTGACTCTGGGGCACACACTCATTTGTTGCTATTAAGCTTGTCGGGAAACTAGGGGAAAATCCTTGTAAAATAGATAACGAGTTTGTTATAAGTACTTCATTAGGTGAGACCGTAAATATTGACCATATGTATAAAGGGTTTAACTTGTTATAAATGGGTGTGAAATGAAAGTAGATTTATTGCCCTTAGAGTTACATGACTTTGATGTTATTTTAGGGATGGACTGATTGAGTATGAATAAAGCTCAAATGGACTGTTTTGCGAAAAGAGTAACTTTTCATGGAGCTTATGGTAGGAAAAATGTATTTAGAGGAGAGATAAATGTCATTCCAAATTGTATTGTCTTGGCTATGACTACGAGAAAGATGATAAAGAAAGGGTATGAAGCTTACCTTGCATTGGTCATGGAGACAAAAAAAAAAAAAGGAGGGAATTCGATTATTGAACATTTCAGTAGTGAGAGAATTCCCTGATGTATTTCCGGATGAGTTGTCGGGGGTACCTCCAGAAAGGGAAGTTAAAGTTGCTATTGACATATTAGCCGATACACTTCAATAACTTAGACACCATATCGAATGGCACCAACAAAATTGACAGAGCTAAAAATTCAATTACAAGAATTACTAGATAAAGGCTTCATACATCCGAGTAATTCACCTTGGGGAGCTCCTGTGTTGTTTGTAAAGAAGAAAGGATGGAACCTTTAGACTTTGCATATATTATAGATAGTTGAACAGGGTGACAATAAAGAATAAATATCTGCTTTCATAGATAGATGATTTCTTCGATCAACTAAAAGGGGCTAGAGTGTTCTCAAAAATAGACTTGAGATCGGGGTATTACCAGTTAAGAATTAAGGACTTGGATGTACCAAAGATGACATTCAAAACTTGTTATAGGCATTAAGAGTTCTTGGTGATGCAGTTTGGATTAACAAATGCATCAGCGGTGTTTATGGACTTGATGAATTGGTCTTTCGATTGTACTTAGATAAGTTCGTGGTGGTGTTTATAGATGATATCTTGGTCTATTCAAGCTCAAACTTAGAGCATGAATAACATTTATGGCGAGTACTATTGACCTTGAGAGAACATTTATTATATGCTAAACGTAGCAAGTTTGAGTTTTGGCTGAAAGAAGTGATCTTCCTGGGACATGTTATATCAGATGAAGGAATTTCAGTGGATTCCAGAAAAGTCAAAGCAGTGATGAAATGGAAAGACCTACGAACGTGACTAAGATTCGTAGGGTTTTTCCACTATAGCTATTCACATGACCTGATTAACCCGGAAAGAGACAAGGTGAGAGTGGACACAAGAATGTGAAGAGAGCTTTCAGGAGCTAAAAAAAGGCTTATTGCGACACCAATGTTAGCACTTCCTTCAGGAACATAGGGATCAGTGTTCTATAATGATGCTTATAAGAAGGGTGTAGGCTGTGTATTGATGCAACACGGTAAAGTGATCGCTTGCACCTCTAAACAATTAAAAGCTTACGAGGTGAATTACACGATGCATGACTTAGAATTAGCTGTTGTAGTTTTTGCTTTGTGGATTTGGAGACATTATTTATATGGGTCACAAGTTTAGATATTTACAGATCACAAGAGTTTGAGACATTTAATGACACAGAAGGAATTGAATATGCAACAAAGATGTTGGGTGGAATTAATCAAAGATTATGATTTTGTAATTGAATACCATCTGGGAAAAGCAAATGTTGTTTCAAATGCTCTTAGTCATAAGAATATGTTAGTGGAGACTCAGTGGGATGATTCAGATAGAAAGGAATTGTCAGAGCTAAGAAAGATTAGAGCTCAGATAGAGGGAGGACCAGGAGAATAATTGATAGCTCATTTAAAAATAAGATCAACACTCCAGGTTAAGGTGCTTGAGGCTTAACGAATGGATGCTGAAATTGGTAAGATAAAAGACAAAGTAAAGTCAGCAGTTGAGACACCATATCAGATTTTAGATGATGGAATGATAGTACTTAGAAGGCAAATGTACCTGCCAAATGATGAAAAACTAAAAAGGAAAATTATATGAGAGGCTCATGAGTCGAGGCTCACAAGTCACCATAGGGAGTACAAAGATGCACCAGGATTTAAAAGAATTTTATTGGTGGCCTAATATGAAAAGAGAGGTGGTTGATTACGCGATGAAGTGTGGAATTTATCGCCGGGTAAAAGTAGAACATCAAAAACCAGTCGGGCTATTACAACTGTTAATACCATAATGAAAGTGGGAAAACATCACAATGGACTTTGTATCTGGGCCGCCTAAAGAAAAAAAGGGTAGTGATGTAGTTTGGGTCATCGTTGATCGGTTAACGAAGTCAACGCTCTTCTTACTTATGAGGATGAAAGACTCAGTGGAAAAACTGGCAAGATTGTATGTTAATGAAGTTTTGAGATTACACAGAGTGCCTTTATTGATTGTTTCAAACTGAGACCCCAGATTTACCTCCTGGTTGTGGCCAAGTGTACAGAAGGCTTTGGGAACAAAGTTGAATTTGAGCACAACTTTTCATTCCGAGACGGATGGCGAATATGAGAGAACCATTCAGATATTAGAAGATATATTAAGAGCATGTATATTAGAATTTGAAGGAAGTTGGGAAGATCATTTACCGTTAGTAGAGTTTACTTATAACAACAACTACCAAACTATAATAGGAATGGCTCCCTACGAAGCTTTATATGGTAGAAAGTGTCGAACATCATTATGCTGGGAAGAGGTGGGGGATAAACAATTGATGGGACCAAAGTTAGTTCAAATTAACACAGAAAACATAAAGATTGTAAAAGACAAAATGAAGGCAGCCCAAGATAGGCAGAAGAGTTATGCAGATAACAGGAGGAGACCTCTAGAGTTTGGTATTGGGAAATAAGTATTTTTAAAGGTTACCCCGTGGAAACGAATGTTAAGGTTTAGTATGAAGGGAAAATTAGCGCCAAGATATATTGGGCCTTTTAAAGTGAGTAGGAGAATCGAACCTATAGCTTATAAATTGGCCTTGCCTCCTACTCTAACCAAAATCCACAACGTGTTTCATGTTTCCTTGTTAAGGAAAGCTGAAGTAGATCCATCTCGAATCTTACCTCAAGTTCCTTTAGAGATTGATGAAGATTTGACAGTAGAAGTAAAACCGATGAAGGTGTTAGATTATAGTGAGAAAGAATTGAGGACTAAGAGAATCCCAACGATCAAAGTGTTATGGAGGAACTCTCAAGTTGAAAAGGTGACCTCGGAAAGAGAATCTGAAATGAGAAAGAAATACCCTAAATTGTTTCTGAATTCAAGTATGAGGTTTGAATTTCGAGGTTGAAATTTTCTTTTTGGTGGGGAAAATATAAAAAGCCAGTTATATTCTAGGCCGACCAAATTAATAATAATAATAATAATAATAATAGATAGATAGATAGATAGATAAGCAGGCAGGCATTGAAAGGGGCAAAATTAAATGATGCAACCATACTATTAAATAGTTTCACCCATATTTAACTAGTGTTTTGCCTATGTTTTATATATAAAATATCTTGATATTCTTTGTTTTATGTTTTGAAGGCACTTTTGGATGAAAGATGCAAAAAGGAGTAAATTGGAGATAATTGGCAAATTTGACCTTCAGTCGATGTTTTGTGCAAAACGTAAGCTCTAGAGGTTGAAATGAAGTGATTCCAGTGGCATTAAAAAGCTAACATCCATACCGTTCTGGAAATCTAAGGCAAGAAAATAAAATAAGGAAGAGCATGGAAATCACAGCCTTCAAAGTCAAATCTCACAATCTGCCAGTGTTGACCTTTGGCTATTCCAACTTGAATATCTGGAGCTACAGAAGTCCAATTGATGCAAACTTAATTTTATTGGATTCATGACTCAAATTTCTATAGACGCTCCCAATTTCAGCCAAAAATGATGTCATATGAGGGAGATATGATTTTTCAAAGATGATATCTGAATTCTGCCAGCAAACAGGTTTCGTGAAGAAACGAGTCCAAATTACGTTCCGAAGCATCTAAACCGATATCCAAGTTTTTATTTCAGCAATTTAGCTCCTCTAAGTCAAATCTTGAAGATTTCATGCAAGGATATTTCTCCTTTTTTAGGAAAATAGTTATTGAAGTACTTAAATGTAAACAGCTACTTAATGGAGGACTATTTTGTAAAATAGAGACCTAGGGTTTCCTAAGATATAAAAAGAATGAGAGAAGAAAAGGGGGCAGCCAGCCAAGAAGAGAAAAACCCCCCTTCCTCTAAGAAACCTTAAATTATACATTCTTCCTTCTTTTTGATTAGTTGTTCAACAAATATGCAAAGCTAAACACTTTTTCTTGGTTGCAAGGACACGGAAACCTTCGGATTTCAAGAACTGTGAGATTTATTTGACCTTTTCTTTTCAGTTTATATGATGAATATGTTTGTTCTCCTATTCTTATTTTCCTATGATTGTTTATTTTAATTGCTAGAGCGAACTCTAAGTTATTATTGTAGACAATCTATTGCTAAGTTTGATATCAAAACCGGAGTTGTGGTATATGAACTTGTGAAGCAACTGAGTTTAATAATTATGGCGGATCTATGTTTATTAATCTTAGGGAGAACATTCAATCAAATCAAACATAGACTGCGGACAGTTATGTTTTCTTGATTAATCAACTTATCTAGTTCTTAAGACTGCCATTGAATTAAATTACTAGTGCGGACACTGTGGTTGTTTGATGGTTAGGGCTAGTTATACAGCGTATCCGTTAACTAACCAATGTTAAGAAGAGATAAATATTCAGAATATAATTGATGTTATGTTTCCATGATCAGTTCTGATTTCTGTAGGTGGATGTGTGCTTGTGACCAAGGTTTGTTCTCTTGATAATTTTCTGATTTTATTAAATTTTGTTTGATAGTTTTCTGTTTTCTTTTGCTTTAGCCTAGATAACGTCCAAACCCCCCCAAATTGCATATCATCTAGCATAAAAATCTGACTTGAATCTTCCTCGTGGGATCGACCCCTTGCTTGCTCTGTTTTCTTGTGCTTGTAATGTTATTTTTATTTGCTGTGATTAAAAAAAAAGAGAAACAGAATTTTTGCTTGCGGCGGTACTGTTCACTTGCGGCAGCGGTACTGTTCAAAACAGAATTTTTGGTGGAATTAGGTTTCGTTCTTTTGTTTTCTTAAGGGAAACGACGTTCTGAACAGGACTAGTGGTTACTAGTCCCACCCTATCGAGGCCAAATTCTATTGTTTTCTAAGTTTTTTAGGCAGTTGTAGTTTTCTAGCGTAGAATTTTCATATAATTTGCATTGTTTTTTTTTTTTTTTTATCTCTTGTGTGGGTTGCTTTCTTTTAAGTTTTCTTAGCGATTTATACCTGTGTCTCGTTCTACTAATCAAATTCAAGTGCAGGTTGATCTTGAAATAGAAAGCACTTTACGCAGGTTAAGAAAGGAAGCTCGCCTCCACATCATGGCGGTTGTACGACAACAAACACTAAAGGAGCTTGCTGCTCCTAACGTGGAAAATCAATCATTGTGCATAAACATTGACAATAATGTAAACTTTGAGCTCAAATCTGGTTTTATACATTTGTTACCAACATTCAATGGTCTTGTAGGAGAAGATCCTCATACTCATCTCAAGGAGTTCCATATGGTTTGTGTTGGCATGAAACCGAATGGAGTTGATGAAGAACAAGTTAAGTTGAAAGCTTTCCCTTTCTCTTTGAAAGGGATAACAAAGGCATGGTTTTTCTCTATTCTCTCAGGTTCCATTGGAACTTGGAATGTCATGAAGAAGATTTTCCTTGAAAAGTATTTCCCAGCATCTCGAGTTGCCAACATAAGGAAAGAAATATGTGGGATTCGACAATCTTATGGAGAGACACTTTCTGAGTATTGGGAAAGATTTGAGCAACTGTGCATTCAATGCCCTCATCATCAAATACCTGATCAACTGCTCATTCAATATTTCTATGAAGGATTGATGCCTACTGACCGTAGTGTCATTGATGCTGCAAGTGGAGGGGCATTGGTAGATAAGACACCCGAGGCTGCACGCAAATTAATCTCAAACATGGCAGCCAACTCAAAACAATTTGGTACGCGTGGAGACTTCGTAAACTAACGAGTAAATGAGGTAAGTATTTCTAACCTTGAAAATAAACTTAATGATCTTACTTCTCTTGTGCGTTCTTTGGCTTGTGGAAATGTACAGCAGGTGAAAGTTTGTAGCATCTGTTCCTTACAAGGACATACCTCAGATATGTGCCCAACAATGCAAGAAGATTACATTGAACAGGTTTATGCAGTTGATGGAGGATTCAATGGACAGTCCAAGCATAAATATGATCCCTTTTCCAACACGTACAATCCCAGATGGAGAGATCATCCAACTTATGTTATGGGAACCCACCTCAACAAGGCAATCAAGGCCGTCAATTCCATCACCATAGATTTCAATCCCAACAGAATTATCAAGTAAGACAACCCCCTCCATTCACAAACTCCAATGTTATGGAGTGGTCATCCAATGATGATCTTCGTGAGATGATGAAAACTTTGGCTTTTAACACTGTGACCTTGCAATAAAATGTCATGTCTTTTCAACAGGAAACAAGGTCAAGTATTCACAACTTGGAGAAGTAAATGGGGCAAGTAGCTTCAACTATGGGGAAATTGGAAGCACAAATGAATGGAAAATTGCCCTCCCAAGCATTGAATCCAATAGAGAATGTTAGTGTGATCATGCTATGAAGTGGGAAAGAACTTGAAGAGAAAATGTCAAAACAAATTGAGATGGAGGAAGAAGAAGAGATAGAAACCGAATTGAGTACAAAGAAGGAACATCCTCCTCCTCTACAAACTGAAATATCGACCAACACTAGAAAGGTAACTCCTCACTCAATGAATTCCAGTTTTAAAACAATTCCACCCTTTCTTGTGAATTCTTCTAGTCAAAGAAAGAGGACAAAGAAAAAGAGATTTTAGAGGTTTTCAAGAAAGTAGAACTCAACATTCCTTTGCTTAATGCTATTAAGCAAATTCCCAAGTATGCCAAATTCTTGAAGGAGTTGTGTACTACCAAGAGAGCTTTCAAACTAAAAGGTCATGAAATGGTAAGTATGGGTGAAGTTGTATCTGTTGTTGTTCAAAAGAATATGCCTTTGAAGCAAAAAGACCCAGGCGTGTTTACTATCCCATGTGTTATTGGTAATGCTAGTTTCAAAAGGGCCTTGTGTGATTTAGGTGTATCCATTAGTGTTATGGCCAAACATGTTTATGATTCTCTTAGTCTTGAGCCTTTGAATAAAACTAGCATCGTAATACAACTTGCTGATCGTAGTTTTGTTTACCCACTTGGTGTGATAGAAGATGTCCTAGTCAAGATTGATAGTTTGGTCATTCCATGCGACTTTCATATTCTTGATATGGAACATGATTCTTGTGATTTATCAAACAACACTGCTATATTGTTTGGGAGATCATTCTTGAAAACTGCCAATACAAAGATTGATTGTGGTAAGGATACTTTGTCTATGGAAGTAGGAGATGAAAAGATTGAATTTAATTTTCATGATGCAATGAAATATTCTTATAGCAATGTTTATTCTATCACATACTATGACCAAGTTGATAAGTGTGTGCAGCAAGTTTTTGATTTTGATTGTGAGGATGGATTAAGCGTAGCTTTGAGCTATGGCTATGATTTTACCAAGATAGAAAAGATGGAGAGGCATGTATGTGTTCCCCGAAATGTGCATGACTCAGTATTGGATTTGCAAGCTTTGCAAATTCTCCTTCATGATGTAGGAGTCATTTACCTCATCACGGACAGTGAATGGGTGGCGCCTATCCTTTTGGTGCCTAAAAAGATTGGAATTACGTTGGAAGAAATACAAAATGATGCTTATGAGAATGCAAGGATTTACAAAGAAAAGACTAAGAGTCTCTATGACCGAATGATTACAATTGAA
>Ga0325404_1007548_pt1 | contig 11316 bp, 10 predicted proteins | sample PopdelMetagenome_18_FD_205664 | JGI IMG/M metagenome (GOLD analysis project Ga0325404, IMG submission 205664) | Populus deltoides microbial communities from Bellville, Georgia, United States - Xylem-Control-R1 | ecosystem: Host-associated > Plants > Phyllosphere > Stem > Wood/Secondary xylem... | reverse complement strand
TTAATTTTCAATTAATCTAATGTTAAAGGATGAAGTTAAAAAAAATCAATTAAAATAAAACAAAAAAAATAATTTAAATTAACCTATCAAGCATAGGTCATAAAATAAGGATAAATTTATAAAAAATAAATCAAAATAAATTATAAAGTATAAAATTTATTAAACTTAAGATGAGATTGAAAAAAAAAAATTAAACTTTAAAAAATCTTGAGAATGAAATTATAAGAAGTCAAAATATTTTATTATTTATAGGTAGAGTGAAATGCCACGATATTTTAGTATAGGTTTATAATTAATTTTGGCCACCTTTAAATGGCAAGTAAAATCACCAAAGTTATGTCTTGCTACAAAATCATTCTATCTATACATTTTTTGACCGCAAAAAAAATCCCTCAACATCAGAAAAAGAGAAGGGTTTGTAAGGATGAAAGAAATGAAAAAAAAAAAACTATATTAATAAAAATAATCTAACCGATTATTGTAATAAATAAAAGTTTAACTAGAAACAATGAAGAAGATAAATATAATTTACTCGATGACTGGATATCTAATTTCATAATTAAAAAAAAAACCATCTAATTTACTTCAAATTTCATAATCGCCATCCGACACTAAAATGTTATTTTTGGAGAGAGGAAATTAATGCAGAACGATAATTGTATCCGCTAAAAAACAAGAGAAAACAAAATCAGTACATAAAATTGGTACTAAAATGCAGATAACAGATATATACCGTGCTGATGAACAGGAGCGGATTCGTCTAAAACTAAAACAGCAACCTATCTAGATGGTCGTTTAATAATAAAAATTTAAATTTAATTTTTTTTTTATATTTTTAGATTCGAGCTATATAATTATTTATACGATGATCATTGAAAGTTTATATGGTCATTAACTTCAAAACTTGTAAAATTAATCAAGATACACGAAAACTGACCTGTACATTCACGATAAATTCTATATATATATAAACTAAAACAGCAAAATGCAAAAACTACGAAAAAAACAAAATTACCTTGTATGAAATCTGCGCCAGCATGAGTTGAAAACAACACACCCACCTAGCTATATACCACCACAGCCCAAGCTTCAATCATCAAAACGCTCCCAGGCAAGGCACGCCCTTCAATGTCCTCTTAGGACTCTCCCTCTACCTCCCGCAGGTGATATTTGTATAAACGTTCATACTAATTGACAGCATCACAAAGGCCAAAAATCACCTAATGGCGACTTTGACACAAGGAGTTGATCTAGATCCCGAGAAACAGACCCTCCTAAACCAGCACAAAGAGAAACACTTCACTGCCGGTGAGATCGTTCGTGACATCATCATCGGTGTATCCGATGGTCTAACTGTTCCTTTTGCTCTCGCAGCCGGTTTGTCTGGAGCTAATGCTACGTCTTCCATTGTTCTCACCGCCGGCATCGCCGAAGTTGCTGCTGGCGCCATCTCCATGGGACTTGGAGGGTATTATTGTTTATCGTTAATCATGCTTGTTTGTCTTTGATTTTGCTTTTTAAATTTGTTTGTTTTGGTTTTTTTTTATGATGAGAAACACTGTAAACTCGAGTCTGCCAATGATATCTATTAGAGCTCATTCCTATTTACTGTGCAGATATCTAGCGGCTAAAAGTGAGGCAGATCACTACGCAAGAGAGCTCAGGAGAGAGCAAGAAGAGATCAAAAGTGTTCCCGATACAGGTGTTTTATTACAATGATAGAGTTTCTTCTTCTTTTTTTCCAGCGTTAAGGATGTCCGGTTAGGAGACTAGTCTTTTTTCCATGCCTAATCGAGTTCAATTTGATAATGAAAATAGTACTAATAAAGAACATGATTACAAGCTAAGTTGTATAAAGGTGAAAGATGATGGATGGGGTTATTCTTTTTGGGGAAAAATGCAGAGGCGGCTGAGGTGGCTGAGATACTGGCACACTATGGAATAGAGCCGCACGAGTATGGGCCTGTGGTTAGTGCTCTAAGGAAGAAGCCTCAAGCCTGGCTTGATTTCATGATGAAGTAAGCTTCATTTATCCTCAGACCTCTCTTGTTTGGAATGGTAATTGTTTACTTAATCAGAGTTCTCTGAAAAGATGGAATAACAAGTTGATGTTAATCTTTCAAGATTTATTTCAAAAATTTCCAACATAAAACGCACCAATTTGTTGACAAGTTGAAAAGCTGCTCCACTATCATATCATGATTACAGTATGTGCAAAAGGCCTGATTACGACAAGCCCTGAAGGGTCCCCTACCCAGAGCATGGGTGATCTGCAAGTTGCACCCTGATTTTATGTTATCCAGCATCACGAGATACCATATAACCTTTTGACTTCCATGTATATTTTCTTTCCTTTTCCTCTTTCTAGGTAATGTAATAAAGTGGATGCTTGGTTTTCTTTTACTGAGTGAATTTGATTTTAATAATGTTTTTTTTTAAAGAATTTGATTTCAATAACGTGTTGATTTTATACTTTATTAAAACTAGCTAGTTCTTGTATCATATGTGTCATTAGCAAAACCAAGAATACTGAAATGAAGTTATATAATGACATGGATACAGATTTGAGCTAGGATTGGAGAAGCCGGATCCAAGAAGAGCACTGCAGAGTGCGCTGACTATTGCCATTGCTTACATTTTGGGCGGATTCGTACCCCTCATTCCTTACATGTTCATTCCAAGCGCCCAAGATGCTGTGATTGCTTCGGTGATCTTAACTTTGGCAGCTTTGCTGATCTTCGGCTTTGCTAAGGGTTACTTCACTGGTAATAAACCCTTTAGAAGTGCTTTTCAAACTGCCCTTATTGGTGCCATTGCATCTGCTGCAGCATTTGGCATGGCTAAGGCTGTCCACCCATAATCCTCCCAGTCAATTTTATGTAATCTCAACAGTTTAAATAATTGCACCCCTTTTTTTCCCGTTTCCCTACCTATGATGATTGCATTCGTTTCAGTATCATGAAGCTTTGATGGGTTTTTGCACATAATTGAGTTGCTTTGTTGTGCATCTAAATATCGTTGTTAGCAGAGTCGAGCTCTGCCCGATATGTGTTTCTTTTTACCGCTCAAATTTCGAAATGCTTGTCTGCTCCATCGTTTCCCCAACATTTAGACCTTATTGCTCCATCAAAATACAATCATCACTCCTACCCTAATGTTCATTCCCATACCCTGATGTACCCCATCATTTGCTGGTGGGTCTTTAGCTGGGTAATGCAAGTTTTGATTTGCTTAGATATCCTCTGTATGTACAGTATCTGTGTAGCATCATCAGCAGGCTGATGATTGAGTTCGTACTCCTGACATACAATAGAAAATTAAGCCGTGAAGGTGGTCAAATATTTAACTAGTTTTTCACTTTTTTAGGTTCATATTGATAGTGGCAATCTAGAGCCGTTAACTGTGCTGCTAAAAATATCATAGAATGAGACGGAATAATGCATGTTTGGCAGCCATGCACAGGACTTCTACTACCAATTTAACCCAGAGAAACCTATATTAGCCTCATTATATCCTCTCTCTAAGATAGTGTTTAAGCATTTGTGCTGCAACACCCACCCTCAGCAGATTCTATTATCCTCGCGCAGAGCACTTCCAAAACCATAAGAAAGCCATTTACAAGGATAATGCAGTTATAGGAGCAAAATCATTTGGATAACAATATAACCAGATGGATGGTTCAATCACAGTACTGCGGCTAAGCTCCCGAAGGGCTTCCAAGAAAAAAGCGCTTATATATATATATATATATATAAAATCGAATGCCTATTACATTTTAGAATGCTGAATCTATTAAGTAAAAGGCAATGACTATATATCATTGTTGAAGTTTACAGCAAATAATGGGTGACGCCATTTTCAAGGAACAAAATACAGCCAAGCAATTCCTCCCAGCAGATGTCGAGAAAACATGCCCCCGCACCTAAATCTATAAATCGACAAATAAAGAGGAATCAGCGTATGGGAATTGTACTAACTGGCATGAACATGATACTCTTAACAACTTTGAAAGACAGTGCAATCTTAAAGTAATAAGATTTCCTCTAATTGTAAATAACAGAATTTTTTGTAATGGTTTGTGAAGGAAGAGAGACCAGAGAAAACCAGCTTACATTGTTTAGTTAAAATTGCCTGTCTGATACTAATACGTCTTTCTATGTAGTATGTTACGGCGTGTTAGTGGTTTGGCTCCGAAGCCAAAAGACCCATCTGCTCAGTTAGAATTTCCAATTTCTGAGACTTCTCAAAGTGAAGTCCTTCATCAGTTGCTTTGTTCTCCAAGTCATTGGACTTCTCCATCTGTTCTATTAAATATTCAAAACTTTGGGATCTCTCCAGCTGCGTTCCAGCAATTGTTGTTCCGGTATCAGTTTCAGTATCAGTGCTCTCTTCAGAACCGGGTTTGGTGTCTTTAATATTCTCAATGAAAGGATTGGCTAAAAGCAGTTGTTCCCAAGAACCATCATCCGCTAATTCTGGTAAAACAAACGAGGTATGATTTTCAAAACCCAAATTTTCATCCATAAGAAGTTCCATAAAATCTGGACTCGCAAAAAAATCTTTCATCCCATCAGAAGATGGGTTAGATTCTCGTGGATTTTCTGGACCAATTGGCGGTGCATGTACAGGCTCGAACATCTCATCCACTGGTGGCTGATACCTTACTATCATTCCCTCAGAAGCCAACTGCTCAGCATCATCTGCACCCTGCTCCACTATGCTTCCTGGCTCAGCTATCCGCCAATTATTTTCCTTTTTGTTTAGTAGCTGAGCTAGAAACCCTGGGCTTTGCATTGCCATCACTAAAAAAGACAGCATCTGCTGCTGATTTTTTTCCATTCCTTGAAGGCGATCCCTCAACAGGAGCAACTTATTGTCTGCAGTTTCCTGGTGCTGCCTGAGCTTAACCAACTCCTGTGTAACTGCATTTCTACCTGTCTTCAGGCTCTCAACTTCCTTCCAGAGACCCACATTTTCAACATTTTCACAATGCTCAATGGAGTTGTCTTGCTGCTGCACTGACTTTCGATTGTCTGTGCCCTGAGAATTTTTCCTCCTGCAGATATTCTTTAACAAATGTTTCTGCCCTCTGATAAATCCGTCATTTGCAAATTCCCACTGATCTGTATCAATTTTTCTAAATCCCTGAAACAAGTTTATGACTATTAGATACTTGAATAAAGCTTGTAATTTCAAATTAAAAGCACAGACCACAGCAGTGAGGGTGGGGGGAGGGGTTAACATGTATGGCAACTGAACCACTTCATTCTTTAACATAAAAATTCTTTAACATAAACATGGGTTGCGCTGCATAATTTTGTCACAAGAAATGATATCCAAAGTTAAAACCTTGAAGCTTCTTACACACATTATGCAATGTTTCCTCAAAGAGAAACTTTCAGAAACCAAGTTTTAACAGGCCAAAGGCCCTTGCAAATATCAAACAAGAGGATGAATGAACAAGGGAATACTGTGGGAATATTGGTCAATTTTTGCTTTACTTAATATTTCAATTAGTTCTAGATCATTACGAAATTACTCAAATAAAAAAGAGACATGCATCAGTTTAATTTTAATCATTCTCATAGGAACAGATGAAGAATAGTTAGCTTATTTTGCAATGAATTTTTTAACTACAAACAGAACTTTTACAAATAAAAAGATAACACTGCAATATTTTAGCAAGAATCACTTTCAAGCTACTTATTCAAAGAACAACCTAGCAACTATGCAATTCTGAACCTTTGTGTCCACCCTCTTTGTTTTCTAAGCAAGGTCAGACTTGAACCAGGACCTTGTCTAGTCTAACTCTAAGACTGGGAAAGGCAAAATCAAATGAGCAAACCCAATGAAAATGGACATAGAATTGCCACAATGTTCTCCTCAAAAGGGGGAAATAGTATGCCTATATGTGCGAAAGAACAGCAACCAACTAGAATCAATCCTCTTTTACAAGTGCACAGTTTAATAGCCAAATTGTTGCTGGAAAGATGCACAGAGAACAGCAGGGGAACAGTAATAGCTGAAATAATATCAGTCTTAACTTTAATCTATTGCTGCTTGGACACAAATAACTCATGATAATGAGTCTATACATTGCAATTCTTGCTAAAGAGGAGTTAATTGGCTCCCTTTTCTCCCATCCCCATCATTTCCTACAACCTGTGTTCACCCAATGCCAGCACAAGTACACGAGAAGGGAAAAATAAGCACAAAGGAAAATGTTCAGAAAAGACCTTCAAAACAAGTGAAAAATCACAACACAAGATGAGTAATGTATCAAGAAATACCAAAGCTATAAAATTTGCAATGGCAAACTTGGCATGCAACAAGCAAGGTGTAAGATCTTTATCGATCTTATCAGCCACACATCCCCAGGAATTGCTTCACTGCCACATGAGGACAACCTTAGCTGTATCCTGCCTCTCTGATACAAAAATGGCAATGTTCTACGAAGAAAGTATTAAAACACAGAAGCAAGACCCCTGGTAAAGATTCAAGAACATTGCCTTTACACCCAACCAGCTAGTTAATAACAATTAAGAAACCATATCTTGGTACTATATACCATTATTAAAAATCTAAAGCGTTGAAAGCAACGTACAAGTTCATATTGTGTTTCAAGAATCTAGAAATGCACGTATAAGAATATCGTCTAGAAGCTAACATTTCTAAAAACGGAGGGATCCCTTCTTTAGTATGTAAACCTACATTCAAAGATAATATCTTCCTCAGCACTATACTTTTTATATTGCTGGTTACCAGTCTATACTTGATATTTTATTTCCATTGGAACATAATTCAGTTAAACCCTGCTTCGAAAATTCAAAAGATTGTTTATATTAAAGACAATAAACTAACCCAGAATTTTAAATATTGTTCGCATCAATTTTGATATTCGAAAAATTCATAACATCCGTTTAGTAATAATCAATCAATAAAGAACCCCACAATTAAAATTCAATCGCACAACCAAAACAGGAACGAAGCAAGCAAAAGAAGAAGAAAAAAACCATTGAAGAACATAAAGAAAGAAACAAAGAAAACTTACATAGATATTGAGCTGCCTGACAAAACTAGAAGAATTGCTGTGCTTGAAGTACTTAGGCAGTAAGTGGACAGAGAATTCAGTCATGTCCCATATAACAAAGCTGTCATTGGTCTGGCTCCATGAGATTATCGAATTTGTTGATTCATCATCAACCATTTCATAGCATTTCTTCAAGAAAGGAGCCACCCCACTTTCGCTTGATTTCACCATTGCTGCAGAATATCAACAGACTTTTCTTTTTTTGGTTCTGGAGAAGACTGGCTTTCTCTTCTGTTTGGATGGAGAGGTCAAGAAACCTGCCAATCTATCTGAGACCTGAGTGAGTCCACTCCAGGTAGGGGTGGAAAAGCATTAAGACAACAAGGGTATAAAGGGAATAAAAGTTATATGGTTGTTGTACGGAGGGGTATGGCTGGGATTTGCGTTGGGTTCTGTACAGTATTGTGCTTGCTGCCCGGGGAAGTTTGCAATTGCAACGCGTGATAAGGGGGTGGTAGGCAGGTGGATTATTCGTTTAAAATTTGAATTTGTTTTTGTTTAAAATTAATTTTTTAATTTGTTAGACTTTTTTTAATGTATTGATATAAAAAATTATAGAAGATGGTTAATTATTGTATTTCTTTTTATTTAATATAAAAAATAATTATTTGGTTAGTTAAATAATTTTTATTTTTTATACTTAGATTTTATATATAATTATGTTTGATGTGTGATTGCTGGGTTGTTTTGATTCGTTCATCTTTTCTTTTCTTTTTTTCCTACGAAGTTAATGGGAAGCAAGTAGGAAGGAAGGGACATTCTAAAAAGGGATTTAAAAAAGGCCGAAAGCGGGGATTGAGCAGGCAAGAAACACCCCGACAAGTACGCTTTTTGACAATCACGAAAAAGAAAAACCGAAGCCGTGACCACGCGCTCCAAAAACGCTGTCGTTCTTGGTGGTCTATTTACGTCTTCATCCTAGTCAGAAGGGTTGTTGTGAAACGACCTCGTTTTCTAATTTCATTCAAAACAACCAAAGTTTAGTTAGGTGCCCTGATCTGAGGTACGCTTGGTATTGCTGTACTTTTAAAATACAATTGTTTTTACATCATTTTTATCTAAAAATAATGTTTGGTTAATGCATATTTTATTTTAAAATAAAAAAATGTGTAACTTTAAAAGAAAATTGATTTGCTTTTGAAACAAAGAAATGCATCTCATGCTTTTAATCAAAAGCACAGCTCCTTGTTGACGAATTCATTTTTTTTTATAACCAAACTATCAAATCTAATATGACAGTATTAATTTTTTTTATGTGTTTTGAATTATTTTAATGAATTGATTTTAAAAATAATTTTAAAAAAATAAAAAAAATATTATTTTAATACATTTCAACATCAAAAAAATTTAAAAAACAACTCAACCATATGCCTAAAAGAGGCTAATCAGGCTCCAAACTATCAACATTTTTTATATATATTTAGATCTTGGAAGTATCATACGTGTCACCAATACAAAAAGGGGTCTTTTTAAAGTCTAATATGTCGTGGGCGTGATTGAGATTTGATAGATAGTGGACACGTGTACGAGGCTTGATCATAAAATCAAAGGTCAATCCATTTAACAATACGAGAGAGGGTAATTCAGAAAGAAAAGGCAAAAAAAAAAAAAAAAAAACAGCGTGACGACGTAAGGATTGAGTTTTAGTTATATCAATATATGCCTTTATTTAGTTTTTGATCCATTCCAATTCTTCTCCTTTAATTTGATCTTTCTTTATTGCGGAGCTTCTTTAATGTAACCTTGTTTCATTAATTGACTCGTCATTGACCAATAGAATGATACATGACATGCAAATAATTATTCAAATAAAAAGATAAAATTAATTTTGAATATTTTTAATAAAAATGAAAAACTTTGTTTAACAAAATGTTGCAATATATCCATTAATTAGTTTACTAATATAAATTTAGGATCGTGTTTAATAAATAGAGCATGTAAGGCAGGGAGTCAGCAACACTCAAATTTCCAAATCCAACACACCTTAATTACCTAGGTTTATTTGGCTTAAGATTTGATTTCTTTACTCTAAACTTAGTGCATGTGTTTGGCGTGGTCGAACTAGAATTTTTGAAAATTTTAATTTTTTTAATTTTAAATTATTCTAATATATTTTTAAATAAAAAACAATATCTATTATTGTTACAAAGATTACATTTGAAGACCACACGACCACATTAGACACCTGGTTCGAACTCTGGAGATGCTTTTAAAGAGTATTAATTAGTACATTCGCTCCACTTAAAAAGCGGGATAGCATCGTCCGGGTGCTCTGTACAAAAAAAGAAAAAGAAGAAAACATTAATTTGCTGAGCACATCACAAGTTCCCATGGTTATCGTAAATTTGCTCGTGGCACCAGCTAGCTATGTGCATGCCATACAAATGGTGTCGACACTGAACGAGCTTGCAGACAAATTCATTTTTGGAAGTTTGCTTAACAAACGCTCGAAATTTGTTGATTACAAGAAGGCATCAAGAAGCACGTCTCTAGTCTCTGCTGTCAGGGAAGACTGAAGATCTAATCTGGAGTCCCTTGAGCGAGCCTAAGGCAGCAGAAACCTATCTAGCAATGGCTTTCGTTTCCTATCCCTGAATGAGCTGTTTTTCTTTTCTTTACATGTCATGACACTTGACAAAGAATGAGTCAAGAGATTATCTGTTCTTAGAAACTAATCACTTATCAAACACGTGGAATCAGTTCTTAAAATCGATCCCCATTGACAAGGCATGATGCTCAGTTAAAATGCACGTCTCTACTATATATAGATAGATGATTAAAGAATGAACTGCAGAAAGGAGAAATTAACCAGGCTAGCAGGCAGCAATGGCTTTCGTTTTACCTTCGAAAGGAATTCTCCAAAGCGAGGCGCTAAAAAAGGTCTCTCTTCCCTTCTGTCCCTCCAGTGCACTGTTAATGTGTGATTGTTTATGTACAAATCAACCTCTGATTTGGTCTGATATATAGTCGTCCGGGCTTCTCCCTGGTTCATCTGATCTCTTTCTCGATCACAATTTTTAATATTTAAATTTGTAAAGCATGTGGAACTCCATTGGTTCAAATGGTGAAGTGGCACTAGCATGTTAGCATCTGCGAAATCAATGGTAGGAATCCCCGTTTCCGCTGTTCCAGGCTATGCTTCCATTGCTAAATAAAAATCTCAATATGAAATGCTACGATTGCATGTTTCTTTTTCAGAGCATGATTAAAAATCATTTTTCTTTATTGATATAGTTATTATTAAATACAATCCTAGATATATAGAGGGGAGTTTAAGCCTCAAGAAACGTTTTTTTTTAGAATCTTTTTAATTAGCTCTTACTTCTTATCCCTTTTCTTCTTTTCTTTTCTTTATAATTTGTTCAAATTAATGACCCGAATTTTCCCGTTTATGACATAGTACATATATGAAACTAGTGCATATCCTGGGGAGCATGAGCAACTAAAGGAGCTACGAGAAGCAACGGCAAAAAAATATGGCAACTTGTAAGTGATATTATTAGAAATTAAAGAGTGAGATTTCTTACAAAAACAATTACGCTTTCGGTACGGTGAGTATAACATGGAGAGTTACGAATGAACAGTGAGTTGTGTAGTAAACAACGTAAGAAATTAGATTAAAAAAAAATATTGCGCAAGCAGTTTGAAATTTGCAATATTGCAGAAGTGAGATGGCTATACCAGTTGATGAAGGGCGTTTCCTATCAATGCTTATGAAAATCATGAATCCCAAGAGGACTCTGGAGGTTGGTGTCTTTACAGGCTATTCTCTCCTTTCCACTGCACTCGCCTTGCCTAATGAAAGCCAGGTAGGTGATTTGTGAAGGAAACATCAATTGCTCTTATGTTTTAACATTACATACTGGCCAATGGCCTGTGCTCTACATGATCAGCGCCATTAATGGCTTCAGTGAGCGATTTACTGCAAGCCCTCTTTAGAGCCTGTTTTTCAATCCTTGCATCCCTTACCTGCCATTAGCAGATAACAGCGATTGGTGTGCTCTGCAGATAACAGCGATAGACATAGATCGAGAAGCTTATGAAGTTGGATTACCATACATTCAAAAGGCTGGCATGGAGAATAAAATCAAATTCATTCAAGCAGATGCCATCTCAGTTTTAAATGAAATGCTAAACAATGTAAGTTTCTCAATTTCGCAAGCCATTGAACTTAATTTGTTCGTGAAAAGAGTTGGCTTTTGAATGCTCGCGTACCTAATATATAT
>Ga0325404_1007547_pt1 | contig 11316 bp, 10 predicted proteins | sample PopdelMetagenome_18_FD_205664 | JGI IMG/M metagenome (GOLD analysis project Ga0325404, IMG submission 205664) | Populus deltoides microbial communities from Bellville, Georgia, United States - Xylem-Control-R1 | ecosystem: Host-associated > Plants > Phyllosphere > Stem > Wood/Secondary xylem... | reverse complement strand
TTGCTGGGAAGAGCTCGTGTCTTGTCGTCAATGGCTGATTCAAGTTCTCGATCCTCAAAGAGATCTTATCGAATGAGCAGCTGTGAATATCCCCGGTGCAGGTTCTTAAATTCTTTAACTAATGAAGCCCACGCAAGCAATGCCATAATAATATTCCATCATTTCCTATGCATTTAAGTTTTGCACTTTACTCTCTCCCTCACTCATATTTGGGTGACTGCCACAAGGGAGTACTGTTGCTGATGTTGTCATGTGTGCCATGTGAGAATACACGACTCTAGGAACTTAGATGGAAGCTGCTTTTTGTAGCTTTCAGATTGCCATTCTCTGGTATGACACTGCAAGCTGCAACTACTTGTATATTAATTTGAGCCAGGTTGTCACTGTTATAGTTGATGGCATGTGATAAACCTATTTTTAAATGTGATTAAAAAATTCTTATGACCCTTTTTCATTGGACATGGTTAAGGGAAGGAGCATGCCTGGAATGGAGGTTTGGTAGTGTGCCAGGTATACTGAGTCTGGTGTTAGCCAAACTCAAACGTGATTGGGCTTGATAGTGTGCCAAACTCTAGGAACGCTGGGTCTGGTGCTAGCCAGACCCAATCATGATTAGTTTTGGCAATGTGCTAAGTCCCAAAATGCCGAGTTTGGCGTCAACCAAACCTAAATGCTTTTGGCCAAGTCTCGAGCATGCTAAGCTTGACAATATGCCAAGCCCCTAGCATGCTCATGAGAATGCATATTCCCTCTTGGAACGCTTGAGGGAATGACGTCCATCTTCCCTTGACATGCTCAAGGAAATAAGGTAATGTGAATCTGACAAATATGTCAGACCCAAGACACTTGGATTTGATAGTTAACCAAGTCCAAGACAACATATGTTTCAGAAGTATACCAGACCCAAGGCACTTGACAGTTCGTCAAGTCCGAGGTAACGTGAGACTGATTAACATGCTAGACCTAAGACATTTAGACTTGGCATTCTCAAGGGAATGACCATCCTCCCTTGACACACCCAAGGAAATGACCAGCCTCTCTTGGATCTAACCTTGAGGAAGAACTCAATCTCCAAGGACTTGGCTACTTTTGAAGTCTTGGACTCTAATCTTCCTATACCTTTCAAGTGTATAAAAGTCCTTCAAGAACCCACCATAGTCTCATCAAATATTAATATAGATGTAAATGATATTTTTAACTCATTAAATACTATCAGGGTAAGATTACACTCTAGACCTTCTTCTTCACAAAATGACAAGACTTTGGGCTATAAATATACCATGAGATCTTCAAAATAAATATTCACTATCTTCATTCTCTACTGCATGTATATTTTCAGAGCATCTCCCTCTAGAATATTCTTATATTTTCTCTCTCTAAAAAGACACTTATTTAACCATTGAAGAGTCCTCACCACTATCAAATAAAACTTTTTGCAAGTACTAGGCACAAGCTACATTGACCTACTAAGCACCAAATATAAGCTATTAACTACCTTGGTTAAGGAGAATAAATGAAATTATTAGTACCAATCAATTAACCAATTATCTAATTCGAGAGCCCTATTTTTAAGCTAGTTTGATGTTTTGGACTTCATCAGTATGGAACTAACCATTCGTAATATTTTATAGGCAACTCCATTAAAACATTCCATACAACCTCCCTTGCATCACACATTAGCCTCCATGAGTGTATAAATTAGAGCTGAGCATTTTTGGTCCGATCCGGTTTTGGACCAAAATAAACAACCAAATCAAAATTATTTTTTTAAGTTTTTGAACCAAATTGAACCGAAAACCGGTTCAAACCGATTAATTTCGATTCGGTTTGGTTTTTTCACTTCCAAACCGATTCAAACCAAAATTATTCCAGTTGAGTTTTTTCTGGGCTTTTTGTTGACCATATTTTTCAGCACTTTTATTTTTGTACTTGCTTTTATTTTCTAGAAAATCAACTTCAATTTTTGTTTTGATAGATCCTTGCCCACAAGTTAAACCCAGCAAAAAAATACACAAAACAAAACAAAAAAGAAGATATCCCCGGTTGCGACTGCTTTCTTTTCAGTTAGGTTAGCTAGTCTGCTCTTTTCTATTCTTCAAGCCCAAGAGCTTAGGGTGCCTTTGAACCCCTTCAATTAGAATAGATCTTAATTTGGTGTCCTTTCTTTCTGGGATTTTGGAATTTCCTGGAAAGTGTGAAATAAGAGTAGTTAGAAGTAGGAATCGTTGGAACTAGATGAAAGCCAGTGCCAGTTCCCAAATATCTGACAAAGCGATTTCGAATACTACTTACAAAATTTCATAATAGGATAGCCTCAGGATTGGAATTCTTAAACCTTTCTTTGCATATTCCCATCGTCTAAGATGAGAGATAGAGAGCATGGAGGAGAAGAAGACATATTTAAGAGATAAGAGATGAGAGACAGAGAGCATGGAGGAAGAGAAGACAGATTGGAGAGATGAGAGACAGAGAGCAGGGAGAGGGGGCGGCTGAAAATGCATTAAAGTTTAAGGTTAGAAGAAAATATGCTATTTATACTTGTTTTTTTTTTTCAAGTGCTAGCCTAGTTGAACCGGGCCGGTTCAGTTCAGTTCAATCGGTTTCAGACTTTGAAAATCAAAACCGAACCGAACCAGAAATGTTTTGTGATTTTCTAATCGGTTAATTCAGTTTATTTTTTTAGTTTGATTTTTTCAGTTAATTTTTTTCCTATTTTTTTGGTTTAATCGATTATTCAGTTTTTTTACTTACCCCTAGTATAAATATAAATACGTGAGGTTTTGTTTCTAATAGGAAGAAAGCTGGAACATTAACATGTGCAATTTATGCTGGAAACAATTACAGGAACAAGTAGGAAGAGAAGCATGGTGGGAGACCATTCTTACACAAAAAATTAATTTGAATAATTACTCACAAATCATGTCAAATAGTAGATTTTAAATTCCCCTCTCCATTTCAATTTCAATTAATATTAAAGGTAGGATATTTTGTTAATTTTAAGACACGTAGGATTAGTCGAAGAACATACAAGTTGACCCAGATATCCAAATTAAAAAAAAATAATAACAAAATCTACTTACAATTAGGTCAATTCTCAAGATTCTTTCATGCCAAACATAATCAACCTCCAATAATCTTATTTCTCTCTTTAAAAACTAGTGCCAGACTAATGTCTCATCCTCGTTGAAATATTATTTGTGAATTTCAGGCTCTTCTTACTAACAATGGCCAAGCCAATTTCATACGCGTTCTTATCAAGATTAGGTGCATTGACTTAAATCAATTTTAAAACAAATTGTTTTAATATTTATTTTAGAAAAAAAGCTAAAAAAAAATTATTTTGATTTTTTCTTTAAAATTTTTAAATTAGATATTGAAAAGTTAACTTGTAAAAAACAAATTAATGATTTTTCTAAAAAGAATAAGAAATAAGATGAATCCACTGCACTACCAGACCACCAGACTCTCCATGCACCCCACCGGTAATGGCATATCTGCAATAAACAGGTTTTCCAGGCCTTGATTCCCAAACAAAAAATTATAGAATGTCAAAATAATACACAAAGACAAATATTTGCCAGCCAATAAAAAAGATAAAATAATAATAATAATAATTGAGCTTTTCCTTAAAAAAAAAAGAAAAAAGGACACAAAAGGGTTTTAGTTTAGACCTCCTGGCCTTCCCTCGTATTTGTCTTCTCCCTCTCCCTCTGCTCCTGTATCTTTCACAGTCCCACTTGCAACCCCCCTCAGACAACACAAACCACACCCTCAAAGTTCCTTCTTTTTACTTTCTTTGCCACCAAAACCCTTACAAAACGGCTCTCTTATATAGTAGAAGTAGGGCTGCTAAGCTGGGGAGGTTTGCTGACGTTTTAGCTATGGGAATCACCTCCACCACCACTCAAATCAGTCCTTTTAGACCAATATGCCCTTCTTATTTCAAGTTATCTCGCTCTTGTCCTTGCTTTGCCTCCAGGGAAGGTTCTTCTAGGCCTTTCTCTGTTGCCCTTCACAGGTTTCTTCACTTTTATTATTCATGTCAAGGCCTTCATTTGTTGTTCTTAAAGTTTTTCTTCCTGGGTTTTGGAAATTATTTAACACCCAGTTTTTTTTTTCTTTGTTTGGGTTTTGAGTGCAGTGCAGTGTAATGTAGTGTAGTAAAGGTTTGTGTTGATAGAATTTGATGTTTTGTACTGAACAATGTGCTTTTTGTAGGCTTTTCAGTTTAGTTGATGCTCACATTTTTATTTGTTCATACCGTTCCATTTATGGCTTGCTTGATTATGAGTATAGAAAGCTTCATTTTGTACTGTGTTTAAGATGTTGTTTAGACTTCATAGTTTTTGCTATCTGGGTGTTCTGATAATCTGGTGTTTGAAACATGCTAAATGTGTTTGCAAGTAAACCATTAAAAAGTTGTATAGAATTGGTTTATGTAGACCTCTTATTGGTCTTAACTAAAGAGAGTCAATCCATGTAAAAATTACACTTTCTGATTAAGATTTTGGTATTTGATGCTTCACATGTATAGAATAAAATTTGTGTTCCTTGTATTTGTTAGGTTTTGGGGAAAAATCCCTTTGCAAGTGATTGATGACATGCAAAAGAGAGATGAGAAGAGGAGGGTGGTTTCAAGAAATTCTAATGCGCCTCCTGGTCTTGAGTTCACTACAATCCTTCGTGATGGTACTAGAGCTTTATGGAAACAGGAGAGTAATGAACTGTTGAAGCAGAAATGTGAATATGATGGTAGTGTTTATTCATTTAAATATGAAAGGATGGATATTAATGCAATACAAACACAAGATAAACCTAAGAGTCAAAAACAACTAATTTCCAGGAATGTTGGTCAGCTGGTTGATAACAAAAGGCCCAATGGTTCATCTTTGGATGATATTTTAAAAGAGAGTGCGTGGAATAATGGATCATTCATGCAGAGAATGGAGAATGAAAAGCAGTTCCAGTCTAGTGAACTTGGACACACAGGTATTGGTTCAAATGAGCAAGTCCAGACCAATGGAAGGTCTCACAAGCCAGACATTCGTGAGAGGCTTACTAGTATATATGAGAGTGTACTGGTTGTTGATAATGTCACTATGGCAAAGGAGGTTGCTAGTAAGCTTACAAATCAGTATAGGCATCTTATCCATGCTTGCGATACTGAGGTATGCAGTTACATCACATCAAGTTCTTTCTGCTATTTTCTTTTAAGATATAATTGCTCAGACAATAGACAGGCATGCTGGTGTAGGACTGCAGGAATGCCCTAAACTGATGTAGACATTAACATAAAAAGTTAGATAAGTAGCTCTTTGAGGATTCAATGGAAGCAAACTAAGGCCAAAATTGCACTCTCAGATTTAGAATCCACCTTAAGAGGAGAATACATGAATATTGAGCTGTTCACAGTGCAAGTTTTTTAATGTGAGCAGTAATTTTAGCTTAAGTTTAATTTTTGAAGTTGATTGTGCAGTGGATTAAGGTTTAAAAAAGGACAATTTCTAGGGTTTGAAAGCTGGAAATCATGTGGGTTTAAAACTGTTCAAATTGTTTTCAAAAATTAAAGAATTTATTAAACCAAATTCTAATCTCAAAATATAGAATATTACTCGGGCATATTGAAGTTCCTGTCAGCAGCAAGATGCTATAGTTGCGTCAAAGCTCAATAATCCCAGAGAGGTAAAAGTTTCTAAAACTTCTGTAAAATTAATCTTTATTCCAGAGCAAAACACTACAGACACATATTTAATGTGAAAGGGATATTACCTAGTTATGCAGAGATACACGTTTCAAGCTTAATTTTAAGATTTATTTGGTTATATTTGGTTTGTTTTAAATTAATTTTTCTTTGTTTTTTAGCTTTCACCTTTACATGTATGTAATGGTCCTAGATGGCCCTGCTATGAATGTCAAGCTTAATCTTAGTATACCATGATATTTAAAACTCATCATTTCTGATTCTGATAAATTCCACATCACATACATTTATACTACAACCTCATTTTCTATGTACATGAATGTTAAAGGATATGCATGTCTCTGAGTTAATTGGAACTCCCATGTATTTATAATTTAAATTTCTGATAAAGTATCTTTATAGGTTGCCAGAATTGATGTGAAAGAGGAAACACCCATTGACCATGGAGAGATAACATGTCTCAGTATTTATTGTGGACCAGAGGCAGATTTTGGACACGGGAAATCTTGTATCTGGGTAGATGTTCTTGATGGTGGAGGCAGGGATCTTTTGAATGAATTTGCTCTGTTTTTTGAAGACCCGGACATAAAAAAGGTAAATTTTGTCAGTTTTAATTTGTTGTTGCTCTCTTGATCTACAGCTCCTTTAACATAGCTTGATGGTCATTTAGATAATTGATGTAACACCAGCATAGTGGGAGGTTGCTAATGTGAATAAGCTTGCCGTTGCAATTATTTTTCACCTTTATATATATTTGGCCTGGGCAGAGATTTGGACTCCGACATTGTTTTTCCCCCCTTGGAAGAGGCATGCTCTTTCTTTTTCCCTGTAAAGCAATGATCATTTTTTACTATGTTAAACAGACCACAACCTTGTCTGTACTTTAGAGAATTCAACTGCTCATGCCATGTTGTTTTACTAGGCTGCATTCACAGTCCACGAATACAAATTGAACCAACATTGAAGTTGCTTATCCTTTCTGCAGGTGTGGCACAACTACAGCTTTGATAACCACGTCATCGAGAACTACGGGTTTTCTGTTTCTGGTTTTCATGCTGATACAATGCACATGGCACGATTATGGGATTCATCAAGAAGATTAAAGGGTGGGTATTCTCTTGAAGCTCTTACAGGTGATCAAAAAGTCATGCGTGGGGCAGGATCATGCTATAAAGAATTGATTGGTAAAGTGTCAATGAAAACCATCTTTGGCAAGAAAAAGTTGAAAAAAGATGGATCTGAAGGCAAAATGACCATCATTGCCCCTGTTGAAGAGTTACAAAGAGAAGAACGAGAACCGTGGATTTGTTATTCTGCTTTGGATGCAATAAGCACTTTGCAGCTTTATAAGAGCATGGAAAGCCAACTATCTAAAATGCCTTGGAATTTGGATGGAAAACGTGTTTTTCAAAAATCTATGTTTGACTTCTACCAGGAATACTGGCAACCATTTGGGGAGATTCTAGTTAGAATGGAAACCGAGGGCATGCTGGTTGATCGGGCATATCTTGCTGAGGTGGAGAAGGTTGCCAAAGCAGAACAGGAGGTTGCCGCTAACAGATTTCGTAATTGGGCTTGTAAGTATTGCCCTGATGCCAAGTACATGAATGTGGGAAGTGATACACAACTGCGCCAATTACTTTTTGGTGGTGTTCCGAACAGGTAAAAGTTGAACTTCCATCCTTTATTTAAAAATATCGAAATATTTGTGCCATGAATCAGTTTTTTTGTTGAATGTGCTTTCTATGTGTAAATTTGAGGCCTGTCCTGGGAAGGGGACACATTCCTCTTGAAAGTTCATTTTCATTGCAATTTGAACAACAGTATTTGTACCATGGAATTCCTAAATTTGGAAATTATTCGGGTCAAGTTTTCTTGCATAAAATCCAGTGACAATGCGCGCTAGTTAGTACTGAGTTTCATCTAAACCAAGGGTGGATGAAAAACACACCTCATTTGTTTTAATTATTTTCATTTCAGTAAGGATCCTCTCCTTACTCTTCCAGAAGATAAAACATTCAAAGTTCCAAATGTTGATAAAGTGATTGAAGAAGGCAAGAAGACTCCCACAAAATATCGCAACATTAAGTTATGTAGCATTGGAGTTGATCTGCCTATTGAGACATATACCGCAAGTGGTTGGCCTTCAGTCAGTGGAGTTGCTTTGAAGGCCTTGGCTGGGAAGATTTCTGATGCTGTTAGCGATGCCAATGATGCTGCTGGCTTGCAGTTAGATGATGCTGTCTTGGATGATTCTGGGACAATGACAGATGAAGATTCAAATTCCGAAGGGTCCTATGTTGAGAATAAAGTAGAATCTGAGTATGTAGCAGGTTTGCGTAGGTTTCAAACACCAGAAGAAGGGATTGAGGCCTGTCATGCTATTGCTTCTTTATGTGAAGTTTGCTCTATTGATTCTTTGATATCCAACTTCATCCTCCCCCTGCAGGTGATTTTTTCTGCTATTTTGATGTGCTATTCCTTTTGATCATTGTGTTTGTACGTGAACTAACTCTGTGCCTGATTAGATGCATTTATTCTGCGCTGCCGTGGTATTGCGGTTGCCTCACTGTATTGGGGCCATTGTTGAGGTCTAAGATTTCTGTGTGCAATGGATATTTAGTTCGAGATTTTGATAAAAGCTGGAAAAGGAAAAAAAAAGGGGGGGGGGGGGGGCACCTAGGGTCTAAGGAATCGCTCCTTTAACGAAAGCATCGCACTGTCAACATATTAAGCTAAAAGACTGCACTTTAGTCATAGTAAGTTTTATACTGAAATTGAAAGACTATAAGCATATTTATAGGCTGAGTTATTCCTTCTACTAATGGGACTTGGATTCCTAAATCATAAATCTACCTAAGAAAATAAATGTCTACCCCCTGCTAGTGAAATTGTCAACAATCTGTAAATAACGATTTCCCCCTAACTCTACTAACCAGAAAGCAACCTCAGCAGATACTGAAAACAGCCTGGAAAACTCAAACCAGCTCTAAGGTTCAAACAAAATAATGGATAAGACAAAAAATGGAACTCCAATATCCATTCCCGGTTCTTCCCAGAGCACCCAATCCCAAGTATAATAATAATAATAATAATAATAATAATAATAATAATATTGTTGTTGTTATTGTTGTTGTTATTATTATTATTATTATTAATACATGTTTTTATCTTCCAATGGTACTGTAAGCATTTCGATTTCAGTGTTTTCTCAGTTTAAGCAAGTTTGCTGTCCATGCATTTGTTTTCTACCTCTAATTCTTCAGACTAGTTAATACTGATATTGGTGTCTTTCTACCACAGAGCAGCGACATATCAGGCAAGGGTGGGCGTGTTCACTGTTCTCTGAATATCAATACAGAAACCGGGCGCTTATCAGCTAGGAGACCAAATTTGCAGGTCTTTTCACTCTTATTTTAACATCTTAGAATTAACTGAATTAATATGACTTCAATGTTTCAACAAAGATGCCCTGGTGCTTTAGTTGAAAATCTTTCTAATTTTTATGTGCTGAATGGAATATGATTTCTATTGCCCGTGAAATATGTTTGCTGCTTCTATCAAATATCTGTTTGGCTGCTTCAGTTAATCATAACAACTGTGAAACCAATTGTTTGCCTGAGCCTTTTACTTGCACGTCGAAGCATCTATGTATTGCATCCATTATTCCAATTGCAACTGCAAAGGCTTTAATTTTTCTTTCTTGGAGGTATCAATTACTAAGGCATTTGGTAGGATAGTCAGTCAGGATGGTGTTAGAATGCACCATGGAGTTGTCATGGTGGTTTATCAGTTGATTTTATGAAATCTTAAGACAAGAAAAGAAACTTGAATATTGTTTTCTTTCTGAATGCAGTAGAGATTAAAGAGTGCTAACATCTTGTCTTCTATAAATCAGAACCAGCCTGCTTTGGAGAAAGACCGGTACAAGATCCGTCAGGCATTTATAGCTGCACCTGGAAATTCACTTATTGTTGCTGATTATGGGCAAGTAAGCGTTTGAGTTTATATACATAAATAAATCAGTGTGAGCGAAGGGTGATTGAAATATGTATTCGTATCGTAGCTGGAACTTAGGATTCTTGCACATCTTGCCAACTGTAAGAGCATGTTGGATGCCTTTAAAGCTGGTGGAGATTTCCATTCAAGGACAGCTATGAACATGTATCCGCATATTCGTGAGGCCATTGAGAAAAAGCAAGTGCTTCTTGAGTGGTATCCTCAACCTGGTGAAGACAAACCCCCCGTTCCATTACTTAAGGTGAATGGTTTATTATTCTTCCAATTTGCTTGTGAATGTATCTCACAAGTGTAGTCAAATCATTTATTTTATTTTATTTGCATTTTTCTGATTTTAAAGATTTGGCAATGTTTCTCCTTTTGTTTGTGCATTATGATATGATCAAGAAGTAGAATTATAGAATTCAGTTTACCTAGTGTTACTGAATGAAACTTATTTTTCAGGATGCCTTTGCTTCTGAAAGAAGAAAAGCTAAAATGCTCAACTTTTCTATTGCTTATGGAAAGACTCCTGTGGGGCTTTCCAGGGATTGGAAGGTAACTTTACCGGATAAACCTAAAATAATTGGTGATTCGTCCTGATTTGAATCGAATCATGTTGATCCATAGGTGTGGTCTTTATCATCTTTGTTTCCAGGTTTCTGTGGCGGAAGCAAAGGAAACTGTTAATCTCTGGTATAAAGAAAGAAAAGAAGTGCTTAAATGGCAACAAGCTCGTAAGAAAGAAGCCAGAGAAAATGGACGTGTTTACACATTGCTGGGACGGGCTCGTGTCTTTCCTTCATTGACTGATGCTAGTTCTTCTCTAAGAGGTCATGTTGAGCGGGCTGCTATCAATACCCCAGTGCAGGTTCTTCCATTCTTTCCTTTTCACTTAAGTTGTCCCTTTCCTGCTCTCTCTGTCTCTCTTATCTCATGTGAGTGACTGCTACAGGGTAGTGCTGCAGATGTTGCTATGTGCGCTATGCTAGAAATATCAAAGAACACACGTCTGCAGGAACTTGGATGGAAGCTGCTTTTACAGGTACATATTTTTTTTGTCGTTAAAATTTGATGTTTGCCTCTGATGATTCTACTCTGGCATGAGATTGCAAGCTGCATTCGTTCACTCGTGTCTTAATTTGTATCTTTGATTGGAACCAAGTTGTCATAGTTGTAGTCTTTAGAATCCTTCTTCCATCGAATTTGCATGCCATATATAATAGGTTGCCATGCAACTTTGTTAATTGAGTGGTTTTTCAATAATGTTACTCTTGCACATTTTAGTCTCCGGGAATGCATAATTACATGCAAGTAATTTTAAGTCTTCCAAGAAAAATTCATAACCGACAATTTGTTTGAATTAACATTATCTAAAACACAGGTTCATGATGAAGTGATCCTGGAAGGACCAACTGAGTCAGCTGAGGTTGCCAAGGCAATAGTTGTTGGGTGCATGTCTAAACCCTTTGGTGGCAAGAATTTTCTTAATGTGGACCTGGCTGTTGATTCAAAGTGTGCTCAAAACTGGTATGCTGCTAAATAGGTATATGGCTCCATTGCCACGATTGGATGTCGACATGGGCTGAAATCTCATTTGAGGTTTCTCCTACCTT
>Ga0325404_1007539_pt1 | contig 11324 bp, 4 predicted proteins | sample PopdelMetagenome_18_FD_205664 | JGI IMG/M metagenome (GOLD analysis project Ga0325404, IMG submission 205664) | Populus deltoides microbial communities from Bellville, Georgia, United States - Xylem-Control-R1 | ecosystem: Host-associated > Plants > Phyllosphere > Stem > Wood/Secondary xylem... | reverse complement strand
ACATGAGCAGCGATATATAGCGGTTGTTTTTAAAATATTTTTTATTAAAAAATATATTAAAATTAAAATGATTAATTTACAAGTCATATAACTAATATGTGTCCCACTTCCCACTCCATGAAACAGTAAATCAATTTATTTTGTTAACCTATAGTTCATGGACGACGCACTAATCTATGGTTCAGAAGCAAAACAAAGAAAAAGAGCTTTCATAGAACAAGAACTACAATGACAAACAATATGACTGCGTCGTAAGGATTTTAATCCACCATGAAATTATACAATATGCTCCACATTCTAATCTAAATGCATTGGACTTCAAGATTTATAGCGTCTGAGTTTAAGATTTATTATATTTTTCAAGGAAGGAAGAACTCTCTTCTTTTATCAACCAGAAGGAGGCAGCTATTGAAGTACTCTTGAATGAGGTTAGTGCACAGTATTAATGTCTCATGCCTGTCAATATTGCCAATTAGTCAATGAACCATATGTCACAACTGCCACCCACTTTCCAATCCTAGGCATCAAGAGCGCTTGGCCCATGATTTGTTATTGGCGTGAAAATTTGAAGTATAGTACGATACATCAGAGAGCTTGGATGAAAGTTCAGATTAGGATCACAGCGCAGTGACTTGCTACCTAAAAGTTCTCTATGCATGCTCATTGAGAGGGAAAAGAATTGAATACAAGGCCATATGGGCTGGCCTCTGCCTCCCTGTTCTAACTCGTTTTGGATATTCGAAGACCTTTTAAGGAGCTAGGGATGATGATTGAATTTGAAGATGGGAAATTATACATCTGGCCTGTCATTTTCTCTACTTTAATGCCTGCTGGATTTTAGCTTTCCTTTCTCTAAGCATTTCCAAAAGGTGTTCGTCCCTTACTGCTCAACGTCTTCCCCGCTCAAGTAACATCTCCACACCTTTTTCCCCCCTCCAACGTACGTAATTTTGATGTGTCTGATACCTGATCTCACCTCTAAGGGCCGGCATTATTGAGCTAGGAGCGAATTTCCACACGCAAGTGACCATCCAATTATTCAGTTCATCTCTCGTTTGATTGTTTTCAAAACCTTAATTTGTCTTGGTTTAGAAGAAGAAGAAGAAAACTATATTCGAGACTAAATTAATAACTTAATACAGGGTAGGTTCTGCTAGCTACTACACAATACCAATATGGGACTAGATTGATACAATGGAGTAGCTAGCTAGGTATAAGAGAATGGGTAAAAACACACTAGTTCAACAAGAGAGAACATGCAAAGCAAGCGTATGGAGACATAGCTGAAATGGCTTCCAACAAGACCTAACTCTTCATGCCTCCCCTCCCACACCAACCAGGAACTTTCGGTGCTACTACAATATCAGTATGGAACATTCATGAGCGTGTATTTTCACCATATAAAAAGGTAACCAACTTGGTGATGGCATCCCACAAACAGCTCCAGCAAGGTGGCTTTTTAAGACAAAGGAAAAACAACTCTCGAAAAAAAAAAAGCAATGTGAGATTACAGAGGGATTCTATGCATTTGTGCGGGAGAGAGGATTGAGAACGAGGTTCTATTCAGCAATGGATGGTATCGTTCAGGTTAGGTTTGAATTTTATCTTAAAAATATATATTTATAAGTTACGAGAGATTTAATATATTTTTAAACCTATATACTATATCGAACTAAAATTTTACCGGAAAAAACTAGATTTATAAAAATATATTTTGGAAAGATTTCAAGTAAATTAAAAATTAAAAACATATTTATTTAAATTGATCTATGTTGTTGTTACTGTTTTAGTAAATTTGTCGATATAGTGTTCTTTCTTGATTATTTTTGGCTTAATTAGTATAGACCTTTAATGGATTAATTTTGAAAAGAAAATAAAGATTAAATGAAGCTTATTTAGGCTCTAAACTTGTGCATGGGCTTAGGCTACAAGGGTTTCTAATATTACAAAAATTTGTTGAAGAATTAAAGTCCATACTTTGAAAAGATTATAAGTTGATGTGGCATAATCTAAAGAAATCTTTCTTTTGGGTTTTTTTTTCTTATTTTGCAGATATTCCTAGCACATCAAGAATACTAAAAGGAGGCGCAATATAAGGAATAAAATTCTAGCAATCAAAACAAAGTTTTCTTGTTGAATTCCTACACTAAAAGTTTTAGTCAAAACACCACTCGGAGAGCTTCGAGATTTCGGATACATGGAGGAATATTAACATGAAAACTTTGTTTTTATTATCCTATTTTATTTATTTGATGTTGAACAATTATTTTTAATTTGAGTTTATTCTATCTCAATAGACATTATTTAAGTGTTTATTTCATTATTGGACTTGTGCTAGTTAATTCTTAGTTTGGGTTCATTGGCTTACAACTCAAAAAAGATCTATTCGAATTATTCAGAGGAGACTCTATAATGTTTTTGGAGCTGAAAATTTTAACAGCTTGGTGATAATAAACATGAGTTTCTTCCTTTTTATTATTTATGGTAAAGCATTCTTCTTTGTAAAGACAAAGATTGTATATTTGATTTATCGAAGATTGATTAACTTCATTGTATCATTAGAAGGAAACCAATACCTTAAAGGAAATATGAGCTTCCTAGATGATACCCAATTAAAAAAAAAAAAAACAATAAAGTATAAAGGAAATAACAAAACATTTCATTTGCAAAGTTTCACCCTCCTTTATAAGAACTGGAAAAGCAAAAAGGAAAATGAATCAATCAAGCCTTATTACATTTTGAATCACTTATTATTTTCAGAAACCAGAACAACTATATATATATAAAGAAAAACTACCAGGAATCAATCTTTCATAGTATATCGAGATAAATTGTAATCATTAATTTTTCATTCAAAAAAAAAACCAATTAATTAGTTATTAAAGGTAATACGATCTTTTCACAAGGATTCATTAGTCATTCTCACATTGATAGGAGACAAATCAATCTTTTAATATTTTTAAAGCATAATAAAGTTTTTATATTACCTTTTCAAAAATTAAACGTGCGTTAAGAGTATTTTTATATTTTTACTTTTTAAAACACAATCAAATAACTAAATTACCTTTAAAAATAAAATTTTCTAAATTTGAGTCCAATGAATTTTTTTATATTTTCATTTTGGTTTTTTTTTTATAATCATGTTGAATGAGAAAACAATTTTATAATTTTATAAATATAAATATTATTTTAAAAAAAGTGGTTGATGTGTGCATTGCACACGTCAGCGCATAGGTTATGGTCGCGCCATTCGAGCATCGCATAAGAAGACCTTTGGTGTCCAAACGGTAGCGCTTCCAAAGCAGCATTTAAATCATCTCAACGGCATTTCAATCATCTCAGCGGCCCCTCCATACCTAGGCGTCGCAAGTGGCTTACTGATCTTTGGTTTGGAATTAGTGGCCTTTTTTCTCTTTTTTTTTAATCTCCTTCTTGATTTTTGCACTTGACCCTCTAAATTTTTAAAGCATCTCTTCATTTTGTTTTTTCTTTAGATTTGGTCCATGTCCTTTTAATTATTATTTGTTTTATTTAAAATAATTTATAAAATTAGTTTTTTTTTCAATTTCACCATTCAATTTTTTTTTATCTATCATTTGATTCTCATTTTTTTTACTATTATTTGTTTTATTTGAGATAATTTTTAAAATTAAATTTTTTTCCCGTACAATTTCATCCTTCTTCGATTTCTTTCCTATCATATTTGATCTTCATTCTTTTAATTGCTATTTTATTTACTTTGATAAATTTTTAAAATTGATATTTTCTTTTCTAGTTTTATTCTTCGGCATTAAATTAGTTAACACTTGATCTTCTTGAATGAGCTAATGTCTAGGATTTTGGGGTTGCGAGTTTGAGAGATTAATCAAGATTTAGGAGATTCACTTGGTTTATTTGATTTTTTTTTCTTTTTTTAAGCCCATGATTTTTCTAGTTTCATCCTTCAGCATTTATTTAATTGGATACCGGGCTCTGTTTTTTTTTTCTATAATATTTTTCATTGATTTTAAAAATAACCCTAGTTATCTCAAGTCTTTTAATTTATCATTTTTTGTTTGTTAAAATTAGCTTCTTTTTTTTTTGTTAAAGAGATTTTGTTTTTGAATTAAATTAAATGAATTGATTAAATACAAGTATGAGATACTCACTTCATGATATTTTGTTTGGTTTTCTTTTCAGGTTGCTGCTTTGATGGTATGTGACACCTCTTTAATTGTCATCATGTAACCTTTCACAGTGTTGTTAGAACTGTCTCAATAAACTCTTTTAGTGATAGGATGATGTCCACGAAAGAACAACAATGAATCTTCAATAAAATTTTCTTTTTTTTCATCCTAAATATAATATTGACAGCTCATTTTTTATAGTTAATTACTGGTATTTTTTATTTGTTTTATTTATTATTGATATTTTTTTAATAATATTATAAAATTAATTAAATTTATTGAACTAGATCAAATAATCAAAGATTTATATCTTATATTTTTCTTACTTCATTCAAAAAATATTAGTATTCTCCTCATATTTTTTTTATATTAAAAACATTTTACACGACTCGCGATATAACAAAAGTAATCTATCGAATATGTATATTATATATCTACCACATGACTATTGCTGGACCCACTTTGGTCAAATTGACATTTGGCTTGGTTCTACTTCCACCCGGAGATCACTTAAAATTAACTTATTGGACAGCCAATGGCCTTGATTGAGGGAACGTTTAGAACCTGTGTTTTTAAAAAATTTAAAATTTATTTTTTTATTAAAATTTAATATAGTTTATATATTTTAGATTGTTTTGATATGTTGATGTTAAAAATAATTTTAAAAAATTAAAAAAATATTATTAACATGTATTTTAATATAAAAAATTATTTAAAAAATATCCACAACTACACTGCCAAACATATTTTAAATTTGCACGCTAACCACTGTTTTGCTTTTCTTTTCTTTTTTTCTTTCTCCATCTGATAAATCGCCGATTGGGCCATTCAGCATCTCCAATGTTTAGGGCTCACAGTAGGCCTCGAAAAGTAAGTCTTGTGAACCTCAACTTGCAACTTACAATGGTTGGACGGCCCATGTACACAATGGGCTTCTATAAGCCCAGAACGTGACCTTTCAATTTTCAAGGCTTCCTCGTGCAAAAATGACAGCATACCTCAAGATTTGTCTTTCCGGTTGGCCCAGGTAATAACTAATAACTGGGTGGGTTTATTCCTGAAAGAAAATATCGTGAATTCATCCATTCAAATTAAATAGCATCCTTAAAAATAATAATAATAAAGGAGAGTTTGAGAATGCTTTCATTGGCTAATGGATTAACATTTTTGTTTTCGATAGGAAGCACTGTGCCACAGCTGGAAGCCCCTCACAGTGAATGGCAGTATGGCACACTTGTCGACAAAACAAAAAGAATGCGCCCACCGTGGGGCTCGAACCCACGACCACAAGGTTAAGAGCCTTGCGCTCTACCAACTGAGCTAGACGGGCTTGTTGTCTTGTTTCATATTTGGTTTCGTATTATTTATAAACTAAGAGAACTGCAACGTACGTTTTGATTCCAATGGAGTCACTCCAGGCTACATGTGCCGGTATTAAAAGAAAAATATTTAATTTATCTTTGTTTGTCATTGTAACAGTAAAATAATGATTTTTTTTCTAAAAAAACTCTTATATTAATATATTTTTAGAGGTAAAATAGTATATTTTTCATTTGTTATTTGAAAATTATTCAAAAGTTTTATTGTCTTTTTATTATATTAATGCATAGTAAAATGACATTAATATTTTAAAAGTAAAAAATCATTTCATTAAGTTTAAGGATCTTTTCAGGTATTTTACCTTTTGATATACAATAAAATTACAAATTTAACTTTGGAGTTAAAAACATTAAGCCATTGACATAGGGTTATTCATGTCTTTTCAATTCTGGTTTTTTTCTTTATGATTGTTGGTTTGCTTAAGGTGATAACATAATTTGCAATTTAATTATTAAAATTTAAATTGAAAAAGTTGATGGCATGTGGAAACGCCGCACCTTTTGGGTTGTGCATGCAGCACCTCACAACAGTTAAAAATATGATTCTATTATATTATTTTGTTCTTTGCCATGTTCTTTTTTTTTATAGGTGTCGCGTGTCATCTAACAATAACATGTTTATCACCGGTGACTCTTTTTCTCTTTTTTTTTATTCTCTCTCCTACTCCCAAAAATAAATTTGTCCATCATTGTTGTTGGTGTTTCAAAATCCATACTCTTAGTTTTGATTTTTCATTTTAGTTCTTTTTTTTTTTGTTAAAATTTTTTTTGTTTTTAATTTAATCCTTCAACTCTAATTTATATATATAATGTTTTTTTATTTTGTCATTCTACTTTTGATTTTTTTTGGCTCTTTTATTAAAAAAATTATAGTTTTTAATTTTATCATTCCAATCAAGTTTTTTATTTTTTATTTCAATAGTAATAATATCTATTTCAGTTTGGTTTTTTTTCTTAATTTTTTTTTGTTTTTTGTTTGCTCTTTTATCAAAGTTTTTATGATTTTTAGTTTTATCCTACAAATCAAGTTTATAGTTTTTTATAATAATAATGGTGATAGTAGTAGTAGTAGTAACTATTAAACCAATAATAATACTAATAATATTGCTAATAGTGATAATAATTGTAGTAATAATAATAGTTTTTCATGACAATAATAGCTAAGTGATAGTAATAATTATAATAATAATATTAATAGTAGTAGTAATTATGACAGTAGTAGTAGTAATAATAATAATGGTGGTGATAATAGTGGTGATGATAATAGTTTATTAAGATAGTAAGTTGTTGTAGTAGTGATAATAATGATAATAGTGATAGTAATACTAATAGTAATAGTTTATTATGATGGTTATAAAGGTAATAATATCCATAATTATGGTAATGATAGTGATAATTATGATAATAACATTAATAATAATAATAACGATAACGATAACAACAACAACAACAATAGTATTAATGCTATTAATAGTAATAGTAATAATAATTATAGTAGTAATAGTAATAGTAATAATGATAGCAATAATAATTATTATAATAATATTTATAGTAGTAATGATAATAGTAGCGATAATAACATTAATAGTAATAGTAATAATGATAATAGTGATGATAATGGATAGTAATAATAATAACAAGAACAACAATAATACTATTAACAGTAATAATAATAACAATAGTAATAGTGTCATAATAATAATACTGTCAGCCTTCTTTTTATTTTTTATTTCCATAAGGTTAGCATGACTTGCAGGCTTGTCAGGGTAATCCAAGTTATCCTGATTTACGAGTTTGTTGGGTTGTTTTTTTTTTATTTTTTAATTGAACTTTACTTTTTTTGTAACATCCCACATCGGCGGGTGAAGATTTAGTAGCTAGCCTTATTAATAGTGCTGGTTGCTGACTTATTAGATGCGTTTTAAGGTCATGCGTGATCACCAAGAACAAATCCGTGAGGACAGTAAGGCTCAAAATGGACAATATCTAGCAGGTTGGGTCGGGCTGTGACATTTTTGTCCATCAATTTTTTTTTTTGATATTGTAAAAAAATAGTTTCAGAGAAAAATCATGTTATTAGAATTTATAGAGTTCATGAACATTTTCACAAGTTTGGTTGGTTGACTTGGTTAACAAGTCTAACAAGTTATTTTTTTATTTTTTAGTTATTTTTCAACATCTTAGTATGGGATTGGTCTTCAATCTAACAAATTTTTTTTTGTTATTATATAGTTAAATAAAAAATAGTTTCAAAAAAAAATTATAATCCCATTAGAGTTTATGACCTGGTTTACATGTCTAGCATGCTAACCTAGGTTAGCTGGTTCATAAGTTTGATAATTTTACCCACTGGATAAATATGTTTTTTTTCCTTTATTTTTTTAATTTTTTTTCAATCTTATCCTTCAATATTAAAACTGGTTGAAAAATAAATTGCAAAATTTATTTTTATTTATTTTTTTGTTGTTTCAAATAAATATCTATTTTTAGATTGAAATTCAATTTTATAATCATATATTTTTAGTATATAATTAAAAAAGAATATTTATAAAAAAATATTAAATTTAATATAGTCCTTAACATAAGTTGCTGGGGGACTATAATTAATATGATATGATATTATCTCAATATTTTTTAAAAAGAATTATCATTTTGAATTTTTTTAAAAAATAAAACTATATTTTTATTTATCATCGACATTGTATTTAAACTCAAAAAATCAATAGATTTAATTAGGCTAGCTTCCACATTGTTTAAATGAAAACTTGAGTTAATCGTAGGATTTCAACATTATCAGTTTTGCTAAGTTTAATAACAACGTAAAAAACATCTCGTGAACCTGATCCGCAGCAGAGTAGAGACAATGAACAAGATACTGATCAAACTCAGAATTGATGTGGGACTGTTATTTCTCTCGCTTAAAGAACTCCTCAGTCACGCAGCGCTCATCCTAAAGCAAAGACAACCAAGTCAAAGAGAGAGACCGAAACTAACAGCATTTGATTGCACTTTTCACGGATAACAAACACGAAAGAAAACCAGATTTCTTTTAAACAAAACCCCCACATTCTGAAACTTGACATTGAGCCCTAACACCCTCTCCTTCTCACGACTACACAAAACATGAATTAATATCCACCTGAAATACTCACAACTTGTAATTAACCAGACTAGCATATGGACAACGTCAGCTTAAAATGGCTCGTTTACAAGAGTTGTACCCTAAGGGCATTTTGCTGAATAAGAGTTCTGCAGTCTGACAGCTAGTCAGATTTAAGATCTTGTGTAGCAATATGGTAGGAACCTCCATTCTGCTCACCACCATTTTCCACTCCCTCTTTCAACTGAATTACATAAAAGAAACATGATGTTAGCAGGAATTAATGATACAAAATCCAAGTAGAAAGCATAACTATGTTCATTCTGCTTCACATTGACCTGTACTGAACTACAATTGTCTGTATTTTTCAAACATAGATGATAGATATCAAACAAGTTCCATTAGGCAATCAACATGTTTGGAAAATGAAAAAAAGCCATTACCTTCCGAAGAAGCTTCTTCTGAAACCGATAGCCCTAATCATCAAAGAAAGCATTCCAATATTAGTTATCATAACTTCCAGGATAGCATAGTTAGTCACAAGAATTCTGTTTACCTTGTCAGTTCCATATATAAAATCACAGTAAGTGAACACTGATGCAAAGTTGCTCTGGCTTTGTCCTCCAACATAATGATGGTAATCATGGTAGTCAGCACCACCATAAAATGGAATATATTTTGTGGGAGTCCAGGGAAAGTTGTAACTGCATAGCAAGATGTAAGTTACTCACATGCATACCATGTGTGGCCCCGAAAGTTAAGTTAAATCATCATTGCAAAATATATATAGCCAGGAGATGAAGAGTAGCACAAGAATAAGCGGGTCCTTATGCTGCTTATCAACCAAAAAAACAAAAGAAGAAAGAAAGAAAGAAAAACAGAAAGAAAACTACCGAGGGAGGAGTCAATATGTACTAACAGGATCCGAAAAACTCACAAACGACATGAAACATGCTCAATGTGGTTCATGCTGCAATTACCACCCATCATTGATGATGGGAAAAGGAAGTCCTGAAAATGTCCATAACTAAATGTGTATCACAATGAAACAATATATGAAGATGTCTAGTATGCACACCTCTCCATTCTTAGGCAGTTGCACAGACCCATGTTTCGGTAGTATTGTTCCTTTTTCTTTCTTCACTCCTTCATACGAGGAAGGAAACAACTGAGTAATATCTCTTAGCTCTATTTAAGCTATTTTTTATTCCCAAAATATATAGAAAAAAGTTTGAAACATAGGGAGCAGCATGGTTATCTCTTAGCTCCATGCAAGTCATTTCAATTCGTAGTGAAGCTATCACTTGGAGCCATCACAACACCTGTCTGCAGGATAATGAATTGAGGGAAATCAAACCCATGGCTCCTTGTAGTAGCACTGGATTTTATCTCCATATATCTATTGCATACAGATTTGCATGTCTTAAGCCTACACAATAGTTAGATACTACAACTCTTACTAGGAGACTCCATCCCAAACATCAAATTTACTTTTAAACAGTTTCAACCCTAGCAAACCACTCTGTATCATAGTTAGAAAGCACACAGCATTTAGCTAATGTAACTGCCATAAACACAATATTACCACACCATAGTTCTCCAGCGGGATCTGGTCAAGACAAAACTAACTTGGCAATATTTATTCCATACACCATTCATTCATCCTATACAAGGAACCCGCAGACCCATGAGCTTTTATAAATTTTGGGAGAAGTTAAGAGCCAGAATCTAATTAGGTAATATTCACTGATCTTAAACTCCTTGGCATGCATAATCTAAGGATAGGAACTAGTATACACTACATTTGAACAGTAATCACAGTATTCATCCATCACCTGTTGTATGCTTTTAAATTTTACAAGAATAAAATCAACAAGAAAAAGAAAATTTGGTACTTTATAGGCACTTCCCTTTCCGTGGAGAGAGCGACATGGCCTAACCTCTCCAGAAAAACATTAGCTGCCTTTTGCAAGTTTTGCATTTTTATCTTGCCCTAACTCTATCAATTGATCAGGCAAATGATTGTCAATTTGCTTATAAATCAGTAACCATTCGCTGACTAAACCAAAGAAAAAGAAAAGTAATAACAAAAGAAAAGGTGCCATGCCGATTCCCACATCAAAAAAAGGTAAGCCACTACTGAAGATACTTGAGATCTACTATTTTACAGAGAAGTGTAATAATAAAACAGTAAAACAGCAGAGAATTTTTAAGTTGTTATCATTTTGTTACAATTAAGTAAAGTAGAAAGGGCTCTCATCAGCAAATAAGAAAAGCATAGCATGCGTACCCGCTGTGCGTCTCAATTGCCTCAATCTGCCGTAAAGCAATCCACAACCAAAATGTGATCATGTGCCCAGGAACCATTGCTGGACCAAGAAAAGATGGAATTCCAAGGATCAAAATTTCAGCCCAGTGCGCATATGGGGCAGCAAACCCGATGGGTGCTGTATATTCATGGTGAACCTTGTGAATTTTCTCGTATCCCCATTTACCATGAAGAAATCTGTGGATCCAGTAATTGGTATAGTCCTCCACCATGAAATACACCAACAACTGTAGAAAGATTTCCCATCCGGAGGGCAATGGCAAACCTGTTCGAATCCCAATCATCTGTGGACATGCAAAGTTAAATACGCAACATCAGAAGTCTTAATCTCATTTCAAAATTTCACAAAA
>Ga0325404_1007537_pt1 | contig 11325 bp, 6 predicted proteins | sample PopdelMetagenome_18_FD_205664 | JGI IMG/M metagenome (GOLD analysis project Ga0325404, IMG submission 205664) | Populus deltoides microbial communities from Bellville, Georgia, United States - Xylem-Control-R1 | ecosystem: Host-associated > Plants > Phyllosphere > Stem > Wood/Secondary xylem... | reverse complement strand
TTTTATTAATAAAAGTTTATCCCTAGTCATCCCATTTTGAGTCTAAAATATTTATCTTGAATAATAACCAATATTAACATCATCATTACCATGATTACATGTTTTGAAAATTCTTTAAATAAGTAATGAGATTCTCCAAATAAAAAAGAAAGAAGAAAATGCAAAAGGGATAAAGTATTACAAAAAAAAAAAACAAAGAAAAAAAAATAGAAAAATTAATAAAAAAAGCTCTCTAAAATATCATAATAATGATGAAAAATCTACAAATAAAAATAAAATATCAACAACAAAGCACAACGTGTAATTTAGAGAATGATGGTTTTAGTGAGATCAACCATTAAAATATTAAAATTAAAACGATAAGCGTAAAAGATTTTCACCGATAAATAATACGTGATAGAAATAATTTGTCTACATTAATAAGATTTAGCATTTAAAAAAAAAAATATCTTTCAAATTAAATCATAACTCATATGGGCGTTACATATCACTCTTTATCATATTACATATCATTCTTTATCATATTAAATCATGAGATTTCATCATTAAATGCGATATAACTTGAAGTATGAAGCTACGCTTTTTAAAAACCAGAACTCTCTAGCAAAATCTTTCATTGTCAGAGAGCACACTTAAGCCATTCACTTTTAAAATAGCCAAAATTTTAGGATAATTGTTTTTTTTTTTTTTCCCACTGTTCTAACCAACACTAATTTCATCATATGTCAATACTCAAAATTGTATTAGCACATTTGAGTACTTTTGACTAAGAAATGAATTTTTTCTATTAAGTACTTTTTTTTCTCCAAATTTACATATGAATGATCTCATTTTAACAATCAAATTAACACATGAAAAATAATTTCTTGAAAGTTTATGGCTTGATCCTAATACATGAAAAATAATTTCTTGAAAGTTTTTTATAAAATTTTCTCAACTGAATGAATTTTCAAAGTTCATGACAAAAATAATCATGATGCATGTGTCTTGTAATGCCTGTCTCTTGTAATGATCATTAAGAAGGATAAACACAATTAGATGAACTGGAGGTAATTTTGTTTGAAGGAATCCATGATAATTACAACAGCTGAACAATAATTTGATAGTCTAAATCACAAACTAAGGTGAAAACTTTTAGACTGGGGATAAAATTTCATTGCAAAAAGAATTAGAGAGTCTCAAGTCTGAACTTCAGTTGACAAGACAGAACCTAGAAAGAGCTGGAGCACTTGAAAGCGGCGGTAGTATAGGACTCTTTTGAATGGAGCAAGGAAAGAACCTGATTGATATAGAAAAACAGCTGAGAGGTTGGGGATAGAGGCTGAAGAATCGCTTCTGGCATAGAATGCGAAAGAGACTGGCTTGGTGGATTGTATCAGGAGAGCTGAAGATGAAAAGTCCTGTGCATGGGAACAGAACAGTAAACTTCTTGAATTGCTTTAAACAGCTGAAAGCACGAACACAATATCTAAGAAAGAGACTCAGAAGATGCGTGATATACTTCAACAGGACCTGAATAAAGCCAATGTTGCAAAGAAAGCTGCAGGAATTGCCGGGCTGAAAATTCCCAACTCAAAGATATCTTAGCTGAAAAAGACAATGCTTTGGTTTTCATTGCCCGTGAAAGAAATCTTAGGATTAATGAAGCTGCCGCTGTCGAACAAATAAAAGAGTTGAAGCAATTGCTCTCTGAAGCATCAGAAAAGGAGTTCACAGTGGAAGATAAGGAAAAACAAAGAAACCAAAAGCCACAAAATGCTATCAAAGTGTAAATGATAACTTTTTGTAAATGTTTGATAAGAACAACAGCTCTTATAACGTCTCTGGCAATAATAATATCATATAAAACATTCATAGTTTAGCTATTCGATTTATACATTTTAAAATGCTATTATTTGATTTGCTCTGCAGCGTAGTGTGAGCAGAATGTGTTCTGCTTTGCAGACAATGACTAGCTAGGAAGCGCAAAATTATTATCTTTTTAAAATTGATGAATAATTTTGGTAGTTCTGAATAGAAAAGATGAATGAAATTGCTACTTGCTAGGTGGCGATGATTGTGGTAGAATGAGCATGGCGACCTTGGAAACAGCCTATAATTTTTGTCCAGGGCCTAACCTCTACCTGGCTCTATATTTAAGTACTGTACCTGCAGCCAAAATGGAGCTGCTGTTGATATGATGACCAATTTTCAGCAAGTTGTGATCGTTGTGAGCAATCTACAATATACCAATACATGTAATCGCGTATTTTTGGGTGTAAATGATTAAGCACTCTGGCAATTATACAACAAGAATTTGCGTTGTCAAGAAAAAAAAGAAAAGAAAGAAAAACCTTCCAGCCTACGTAAAACTCAAGGTGTTTTTATGCCAAACTCAGCAAGCCTCATCAATAACGATTCACATTTCATGACAACCAACAAGTTACTGGCATAAGAATTAAACAACCTTCATGGGAAAAATTAAAGCCAAGCTACCAATCTAATAGTCCTATCAATGCTTTTGTTTTGCTAGGTTATCGGCAGTGACATTCCCATCGCTTGGCACATGACCATAAGTTACCCTTTTCAACTTCTTTTGACAACTTGCTGATGGAGTTGAAGATGTTCTGCATACTCCATGCCCTGCTTTCCCTGTTCTTCTCAAGCCATGCAACATCATTTGTTCAGTCTGATTCAATATTCCAATGGACAGGCAGAGGTAAGAAACAAGATGCAGCTATTACCAAAGCTTTCCTGATTACAAAACCTCTGTCTCGTTTGGGTCCTTGATACCAGCTGGACAAGAGAAGGCAGAGGTTTCCATTTGATATATACTTGTACGTAAGAAGCCTTTCAATAGAAAACTTTGAACCTTCTGCAACTGATTACTGTTTGAATAGACTTGGTGAAATCAACCATTTTTTTTTTTTTTTTATCATAGCTTCAATGACTTATTTCAGATATTTGAATTCTTAAGAGAGAAAATAGAGAGAGATAAAGGAAGACAACTGGGAGCTAATCATATTATGTAAGATGAAGGTAGAATCACAAGGCAGAAGATATAATAATCCACGTCAGCATAATTATCTATCCATCAAGAACAATGGTCATTTTACATTTAGAAAATTCAGCTTTGAAGTTCTCTTTTTGCCCCAAAACATTATCAACATATATAACCTCATAAAAATGGAATTCTTAAATGTTAAAAAACAAAATCTAATGTTAAATAATAAAAGTTGCATTGCTTACAGATAAAAATCCACACCCATGCCCATATTAAGCTATACTATCTTCGAGATAAGCTGGAACCTCGATCCTTTTTTTTTTACTTTCTGACAAATATAATGAACATATTTTGTATACAAGTCATTTGCTCAAGAGGCCCATGATTAAAAGGGCCAAGGGTTAAGTGATGACGCAATATGCATAAAATTGACAGGAGTAATATAAGTCTAGTTTTATTTCCAGATTTAACATTATTAAATTCAGCTATATATGAAAGTTAAGTACATGTAGGTTTGATAATATATTAGACCTAAGACTCTTGGATTCGGTTATATGTTAAGCTTAAATGCTTGTGAATCTGGTAAAATATCAAACCTAATTTTTTTAAGCTCGGCTACACAATGAGTCAAAGCGCATGTCATCTTGGCAAAATGCATATTGAATGTTAAGAGTTTAAGATATCCCTATATAGTTGATGATGTTTATTAGCCTCATGTTGGGTTCTAAGGCTATCCCTATAACTCTTAACATGGGATGTTAAGAGTTTAAAATAATTATCTCCTTACACCTATAGGTATATAAAAATCATCTAAGAGCTGATCATATCTCAATCCCATTAATGCTACAAAATGATTATTTCTATCAATATTAATAGTGTGTACGAAATAAAGTATAAAAGTCTCCTATAAGTCTGATGTTTTTCCATCAACATTAATATAATATAAGAGTAATTTTTATGAACATTAATGTTATGTAAGAAGATATTTTCATTAATATTAATATTGAAGTAAGAGACTTTTTCCTTACTAATATATTCAAGAGGAAAAGATTTTTAACCCCTTAAGCAAAATAACAAGTTTTGAGATATAAGAGCTATAAATATCATTTGAACCACCCAGATAAATTATTATAATTTTTATTCTTTTATCACATATTCTCATAGCACTTATTACACAAAAACAAAGAGCAAAAACTCTTGTTCGTAGAATTTAATGCTCATTTCCTTTTTTATTATAATTCATTATTATAAAGTTATTGACTTAATCCATTACTAATTGTATGATTATCCACTATCCAAACACTTAAAACCCTATAGCTAAACATATTAGATGAAGGAAGATCATCATATACTTATCCCATAAAGACAACATACAACAATGCATCTCACACATTTATTCACCATCCAGCCTGACAAACACTATTCTGCAGAAACTTCAAATATCCATTCCTTCAGTTTTCGCGGTCCGAGTGCACAAATGATAGTTAAAATAGCCAGCTTGGTATCAATTTTGGAAAGATAAACAACGCTAAACTACAAAACGCAGAATGATATCAACCGAGTAGAGAAACAATCTCAGAAAAATGGGATTGCTTCATAGTTTCTGCAATATTCGCAGTATGCATGCAATGCTCCTCATTTTCAAGTAATTCAGGAAGGCATGCATGATGAGGAGTGGACATGGACTTTGTAATTACTACTTAAAATATTATAATTTATGAATAAACAGGAGCCAAGTTTGCCCTTTTTATTTTTATTTTGGTATCAATTAAAAGGTGTCTTAGTTTTAATTGTATTTGCTACATAATTAATATTCATTTAATTTCATAGGGTCGTTCTATTCTAGGAATCAAATTTAGGTTATAATAGAAGGAAAAAAAAAGCAAGTGGGATGGATAATAATCATCTCTCTTTTAATTATCATGTTTTGAATTAAAGAATAAAGCTTAATTGGTTATCTACAGGGAAAGCAAACGCTCTATATTATATTGATTATTGGGATATGGGAAATCTTGGGCCACTCAGAACCATTCTCCCTTCTACAATTTTCTGAAAGAAGTGGACTTCCATAAATCCACAATTGCTTTAATTTGGAGAGGCGTTGCATGGCTGTTGAACTTGGTAGATACTTCACCTTCTTGCAATCCTCAATCCCAAGAAATTCAAGAGAAGAAAGGTTGGCCAACCAATCTGGCAAAGCTTCCTCAAACTCCTCTCCCTTGAAATTACTTATTTGCAATCTTTGAAGGGAAGTGAAGTGTTGAAGTTGATGCGGTACACTCTTCAGTTTATCCCATCCATTTATCTCTAGTCTTTCAAGGGATCCGCTCAGGTGTTTGATTGAGTTTACAACTCCGGTTGGAAAACCCTCCAGCTCCTCTGAGAAACCACCGATTTTCAATCCTTTCAGCTGGGCGAGGCTGCCTAAGCAATCATCTGGAAAATAACTCAAACTCCGACACCCAATGATTCCAAAATAAACAAGAGAACATAATTGTAGTAAACCATGCCAGTCAAAACTGGTGAGCTTATCACAATCTTTAATGGAAAATCTTTGAAGCGAAGACAATTCTTGCAAATCATTAATATGGATAAGCTCTCCACAATCATATATTTCCAATTCCTCTAGAGATGCGCAACATTGTAATCCTCTTGGAAGAGATCGTAATTTAAAAACCCAAACTCTCAATTTCTTCAAAGAGTATCTCAATTCTCGGAAATCACCAGGAATTGAGATCAACTCAGGGCAGTTCCATATACTCAATTCCACCAGAGCTGTACAGTGTTGTACGCTTGGAATGGATGCAAGCTTTGAACAATTATCTATCCTCAAAAGTTGAAGTGACATGAAGCCTTCAAATTCACCAGATAAATATCTCAGTTCATCGCATCCTATAATTTCAAATTCTACAAGAGATGAAAGACGACATATCGGAATGCTTTTCAACTTGCCACAATGCTTAATCCACAACTTTTCAAGACAAGGAAATACTTGACCACCTGGTACCATCCATTCTTCAAGACCATCCAAACCCAACAAACTGAATTCTTTTAGTGCTGGAAACAGTACTGTTGCACTGCCACTGCTATTATAGAACTCATTACCCATACATTTCACACTAGGCATTCTAGTTATCTCTAAGATTTTAAGGCGAGGAAGACATCCAAGTGTTGGGAGTTGTCTGCACTCGTTGCAGTCTTTCAATCTTAGCACCATCAGATTATTGAGTAGCAATGTAGACATCCATGATGGGAAATTTTCACCCCCGTAACCCTTAATTGTCAAGCTTCTTATGTCTGGGTGAGGTTGCAGGCCTTCCAGCGCATCCTCGTTGTTAACACTACTGTTACCTTCACCACTCCATTCAAATTCCAATTTGGTCATTCTTTTTTCACGCAGTTTCGCCTTCTCAGCTTCTTCTTTGTCTCTAACTTGCTCAACTTTGCATATCTTCAACACTCCTCTTAGTTCATTCAAACATCCCAGCTCTTCAACTATATGATTTGGACCAACAACAAAAAAAGGCAAAGTTTGAAGGCGTGTTAAGAGTCTCACCTCAGCTGGCACTAGGTTTGAATCATCAAAATGAAGATGTCTCAAGCTGACTAAATTTCTTATTTTCTTGGGAAGCTTTTCTAGGGACTTGCAATCAATGAATTTTAATGTTTCCAAATGGTAGAGCTTGGTGATGGATTCTGGAAATGCTCTGATATTAGTATATGAGACATCAAGATATCTCAAATGTCTCAGCTTGCAAATTGAATCTGGTAACTCAGTGATATCAGACAGTTTTAATTTGAGAGTTCTCAAGCTTTTGAATTTCCAAAACCCATTTAATACATTAACCATTGAGAAAATAGTATGCAATTTTCCAACAAACACCTCTGAAAATGTTGACTCAACATCCCCACAAGAAATGAGATTTAGATGACGAATACGAAATGCACTATCCACAGCCTCCTCAGCCTCCGGAGTTAACGTTTCAGATTTTGAGACCTGTAATGCAAGATCATGCACTAGGTCATGCATCTTGCATCTTGTTACGATCTCATACTCATTCCTTTCAACATCTTGGAAAAAGGAATTTGCAAGCAAGTCATTGAAATACTTGTTGCCTATGTCTTCCATCCTCCCATTTGATGGCCCAAGAAAACCTTCAGCCATCCAAAGTTGAATTAGCTCTTCCCTTTCAATTGCAAAATCTTTAGGAAAAATGGAACAGTATGCAAAACATTTTCTTAGTGCTGGCGATGACAGGTGATCAAAACTGAGTCTCAAAATGCGCAAAGCTTTATTTGCATCCTGAGAATCCCAAATTCTACTGTTTAGAATTGACTGCCACTCCTGTGCCTGCTTTCCGTGAAGAGTTCCTCCCAAAATTTTAGCAAGTAATGGAATCCCTCCACATTTCTTTGCAATCTCTTTTCCAATAGACTCTAAGTCTGAAGCTATTGTTGTTCCTCCTCCCCTGCTCACCTTTTGCTTGATAATGAACCAACATTGATCATCTGATAGTCTCCTTGGCTCGTGCTGACTCCCGAGAGTAGTCTCCATCATGCCTGCCACTTTCTTACTGCGGGTTGTAACAACAACAGCATTCCCATTCTTTCTGTTAATTTTTAACAGTAGCTCCTTCAAAGCATCCCACTTGTCATGGTCTTCATTCCACACATCATCAAGAACAAGAAAAAATGACTTATTTTCCAGCTCTTTCTTAAGGTTTCGAAGAATTGCATCAAGACTGTTCAACCCACCCGTAGTTTTGTCAATTATTTGCAACATTGCTCCTAAAATCTTCACTTTACTAAAATAATTAGAAACGCAAACCCATAGAGTCACATCAAAATGTTTTCTCTCCCTGACTACTTCACAAACTTTTTTTGCTACAGTAGTCTTTCCAAGGCCAGCCATCCCCACAATAGGGACAACCGAAAGGACATGCTGGTGTTTGGTTAAGCTAGTCAGTAATTCCACAACGTTAGAGACATCATCCTCCCTTCTTCCTACAACTTCTGAGCTGTCAAGGAAGGAATCTGTCTCTCGGTCTGAATCCCAGCTAACTTCTTGAGCTCTATCTATAGGTAGAGATGTCAATCCAAGCCCAAATCTAGCTGCATCTTTTTGGATTTCATCCAGGGCTTCATTGATCTTCTTAACTTTTTGACCCATATTCAAACGGAACGCAGCAGGGTTGTGGAGTGAAAAGCAGTCACTCACCTTTCCCTTCTTTTGGTTTTTGCGGATAATCTCATACGCAAACTCGTCTAGAACATCTTCAGCATCATAAGCTACATCCTGTAGGTTCTGCAGCCAACGTTTCACAGACTCGTCTGTTACTGGTCTTCTGGCTGCATCATGGAGCACAGCTTGGATCATGGTCGAGGACTGGTTGAGCTTTCGCAGTTGGCCCTCCAACCCCCAAGCAAGTCTGATCCCTTCAGCAGCTATGTAACTCAGCCTTTTCAAAGTCTGCTCCATGGAAAACGTAAGAAGAAGCTCTGCTGCCATATTCTTTTTTTTTTTTGGGAAATCAAAGAAGAAATTTTGAGATCAAAAGAGAGAGAGGTATGGTGTGAAATATCAAAAGATGAAATGAAGCGTGGAACGATGAGATACATTCAACTTTAGAGCATAGTTAATGCATGAGGGTACCTTGCTACCTATACTAATTGACTGATGGTAGCTGGCAGCATCTTCCCCAAACCATTACTGTCAATTTGTCATGCCATGGCTAATAAAATTCCACGCTCGCCAATGTCGGCATTCAACTAACCAAGGTGTTCATACTCCGTGCTGTTCAATGCAGGTTGCCCAAGTCAAAAGTCATTGAAAGAGGCATTAAATGAATCCCATCCCCATATGATATTTATGCAATAAATTTTTCTTTGTAGGAACTGGATACTGATACAACTGTGTCTTACAGTCCTTCTTTTAGTTCTATTTACTTTTTCTTCCTTGTTTTGCCGCTCACCTTTGTCTGTAACATCTCCATGTCTTTTGAATTGAACCTGTAATATCACAGAATCTATAGAAAAAACACAAAAGAGAGGGCTCTGGCATTGCTTCCTGGTGTGCAATATCTCCATGTCTTTTGAATTGAACCTGTAATATCACAGAATCTATAGAAAAAACACATGCAGTAAAGGTAGAGTCTTTAATTGTTTGATGTGAATTTGAAGGAGAACCCGTTTTGACATCTCCTCCTCCCTGGTGTTGAAACTTGAAATTGAGTTGCTAATAGTTTTTTTTTTTTTTTTGGAATTTGATTCTCTTACTTAGCCTTGAATCATCTAATATAATAGCAAACTTCAGTTAATTTTATTTTAATTAAATATAGTTTGCCATACTTAATTAATTAGTTCCTCTAATATAAAAAACAATTGAAAAATCTCTCGTCCAATGTTGATCACCTTTAATTTTTGTATTTTTTTTCTTTTTTATTCTTTTCACCCATTTCTCTTTTTTCTTTCGTGAAATTATAAAATTAAATCACATGAAAAATAACATGAAATTGTCAAATGAACCAAACCAGTATAAAAAACACATCCTTAATCACTCAAAGACTAAGTTTAATATAGGTCAATGTTCAAGTTAGTCTAAAAATATTGAAAATCTCTCACTCGATCAGACTAAATTTAATGATTTCCCTCTCATACCAAAACCAACCACTTGGCGCCATGAAGAAGAAAAAGTGATGAGGAATAGAGTAGACGCCGAGTCTACTGATGGGTATGCTGCTGCTGCTGCACTTGTTCGTGCTAAAGATGGCAGTGGTTTTGTTAGATGGTATATATTGACGTTCCCCCTTTTTTTTTCCTCTAATTTTTTGAGTCTTTCTTGTTTTGTGTTATTAATTTGAATTTGGGGATTTTCAAGAAACGTGGCTTTGATTTATTTCATTTCTTAACGATTCTTTTACTGGGTTTTTCAAATTTTGTGTTCTTTTTTTTTTTGTTTTGTTTTTTGTGTTCTTGAATTAGAGAGAGAGAGAGAGAGAGAGAGAGAGAGAGAGAGAGGTTCTTGTGTTCATTTCATTCATCCGTGTTGCGTAATGTCAAATTCTATTACAGCCTAGCAATATAGAGAAGAGCTACGTGCAATTAATATTCCGCAACATCCTCTCTATCTGACACGTATAAGGCTACTAATTACAGAAATAACGGACTTAACTACCATCAAATGGTCAACAGTAATCTAGCCTTAAATTTAAAGAGCACCGGTTAATTAAGATTTTCCCTCCCTGTCAAATTCAATTCACAACAATGAGCTCTTTGAATTTTTAAAGAAATTGAGGTATCCAATTGTTTTTTCAACAAGTTCTTTTTCTTTCATTACAACCGGACATTCTTGAAGAATATATTTTTGTATTTTATTTTATTTTTGTATTAACGTGGGTGTCCGGGTCAGTTTGTGTATACTTCGACTAACCTCACGGGCTCTGAAGTTAACGACCATGTAAGCCTGCAATGACCATCATATTAGCAACCACAGGGCTCGAACCTGAGACCATAGGGAGAGCAAACCCCTTAGTTCCAAACTCTTACCATTGGACCATCTACTAAATAATATTTTTTTAATTTTAGTATATAATACAGCCTATAAATTATTTGTTTTTAAAGATAACTATATAGCAGTTTTATTTTGTTGGATTGTTGTTGTTTTCTTCCTTAAACATTGAATAATATAAAAAGGATCATAGACAATCTCCACCAATCTTCTCCATTCCTTCTCTTAAAAACAAGGGTGCATTGTTGAAACTATCCAATTCCGTTACCTTTTTTAGTGTATAATAAACTGAAATCCAACCTTAAAGAGAAAGGATCATAGACAGTATCCAAACAAAGGAAGATCATGGATTTTAATTTAGAATTCATGCAAAGATAAGAGTTGTTGATCTTTGTCCAACGTAGAGACTGGAGGAGGACTGTCAAAAAGAGGACACCAACGAAACCAAAAGCTTATTGCCACTTGACGAGACTCAAATTTGCGAATAGTCATTCAATTATATATATATATATATATATATATTCATTCAGATATTAATTTCAAGACGTACAGGGTTTACTTTCTCCTGTTCTTCTATATATTAATCCAAAATAATTGGGATTATTAAGATAAGTATTCCCTTTTATTTGATTTGGCCATAGAATTAACTAGAGGGTCATGCTTCAGTCCCCGCAATTCACAAACTGGTAGTTCACAATAAGGTGGCCCTGAGCATTGCCTCTTCCATCAGTATCTATTTGTCGAAACACCCCAGCATCCAAGTCTAGACCTCCATTGCTGCACTGGTCGACAATCCTCACAGTTACTTGAGCTCCGGTTCCAGTATTGGTCACCT
>Ga0325404_1007535_pt1 | contig 11326 bp, 8 predicted proteins | sample PopdelMetagenome_18_FD_205664 | JGI IMG/M metagenome (GOLD analysis project Ga0325404, IMG submission 205664) | Populus deltoides microbial communities from Bellville, Georgia, United States - Xylem-Control-R1 | ecosystem: Host-associated > Plants > Phyllosphere > Stem > Wood/Secondary xylem... | reverse complement strand
ATTATTATTATTATTATTATTATTATTATTAGAGTGTTATTTTGATAATGTTTTTTTTATTATTATTTAGAAAAACGAATTCCAGTTAGGTACCGAGGGTAAATCAAGTAGAGGGAATAAAGAAAAGAGGAGCATACGGATGGCATTGGTAGATGAGAGGGCCGTTTACGGAAGAGATACGGCCGGCCGACCTGCTGTCTTGGTATATCCAATTTTGTTCATTTAATTATTTTTTCTTAACTCAGGAAAGAAAAAAAGAATTAGGGTGGTAGAAAATTAGTAGTATTTTCAGTTTGAGTGATGGGATTTTTGTTATGTTTGCAGGCATATGATCTTGTTCAAGGACCACTTGTAAGTTGTTCCCAAATTTACCATTTTTTTTAACATTATTAGAATGAATTGTTACTTCTTGGTTATCTACAGAATATTTGATGAATTAATGGTTCATGTAAAGATAATGAATTTTTTTTCTTTTCTTATGTGGTGTGCAATTGTAAAGACTTTTTTTTTGTCTTATATCGATTCAATGGTGAAAATGAATAGATTTGGAAAGTTGGTCCAAGTCCAACTGATTATAGTTAGTGAGAAGATGTATGGCAATTTAGGTTTATGATTGATGTGCTATCTTTTCATATTACATTTTGAGAGTGAAATAGAGTTGAGTTGAGTTGAGGTCAGCGGAGTTGGTGTACACATTTTTTCATGGGCAGAATTGCTTATGCTGAATGATTTGCTGCATAGGTAAAATGGGGTTCTGTGATGGGTAAATCAAAGCCGGATCCACCAACAGCCGTGCTTCTGCATGGAATTTTAGGCAGCAGGAAGAACTGGGGTAAGTACCCTGTATTAGTTTCAACACATTTATGATTTTCTATATTTGCCTTGATTACTTGTTAGAAAATATAATTTTCACGACACTTATATACTTGCACCATGTTGATGTTTAACCCTTGTCCCTTGGCAAGTTGGGATACCATATCTCCTTCTAGAACTAGGATTTCAAACAGGAGACTATCTAATGGAGATGAGCCAGGGGACTAACTTAGACTCCCAAAATAAACACCCTCGAAAATCCTAGAAAACCTTGGAATTAACAATTATGAAATATGAAACACTAAATTGCAAAAAACTAAAGACCTCATTAATCTAAGTTGTTATCCTTTCTGTTTATTTTCCCCTCGAAGTATTGGTTCCAACTGTGATGTGTTTCAAGTTGTCTTATGCTGTAGCATTGATAACCTAAGCAATATAGTATATCTCAACCATCAAATTTAGAATATATCCTACACAAAACAAAAAAGAAGAAATCACACACTTTCTATACAATTATGAAATGTGAAGTGTTCCTTTTCTGACGATTTTGTTTTCAAAGTGCCATCACCTCAGTGAAGTGGTCTCACTACCTTCTGCTGCAGAACTTCATGCATTAATTTCTAACATCTTTTGATTAGTTGCTTTTTGTATGCGTTTACATACACACATTAATAGGAACTTTTTGAAATATAGTTTACAGATTTAAAATATCACAGGAACCTTTACACGGAGATTGGCACAAGAATTTCCAGCATGGCAGGTACTGTTCTTTTTTTTTTCCTTTTGTATCTTTTATATTCTCTATAACCCCAAAAAAAGTGCTAGGTCAAGCTAGCATGGTTCCATAATTCCCTGTGATATTTGTATCAGTATGACTGAGGATTACAGTCGCCCTATGTTCCAACCATATGAAGCAATTAGATTTCATCGTCTGCATGTGAGCATAGGTTCCATTGTGAAAATGGCGCCAGCATAGCAATTGCATTTTAACATCTTCATGTGAGCTTTTAATGCTGTCAAATAATGCTCATGTACTTTTGAAGGTCTATTGTGTGAGTGTCTGCTGATGCTTTGTGTGACTTCTTTGTCCCTGTTTTACATGCATGCCTGAGGATTATGGAAGCAAGAGAAAACAATCACTGTCCAGTTATGATCCAACTGTAGTGGGTTATTGGGGGGAGAACTTGTATACAATCATGAACTTCAACAATTATGCATGAAGTATATTACTTGGGATTTAAGGCGTTCAAATGAGTCAGTTTTGGCATGGATTTGAGGGTGATTAGAATATTACTTATCATTGACAAATCATGCAGTTTCTTTTGGTTGACCTGCGGTGCCATGGTGATTCAGCATCAATCAGAAAGAGGGGGCCCCACACTGTTGCCTCAACTGCTTTTGATGTCTTAAAGCTAGTGAGTGACTTTTAAGCTTTGGCTATTTATTCATGGACAATTTGTTCTTCTATTTTTCATTTCTTTAAAACTGAGACGGCCCCAAGAGTCCAAGATGGTGGGTTCTTTGTGCATGGCTGATGCATCTGTTAATGCACTCCAGCTGTTTATGCTTCTTGAAATTGTTGCAGCACTTCTTTTGTTGACACCTCCTTCCTAACCACAATAAGCCTCCCGACCACCACTCGAGAATATTTTTATGGCTAATTAAATGTTAGTGATTTTGTTTGAATAGGTTGCACAGCTTAGAATAACACCTCGTGTTTTAATTGGGCACAGCTTTGGTGGAAAAGGTACATCTACTTTCCTTGACATGCAATTTACCAATCTGATTTTTTAATTGACTTCAATGCATAAACATTCTCCCTATTTGTCCATGCAGTTGCCTTGAGTATGGTGGAACAAGCTGCAAAGCCTCTTGCCCAATCTGTAAGAGTAAGTTTATAATCTGCAAATATTCTTTAGATGGTTTAGAACATAAGATTGGGTTAAAATACCAGTTTTCAGATGTTAGTCCAAGTTTTGTAGCAAGTAATCCATTTTCTCTATGTATAATAACAGGGTCCTTAATTAATCTTCTATGGTTGGTCTTTGTCATTTCATTTTGCTTTATCTCTTTAAATTCTTATAGTCTTTGCGCCGCTTCAGGTTTGGTCTCTAGATGCTACTCCTGGAAAGGTTAGGGCTGGTGGAGATGGAGAAGACCATCCTGCAGAACTAATATCTTTTATAAGGAAACTACCAAAGGAGGTATGTTTCATAAGTTATAACACCCATATTTGGGTGTATCATAGACCTTTTTGATGTGATAGTGATGCTGTTTTTATCTTGGTGGGGTAGTGATTTTTTTCAAACACAGATGTTCTTCTATTTAGAGTTGGATTTCTAACCCGGCATCCAAGCAAGTGATTTTTCCTTAAACACCGATGCACTTCTAACTCAGCGTCCAAGCATTGTCTGTCACCCTTATCTTTCCTACCGTTATCTTGAGTGATTATATCTACTCTATTCCTTTGATGTCTGTTTTCTTTTTTTTTTGTGTACCTGTAACTACCATCAAATATACAGTATTAGTGTCTTCTCTTTGTTTGGATGTCTGTTTTCTTCTTTGTTTTTTTTTGGGCATTATTATGAGTATCTTATAATCTTTCTTCAAGGAAGGTCTTCTCAAAGCGAGATATTGTCAATGCTCTTATACAAGAAGGGTTTTCTAAGGATGTTGCACAGGTATATTCTGAATTCCAAATGCTTATTCAAGATAGTCCTATTGTTGTTCGGTTTCTGCATGAAAAAAGTTGCTGTTGCTATTGTAATCTATGTGAGAATCTTCATTCACATTAGTAATAAAATGTGATGTTTGCAGTTTGAGGTATATTGTATATAGAGATGTTAAAGGTTTTCATCTTTTTCTACATCATTTCTGCTCCTAGCTTGATTACTTTCCTGCTAATCACATGGACAGTCTTCACAGACGTTTCATGGAGGTACAATGGCAAACATTATTTTTTGCCCCCATAGATTTAATTTTAATAAAATGACAGTGACAAATTCTTCTCCTTAGACTCTTCATTAACTCTTGTTCCGCCCCGAAAAACAAAAGTTTGTGTGGAATTAGATGTTATTTTGGTGGAAGATAATTAGAAAGATCAGGAGAGAGTAGTATACATGTAGCATGATGTAGGATACATGGTGCAGATCTGATTCAGATTCGAAAAGACGGTTTGAAATATATTATTATGAGTAGCTGTTTGACTGCTGAATTCAGACAATATCTTGCTGGAGTTTCAATCTGAATATGGAGGAAAGGAGGGAAACCACGTCTAGGCAATAGCATCTAGAGCTCCCAGCAACTACATGCTCTCATAAAGCAAATAAGCTGCTAGAGAAATTAATACATTGCTTACTTCATGTTTGGTGCAACTTTAGGATTGTAACTGAGATTACTGAGTAATTAAGCTAACTTCTATTTAGTTTGTTTCCTGTACTTCAATTATGTTTTTCTATAAAGATGCTAATTGTGATCCCCTCAAGTTCCTGGCATTAATTGTCTTTCTGCTTTTTATGTCCAGTGGGTGGTGACTAATCTTAAAACAAATGGCCCTCCTGGTGCGCCATCATCAAGTTTCTCTTGGATGTTTGACCTCGATGGAATTTCTGAAATGTACCAATCATATGAAGAAACAAATTTGTGGTAATCTTGAAATATGGTTAATGCGAGTTAAAAACAGTACCTTGCTCTACTTTGATCAGAGCATTGCTTCCTTACTCAAGTTAATCCATGTTGTTGACTGCAGGAAATTTGTTGAAAATTTGCCTCAAGGTGTGCATGTAAATTTTTTGAAAGCAGAGAGGAGCTTGCACCGGTGGGCCCTTGAAGATCTCCAGAGAATTCATGCTGCTGAAGATCTGGCTGCTGAGGAGGGAGCTGGAGTTGAAATGCATGTCCTTGAAGATGCTGGCCACTGGGTATTTTTCTTCTGCATGCTTTAATATCTCTAGTTCTGACATTATTATTTTCAAATTAGTCCCCTCCGTCCATGTTCTAAGTAAACTACATGGAAAAATAAACATGATTTTCGAAGCTTATCCTCAATTGTCTGAGGATAGTGCGCAAGTAGAAGAGACTCATTCAGTGGCTAGACCCAGAAAACCTTGCTTTGCAAAATAAAAAAAGCTGGCTGGTTTCAGAATATTCTGAAATTTTGCCCATTTAGTTTGCCAGCTTACTGAGCTTAAGGCTTTAAGCTTGTACAAAATGAATATGTTGCCCTGGTGTCATTTTTTTCACTGTTGTCAGAAACTAGTCCCATGTTAATATCTAGGCAGGTTTGTGTTGGGGGGGCTAGAAAATTCCTAGTGTTTTTAATGTTAGTGCCATGGCGAAGATATCCTGGCTTGAGTAGGAATGCATTTCAATGCTGCATTATTAATTTCTTTCTAGAGCAGCTCACATTGCTCCAAATTCTTGATAGGTACACGCCGATAACCCGAACGGGCTCTTCAGGATTCTTTCATCATCATTCCAGGGCTTCAAAGCCTGAATGAGAGTCAAACAAGGGTTTGCATGTGTAGAGATAATGGCCAGAAATTACATGAAAGAATTTCTAGTCATTCACATACTAAGTCACAGAATTCCTAGAGTATTCCAAATATTTGTGCCATAGTAGCAGTGTCCTGAGACCACACAAATTTTGTACGCAAATATTCTATGTAATGATTGGCTTCCTTGCATTAGCACTCGAGTGCCTGAATCTACAAGGAATTTGCTTCAGCATTTCAGGGAAATCAGGGGCAATGCCCAGGTGGGGGAAGAGAAGCAGACACTGGACTTTTCTGAGCACACACTCAAACTTGAACGCAATACATTTCTGATATAAACATAGTAGCAGCACCTCCCTTGTAGAGAGCTCGGCACTGGGGTCTGCCTAGCTTAAGCATCTCAGCCATAGCCGCAAAATTATACAACTAAAAACACTTCTCACATAATAATCCTAGCCATGATATTGCCCTTTATCCACATTGATTTTCCTATATAGGTGGCATTATACACGTGGAGGTCAAAAGATTTATCACGAGAGCAAAAATGGGTTCGCGTCCTATGACTAAGTGACGGTCAAAGCTGGAGCAGCAGACAAGTGCAAGCAGGATTCATGTGCTTGTCTTGACGAGGGAAAAGACTTGCTTGAAGACTTGTCAACAGATCGTCTTTCAGAACAATTTGACCATTTCATCTGCATGAAGCTCCTCTTTCTCCATGGACCCATATGGATTTTCTTCTCCTTCATTGATCTCTTTGCTGCATCACATAGAATGCCAACAATGGCATTGAGGTAGTCAGCTTTACCCACGTAGTATTCTGGCAGCCGCGCCACAAGATTGCGGTATTCATCACTCGCTTTGGCAATCTCAAACTGGTCTCTGAATTCAAGCTCAATCAGATATGGGATTGGCTTCTTGCGACCCATTGTGCCTGCAATTATTTCTATGTACTCATGTTTTCCTGGAAAATCAAGGGCGTCGTCAAATCAGTCCTACAACAAAATGCTAGCATGCATATAGCGAGAGAAGGATATAATTGTTACCTCCTGGATGCTTTCTGGTGTTTTTCCACTTCGATGTGCAAAGAGATGCTTCGAATCCCTTCTGTGTGAGCAAATTGACGACCCTTTGTCTTAAACAGCTAGTGCACCCATCAGTGGGCTTCATGCAATTGCAAAAATCACTCTCTTTCGCTACCCCTATAACTCTGCAAACCTCTTGCCTTAACTTTGAGCCTATAGAGCTATAGCGCTCCAAAACTCCCTTCATACAATTGATCCCATTATAGTTCCAGAAAACAAGCATAATTTTGTTTCCTGGGCTAATGCCTAATACCTAATTTATCCATGCAGTAAATAGGATCTTATAATGCTAAACATGGCTTTAATTTCTGATTTTCAAAGTAACGTTTAATTACTGTTTCAAAATAGAAAAACCGAGGATAAAAGGGAATACATCTTTCTGTATATTGATATAATTATTTGTTGCATTATAAATTTTTTTTTCCCTTCAACTAGAGTTTTAAACATTATATATATATATATATAATAGTTTTCTTTGTTTAGACTTTTAAATTATTGTTATTAAACTCGGTTCGGTTTGGATTGACAAGTTAATTTAATGATTCACTTACCTAATTCTTATCCTAAACCTTGTTTTATATTAAATAAATTTGATTTCATATTAAATAAGTTGGAAGAGAGTAATATGTTAATATATCATTTTTTATTTTCCTTGTAAAAGTCACATCCAGCTGATCGATTCAATTTATTTCTTTATCTCCCCATGTTTGTAATAATAAGAACAACATTTTCTCAACTCCAATGAGCTAGGCTTATTGTGTCGATTTTTTTAGTAATATATCTAAAAATATCTATTTATTTTTTATTAACACTATTTCGAACACAACTAGTATATTCTAAAATAATTCTTATTCGGACGTCTTTATTATTGGCCATGAACCTTCTTTTGGTTTTTATTTACTCAACTCTTTTATTTTTCTATCCGAAACAAAAAGAAAGGAAAAAAAAATACAATTACTAATTCGAAATCAAATTATAAAAGATTTTGTTGCAGCCTTAATACAATGATTTAAAATTCAATTTACAATAGAAGTTCAGCTTTCTTACCCTTACCTGAGGGCTGATTATAGGCTAATAGAAAATTTTCTTTCCATGAGAGAGATATGTAAATGAACTATAAAGCAGGTATGCCAATCCCTATTCTCCAGGTTGTACCATTACATTATAAAGCCAGCCAGTGTGAAGAATTAACCTAATTTAATGCCTCTTCTAAGCCCCGCTTTTTTAAGGGAAAGGGAGTTTGCTTAATCATCCATTATAAGTTTACTAGCAGCCCTCGATGAAATATGACCTAATTGACTTGACAGGTTAATAAGTAACTTGATTAAAAGTAGAATTTTTAAACCCGACTCAAGACCCTGGTCATAAATTTTACTCGGGTTACCGGATTTTGATCGGGTCACCAAGTCACCCAGGTCAACCTCAATTTTTTTTATAAATCAAAATAATACCGTTTAGGTTAAGAAAATAAATAGTCAATGGATTACAACCGAGTCAACTCATTAGATCAACCGAGTTATCTGGGTTTTTGACTTCCCTTATTCTTTGTTAAACCCTGCTCAATTCTAGCTCTGGATTAGTTGGATTCTAGATCGACATGTCAGGTTGGGTCAAGTTTTAAAATTATAGTTAAAACTCGTTCAAAACAATATCATTTTATTTTTAAAAAATATCATAAAATAATATTATTTTAAAATAATATTGATTAATTACTCGAATTTAATAAGTTTATTTTTATCTTACTTATGCTTTATTAAAACGAATTTAATCATGGAATATAAAAACTATAAAAAATAGTACGAAAACATCCTTTTAATTAAAAAATAAAAATCTAAAGATAGATTAAAATATAAAGTAAGCAAAGTATAGTCCCATCCAAGCTCTGAAGTTGATGTATTTTTCTTATTTCTCTGAGATTTTAAAGAGGTGGATATCACTTTCACCACGCCAGCCCTTACAATTTGAAGGGGACACCTAACCACCCTACTGCAACCGTACACGTGGCTATTACTTACTATTCAGGTTGCCGCTGACATAAATGATGCCAAAAATTGGGCACGTCACACCAACCGGCCATACAATACTTGACACACGTGTACTTTAGAGTTTTCTGCTTTTTCCACCCAAAAACAATCTTTTTCTATGGACAAGAAGATCTAATTTTTATTTTTTATTTTGATATTGACATGCTAAAATAATTAAAAATAATATAAAAATAAAAATTTAATGTATTTTCAAGTTAAATTTACTTTTAAAATAAACAAATATAAAAACAAATGGTACGAAAATCTTTTTATGTTACTTTGGAATGGATTCAATATTGAAAAATCTAAAATGATAGAAATAATTAATGTCGGTCACCATTCATAAATGTTTATAGGGTTGGAAGAAAAAGGGATATTCCTCTTGTGATATATATCATTTCCAGAGGAGCTGAAGTTAAGCACTGCTAACCCTATTAGAATTTTTGCAAATTTTGTTTTAAATTATTGTAATTAAAATTAAATACCTGAAGCAAGGCGTCTTGTGAATCCCAATACAAGGCTCTTTCCATGGGGTCATGCAAGTTGTTGTCAGACTCGTAGTCGTCTTCTTCCTCCATAGAGCGACCGCCAGACTCCTCATCAGCAAAATCTTCATGAAAGAACACAGAAACCTTCTCTTCAAGGCTGTCCATGCATGCGTTTATAGCTAGCCAAGACCCTTCTCCTCCTAATGGTTATTGCCTATCTCCTGGATATGTAAGAGAATTATTGAAGGAGAGAAAAGGTTGAAAGGAAAGAACTAAGAAGAGCTCTTGCAAGAATATTGCCCTTCAGGACAAGTGTATTTATAGGGTTTCCACGTCAGATAAAGTTAATTACAATTTTTTATTTTAATTTGAAAGGATTTTCGTGGATAATTAGTAGTTTTGCTAATAATAAACATTTAGTCATAGTTATTAAATCCGACCCAGCAAATTGAATTGGTGGCTAAACCAGTCTGGGTAAAGTAAAAGATCAGAATAAATAAAAACGTGACGAAACCCGGTTGACCTGCCGGGATGACCCGTCACTCGAGCGACCCGGCATAACCCGGTTGAGACCAGTTTTTTTTTTTCAAATGTGTTTTTTCTTCTAGTTAAAGACCATTTTTTTTATATATTTTTTAGTTGGTTATTAACCATTTTTTTTAGAAGAATATAGTTGGGATGACCCGTCACTCGAGCGACCCGGCATAAAGTTCACTATATAAATATTAGAAGAATATTTTATTTTTTAAATGTGAGATTTAAAGCCCTTTAGTATATTTACTCATATGTTCACAAGAAAAAAATTATTTTTTCAATGTGAAATTTAAAACTCTTTAGTACATATACTCTATATTCACAAGAAAAAAGTTATGTTTTTTCAATGTGGAATAAAAAAATTTTTTGTTTTAAATCTTTCAACTTAAAAGAATAACATACTAACATAGTATTTTTTCATTGTGAGATACAAAGTCTATTGAAATAATCTTTTAAACTTCATTATTTATAACATGTATAACTTATATTCACATGAATTATTTTTTAATTTTGTCATATAAAATATTAAAATTTTCTTATATTTTCTTTTTTCCAACTTGATATCAATGCTTCTGTCTATGAAATTTAAATTACAGTTTCTTAACATATATATATATATATATATATATATATATATATATGTGTGTGTGTGTGTGTGTGTGTGTGTGTGTGTGTGTGGTAAGAGGGATTTAATATATGTTTTAATTTTTTATTAGATGGAAAAATATTATTAGACAAGATTTAAATGTATTGACACATAATCAATCCACGTGCCTTAACTTTGGAAATGACCTTATTGTCACGTGTCTGATCCACACTTGCCCCACAAATCACTAATGTCTGTGGGCCGTGGCCATCAATCATCTATGCCTTATCCATTGGCATCATGGATTCCTTTACAATTACATTTATTATTATTATTATTATTATTATTATTATTATTAAATAATAATAATAATTTTTAAACAAAGTTTCTCAATAAATATGCATAAGGAAAAATATTTAAGTGAGAAAAGTTACACAATAAAACTTATTACAAGGTTTTTTGTAAGAAAAAAAAAGAAAAATTACAAATTACAAATTTATATTAATATTTTATATAAAAATAGAATAAAAATGAATTTAAAAAGAAAGAAAGAAAGAAATTGAAATTGAACGTATTATTATCCTAAGAAAATATTAGGGGTGAGAAAAAAAAAACTGAAAAACTGATTAAACTAAGAAAACAGGAAAAAAACAGATTAAACCGATTAAAATTTTGAAAAAATCAGTCGATTCGGTTCGGTTTCGGCCAGTTCGGTTCGATTAAACCGAAAAAACCGGGAAAAAACCGAGTCAAACCAAAAAACCGAGCCAAAACCTAAAAAACCGAGCTGAACCAAAACCGGACGGTTTGAACCGGTTTCGATTTTTTTAAAAAAATTTCAGTTTTATTATTTTTTTTTTCTAAAAACTGAATCGAACCGAAAATAATCACCCCTAGAAAATATAATAGAAACGATTAGTCATTTATCTTTTAAAAATAAACTTCTGTTTACTTTTCTTTAAGATAATATATTTCAATGCATTCTCTTTTAGTCACATAAATGTTGGACTCCATTAATAATGGAATTAAGAGCACTGAGTGGCATGAAGGGAGAGAATATATTACAAAGCTTGGAGGACGAAATATGCCTTCTCCCGACGGGACAGCAGCAAGGTGGGTTATTGTACTCAGAAATTATGATTTATTAGAGTAGGCTAAGATTTATTAGAGTATATAACAAAAAAATATCTAAATACCATAATATTTTTTATATTATCATTGAACTTAGGATAAAGGTTTAAATTTAAAAAATCTTTACTTGATTCTTCACTTAACATAAAAATTGTCGAACGTGATTTTGTTAATT
>Ga0325404_1007529_pt1 | contig 11329 bp, 5 predicted proteins | sample PopdelMetagenome_18_FD_205664 | JGI IMG/M metagenome (GOLD analysis project Ga0325404, IMG submission 205664) | Populus deltoides microbial communities from Bellville, Georgia, United States - Xylem-Control-R1 | ecosystem: Host-associated > Plants > Phyllosphere > Stem > Wood/Secondary xylem... | reverse complement strand
TACAAGAGAGAGAAAACTGCCATAATCCACTTTAACACTCCATTTTTTAAATATTTTTTTGAAAAGGAAAAAAACTCAGAAAATAAAATAATAATAATAAGAGAGTGAAATAGTGATTAAAAAAAGAGGGACCAAGATAAATATGGGACTTTAATTTCTGATAAAGAAGAGATAAAAATCTTTTATAAAAGAGGAAAAGATATAGGAAAAAAAACGTAAAGACAAAGAGAAATAAATTGAGATAAAAAGGTCAGCACAGTGAGTTATAAAATCTTTTATAAACTAGAGGAGAAAACAACTAAGAAATACACGAGAGTAGTCTGAGAGAAGCGAAAAAAAAATTAGAAAGAAAACAGAGAGACTAGTAAAAACAAATGAAGCTGAGATCAGCCGAAGAAAAAATAGGCCACGCCCATTCCTTCATGTCTAATCGTAGATCCCCTCCCCCCATGTCAGAACCCAACAGCTAAACACCGCCCAGTCAGGAAAAACTAACAGCAGACCATTATTAATGTGTATGAATTTTTATATTAATTATATTTGTTTATGTTGATGTGTTATTTTGGTTAATTTGTAATCTGTGATGGATTTTAAATTATACTAGTTTATTAGCCCGGGCTATACTATAAACTTGATAATTTTTTTAAAATATAAAAAAAATATTAAGAGTGTGAAAAATTTTTTAATTGTTTTATTTAACCTGACTTAATATATCAATTTTGAAATCTCGTAATCTAACTATTTGTCTAACTCAAGTTTCAAACTAAATTGTGTAGAAGTTGGCCCGAATTAAATTCATTGATTTAATAGATTTAAATGCAATCTTGATAATTGATAAAAATATGACTTAACTTTTGACAAAATTTCAAGATGATAACTTTTTCAACAAAAACTATTGAGACAATAACATATTGTATCGATCTTAGTCCCCCAGCGAACCGTGTCATGGACTCTATTGGGTTTACTAATTTGTTTTTTATAAAAAAAATTAATTATATGATAAAAATATATGGTAACAAAATTGAGCACCAACTTAAAAATAAAAAATTATTTGAGACAATGATAACCCTGTAAAAAGACAAATAAAATAAAATAAATCATGCAATTTATTCTCCAACCAATTCAATATTGAAGGATAAAATTAAGAAAAAATAATTAATGAATAAACCACAAACCTAATACCATAGTTACTAGACTTGACCCATTAACCTGATAAACCTGGGAAAATTTAAAAAATTGGGTTTTAATTTTTCATATTATAAATTTAAGAAATAATTCATGTGAATGTAGGTTATACATGTTGTAAATAATAAACTTTAAAATATTTTTTATCTCACATTGAAAAGATATTATCTTCTCCTTTTATGTTGAAGTATTTAAACCAAAATGTTTTCTTATCCCATATTGGAAAAACAGAACTTTCTTCTTATGAACATAGAGTATATACACTACCAAAAATTCGCTTAATACCAACGGACTTACCGACGGAATACTTCTGTCAGTAAATTGCGGTGATAATTACCGATGGACACTATTCCGTCTGTACTTCAGTCGTTATATACTGACGGAATACTGTCGTTGGTATATACCAACTGAAGTATAGAAAAAATATTCAGAATTAAAAAAAAAGGACGGTTCGCTAACGTGGAAGTTTTTTTCGGTGATTTTACTGATGGACTCTCCGAGGGATTCAAATCGGGACATCTGTAAAGTGATATAACCAATTCACCGTCAAAATTGTCGATGGACTCACCAAGGGATTCAAACCGGGATCTCCATACAGTGATGTGACCAACTCACCATCAGAATTGTCCATCGGTGATTCCCTCGGTAAAAGTTAATATATCACCACTCTACTGACCCTCTCCTCCCTTATTTCTCATTCTTCTTCCCCATCCCAACTCTCTCCTCCCCTCCTAAACTGCAAACAAGCACCCAAAAAAAAAAACCCGTCTTCTCAACACAAGTATATTTCTTTAAGTTTTGTGGTCACAGCATCCATGTTCTAATTTATTGTGGATTTTATCATTTTCTGTAAGTAAATCTATCCTTTTTAATTTTAAATGGCAATTTTTTTACATTCTAGTGTATGTACATGTTTATTGTTATTTCTCAAACAAACTTGTAGTATGAATGTATAATTTTGTACTTGTTATGGTTTGTTTTAGATTTTCTAAAATTGTATTTGTTTGTAAATTGTTGAAACGTTATTGAATTACCAAATTACATGTGTTGTGGTGAAATAAATTATAATAGCTTGTTTAACGGTTCCATTTTAATTTTTATCAATGCTATTGCGGAGTTGTAATTTTTGTAAATTTATATTGGACGTTGATAATTGATAATGAATATTTATGATAAGTTGTAATCAGCTTGTTGGATAATGTCGAGGTAAACCAATATTTTTGCAAATTTATTTACCTAACATAGTTAATTAATGCATGTTGTCATATTAAGGTTCGATAGAAGTCATGGATGTATCGAGATTCACCCCAACGTTTGCGGAGGATGGATTATTGTAACGGGGTTCAGAGTTTTATTAATTTCACAACATCTATTCCCAAAAATTTTACTAGAGACGGTATTAAGTGTCCATGCAGGAAGTGTGAAAATAAAAAGTATCTGCATCCAGATGTTGTAATGATGCATCTTCTACACAAAGGGTTCATGGAGAATTACCAGTGTTGGTATGCACACGGAGAAGTATTTGTTCATAATAAAAGAATGGGAGAAAGGGTGGTTGGGTCAACTTCTAGTGCTAGCAACGTGCAGGGAGTTGCAAATGACAACAGTAATCCTTACAGAAATATGGTTATGGATGCAATGAGAATGAATCAATGTAATGTCAATCAATGTCCAATCATAAAAAAAGAACCTAATGCAGATGTAGCTAAGTTTTTTGATCTGTTGAAAGATTCCGACGAACCATTATGGGATGGCTGCACGAATCATAGTAAATTATCGGTCGTAGCACAGGTGTTTACCATCAAGTCAGATCACGGGTTGAGTGAGGCCGGTTATGACAAAATTATCAAATGGGCGAGAAGCATTTTACCTGAAGCGAACATGCTGAAAGAGAATTTCTATGCTGCAAAGTCTATGATGAAACCCCTCGGTTTAGGATACTAGAAAATTGACATGTGCCCTAACTTCTACATGTTATACTACCTTGAAAATGTTAAGCTGACTGAGTGCATGACATATAGGCATTCTCATTACAAACCCAGAACTGACAGGGGAAAGACTCTCGTGGCATATAAAAAACTTAGATACTTCTCAATCACACCTAGACTACATAGGTCATTCATGTCATCAAGGACTGCTGCGCACATGACAGGGCACCAATCACATGATGCGGTTGATGGAGAAATTATTAATATAATTGTAAATAAATTATTATTTTTATTTTAAATAAATTACTTATACATAGCACAAATTCAAGTGGGACAGCGTGCATGACAATGTTGTGAGGATGGTTGTGGGAAAATCATGCGACAACTAGGTAACATAAAAAACAATACGATATTTTTTAAAAAAAATTATGTTTTTAAATCTAATTTGTCACTATGGAAGTAGGTTGCGTAATTTTTGGTATGAAGCACAAAAAAAACAAAAAAAATACGAGAGATAGAGGTCTCCAAGGCTGGAACAACATGGCGGTTTGGAGGGATTTCAAACCGCTACACATCCCGGAAGATATTTGGTCACAATATATTGAGCAAGTGATGTCTGAGTGGTAAATACGATGCTCACGGTTCGGTGCTGGTAACCAGAACCGGCAAATTCATGGTTCATTGACAATGCACACCAGCGGCTTCATTCCATTTGCTGGACATGCAAAACGACTGGTGTGTGTGTCTATATATATATATATGTTTGTAACATATAGGTTGTGTAATTTTTGGTACGAGGCACAAAAAAAATCTAAAAAATATGCCAAAGAAAGCGCTCTACCGGGTTGGAATGACGTGGCGGTTTGGAAGGATTTCAGGTCGTCATACATCCTGGAGAATATATGGACGAATTATATTCAGCACGTGATGTCCGAGCGTTTCACACAATGACCACAGTCCAGTGCAAGGAATCAAAGCCAGAAAATTCATGTTTCGGTTACCACGCACACTGGCAGCTCAGTTTTGTTTGTTTCACATACAAAGTGGATGGTAAAATTTATTTTAATTAAATCTATTTTTAATTAATTTGTTGTTATTTATAAATATATTTAACTGATAACATTGTTATCTTACAGGTTACGACTCTTGGATGTGAGCCAAGCCCAATGAAGCTTTTTGTGGAAAACACATGTGGAATGGAGACTGCCAAAAAAGGGTGTAGCAGTTCATCGATAGCCAAGATCAACTCTTTATGGTATGTTGTTTTTCAACCATTTTCTTTCTTAAGTTATTATTTTCTTGAATTTGATGATTTCATTTTTAATTTCCAGGAGACATATAACAGCCAGTTGAAGGAGAGATACGGGATGATCCTTCGACCCATCCGGATTTCAATCCAAATTTGTGGTTGAAGGTAAGATCTTCCAGTGGACCCGATAGAAATCGGATGGACGAACTCTCCAACACTACGACCAAGAACTTGCGAAGGACCCATAGTATTTCAACCTTAAAGAGCTCACAATCGGTCCCGAGCACCCAGTCTCTGGAGTTCACGACCTTGTTACATCAAGGAGTGCAAGAACATACTGCCCATCTCAATGAAAAATATGAACGACTCTCTGCAGATTATGAAGAACTTTGTTGAATGATCATAGATATTAAATCACAAATGGGTGGCCACTTATTGGCCCTACCCCAGAGACGACCATCCTCCTCCAGCGCCACCTTTGTTCCATTGTATTTAAATGTATAAATTTGTAATAAATATTTGGCTTTTATATTAAGATAATTGATTTTTAAATACTTGAATTTTATACAAATTTATTTATTTTTAAATATTTTATATTTTTGTTCAATAGATTTTTTAAAAATATTTTTAAATTATTACGGACAGGGTTACCGACGGACTTATTCCGTCAGTATATTCTAAAGAGTTGGAAAAGAATTATTGAAAATGCCACTACAATGTTACATCACCAATGAAATTGTTCTGTCGGTATATTCTAGAGAGTTGGAAAAGAATTATTACAAATACCACTACATATCATTGAAAAAATTATTTCGTTGGTATATTCCAGGGGGATAATGTATTGTACATTTGTAAAGCAATCGGTAATTTTTTTTTATTAATGATGGATTTATCAACAGATCAGAAATTACCAACGAGGTTTTCTCTAACGGCTTGTATCCATCCATAAATCCATCAGAAAAAGAATCACCAATAACATTTCAGTGTAAACACGACAAAATTTTCCAACACAAAAACAGTTAAATGTGGTATTGTCTGTCTCCAATTCATTTTCGACGCTAAGATCAGCATTCTACTCTAAGCTATTTTCTTTACGGTCAGCACTAACATCAAACCCTTAATTTCTAATTCTGTCACCTCCAGTGAAGCTTTGAACAAATTGAAAAAGCTCTACGCAAGCGAATCACGTACCTGTGTTCTTCAATTAGAACTCTCTACCATCCAACACGACTCTTGTTTGGTCACGGAGTTCTTTCACGTAGTCACAAAGCTTGTCGATGAACTACTCTCATCGATCATCATGTTTTCAATGATGACATCATACTCTATGTTCTTCAAGGCATTGGTTCGGAGTTTCAAGGTATTGCTGGACTGATTCATGCTCAAGAAACTTCCTTGATGTTTGAGGAATTGCACAATCTTCTTGAAAGTCATTAAACTTACCTTCGCCGACTTCTCAGGCTTTGCTTCCCTCAACAAACTATAGCTGTAAAGGTTTATGAAAACCACCGTGTCTTTGTCTGGTGGTGCAATTCTCATTTATAGAATTTCTTTAGCAATATTACAGAAAGGTAATTACTATACAAAGTTAACGTATCCTTCTACATATAGCTACTGTCTATAATCAAGGAATTGCCTAGAATCATGAGATTGAGTTTTGTTAACAGATACAATATGATTTGAGGAGAATCTTGGGGATCCTGCTATATGCGTAATAATAGCCATAAGAAGAACCACTCCACCTTGGGCTCAAACTAGCAAAGATGGCTCTCATTATTATTTAATCCCTGTTGATCACCACACCAAATATATATAGCTTTACCCCATGGCTTAAGAATTTGACGAAAGTTGCATTTTCCCTCAATTTAATAATTTTGTGGAAAACGTTTTCAAAAGCCCATAAAATGTCTTTATTCTAACAATATTAGGGGGAGCATTTCTTGCTCTAAAAAATTATCTTTCCCATAACGGGATTAATCACTTAACTATTGCACCTCACACCCCATAACAAAATGGAGTGTCGAAATGCCATCATCGTCACCTTGTTGAAACCAGTATAACTCTACTCCCTGAGGCCTCTCTTCCCATTCCTATTGGCCACATCCCTTTCAAACTACTATTTACCTCATTAACCACTTTCCCACACTTCTAATTCACAATATCTCTCCTTTTGAGGCTTTGTTTGGGTGTCAACCAAATTATCATAAACTATAAAACTTTTGGTTGTCTATGTTTACCACTTACCCAACCTTGCACCCCAATCAAGCTAGAGCCAAAATCTATCCCTTATATTTTTTTTAGGCTATTCCATGGCCTAAAATGCTTATGTTTATGATGAATCTTTCTCAAATCAACGTGTGTATGGATTTGTTTAGAGGCCCAGATGGAATCCTCCAATGGACAAACAAGTAACAGGTTCTATTTCTTCCAGCCGTTATTTTGCTTTATATATAAGTTTTGGAATTTAATCTTCTCTCTTCCTCTTTTCATCACCTTCGTATTCCTTCACTTCAGTTTTCATTAGTTAGCTTTCCATTGGCTTAACGATAATCTAGTTGTATCAATAAAATCTCTCTCGATTGTTCTAAAAAAGAAGAAGAAGAAGAAGACTTGGGAAACATGAACTTTGAATTGGAAAACGAGACACACTAAGTAAGGTCACTGTTGAGTGTTGATAGATAGCAACAGATTACCTTCATTTCTTCCTAGTGGCCCACCATTTATTAGAATCTCAGGATTTAAGGATGTCGTAAAGAAATGAAATTGATGATTTTTTATGGATGAAGAAGACCGACAGTTAACAAGGACTCTTACTTTTCTTCGCATTCGTAAAGGCTGGTGAAAAATCTCTGAAACTTGGACAATCGTTTTTGAACTTTTTGGTAAGTGGCAGCTAGGGTTGCCGTATTACAAGGGCAATGGAATCATGGATAGTGAGTCTAGTGACTTGAACAAAAGTGTTCTTATGAATATTGATTCCCCTTAAATGCGTCCATGTCGTTGTTATTTGTGTTTTCACCAGTCTTGCCTTAAATGCTCTCCTTGTCTGATATGGAGAGAGTGAGGTGTGAAACGATGAAAAGAGAGGAAAATAATGAAAAGAAGAAATGATTGTTGGCCAACATCGGACCTCTCCTCAGTACACGCGTCGCCCTAATAGAAAGGCATCATTGAGAAGATTTCAACAGCACCCATGAACACGGTGACCTTCCATCACAATTTTTATATATTTTTTTATATTAGTCCTTGTTCTTTTAATTTTTTTTTCTAATCAACAAAAAAGAAATAATTGGCCATCAGTTTTGCAATCAAAGGGTTTAATGGCTGAAAAAATAAATTGAAAACAAAAAAAAATTATTATTCTAATCAATAATAAATTGTAAAAGAGGGATGCACAATAATTTCTTCTTGCAATCTTTTTTTTTTTTAATGAAGAAGAATCACAGACATTCATACGGTAAAATACAATAAACACTGGAAGTTAATTGTTGGTGAATTTTGTTTAGGGTTAGCTTTTTTTGTCGGCTTTATTTTCAGATTTATATGAACAATAAAGCATATATTAAAAGGGTGTTTGAGAGTATAGTTATGATTGCTTTTTAAAGTGTTTTTCACTTAAAAATATATTAAAATAATATATTTTTTTTAAAAAAATTATTTTTGACATTAACGCATCAAAATGATCTGAAAACAATAAAAAATATTAATTTAAAACAAAGAAAGAAATTAATTTTTTTTTAAAAAAAACTCTTTTAAAATACAAAAACAAATAAAGCCTAACAACATTACTGTCTCTCCACACTACACATTAAACAATTTTACCGATGGAATGAACTCCGTCGGTGAAATAATTACCGATGGCCTCACCGACGGAACATGTCCGTCGGTATAATAATCGTCGGTAACTCCCATTTCCATCGCTAATTTTGTCGCAAATAAAAAAAACACCCACCGACGGTCTTACAGGCGGATATGCGTGCACCAAAAAAAAGTTTCCCACGGGAACATTACCGACGGAATAAATCCGTCTGCAATTTCAACGGTAATTACCGACGGCCTATCCGTCGGTAATTATGGCATCGGTAGTAATTGTTTGCCAACTCTCTGTGAAATACCGACGGATATTATCCGTCGGTATGTATTTAAAATATATAAAAATAATAATTTATTAATAGAAAAAAAGCTTAATAAACAAATAAAATTGGATTAAACATTAAAAATATAAAAGTAATGTGAAATAATATTCATTACAAATTTAATGTGTTTAAAAAACAAATTAAACTAGAATAGTGGCGGAGCTGGAGGAGGAGGAGGAGGAGGTGGCTGGTTGTTCCCGGGACCATACGGCCAAAAAGGAGCTGCACAAGTATTGTCACCCATCTTTGATCTCATATCCATGACTATTTGACGGAGCTCATCATAATTCGTCGAGAGTTGTTGATATTGTTGTTTCAAGGCAATGAACTCCTCAGACTGGGTGTTCGATATAGATGGAGAGCTTCCAACGGTTGAGACACTACGAGCTGAACGCAAGTTTTCAGCCGTAGCGTTGGAGAGCTCGTAGACCTGATTTTTATCGGGTCCACCAGATGATCCCACCTCCATCCACAAATCTGGATCGAAATCTGGATGGGTCGAAGGATTGTCCCCATATCTCTCCCTCAACCGGCTATTATAGGTCTCCTAAAAATTCTGTCGGTAAAAAAATTATCAAATGCAATTCAAGATGCAATTCAAGAAAATAATAACTTACAAAATAAAATGAATGAACGAACATACCACGAAGTGCTGAGCACGGTTGTCCACGAACTGTTGCACCCCCTTTTGGTGGTCTTGACTCTGCACATGCGTCTCTACAAACAGCTCCATTGGACACAGCTCACGTCCAAGAGACGCAGCCTGTAACGAAAAATATAGGTTGAAAGTTAAATATATTATAAGGAATGACAAATTAATTAATGATATATTTCATTAAAATTAATCTTACCATCCGCTTTGCATGTGCACTGAATGGGACGGATCCGCCAGTGTGCATGGTCACCGAACCATGAATTTGCCGGTTCCAGTTGTCGGCGCCGGACTGTGAGCACCGTGAGAACCACTCTGAGGTCATATGCTCAATATATGCCGTCCATATTTCCCTCGAGATGAATGGCGGTTTGAATTCCTGCCAAATCGCCACCTCATTCCATCCTTCAAGACCGTTATCCTTCGCATGTCTTTTTGATTTTTTTTGGATGTCATACTAAAAATCATGCAACCTACTTCCATAGTAACAAATTAGAATTTAAAATATAAAATTATAAAACAAAAAGAAATATTATTTTCGATGTTACCTAGTTGCCGCGTGATTTTCTCATAGCCTCCTCACAACATTGTTGTTCGACTTATCCCACTCAAATTTGTTCTGTGTATATAAATAATTCATATAAAATAAAAATAGTACAAGATATAAAATTATAAAAATCATTTATTAAAAATAAGCTGGAAATTAAAAATTAACACCAACTTGAAATTGCTTAAACCATGCATCGATATTAGGTTTCCACTCAGGATGTCTGGAAACCTGGCTCCATTGAAACAATGGAATCTCCATCGACGATTTAAACGCCAATATGTTATAATCCTTGCAGCCTCAATGTTTGTGAACCTGAAATTAAATAATAGTAATATTAATCAGTTGTTCATAAATTATGTTATAAGTGTATATATATATATATATATATATATATATATATATAAAACCTAAACAAACTTACATTGAGAGGTCATCCTTCCATTGTGCCTGGTACTTGCGGGGGAATTGACCTCGCTGTGAAGGCACACCGCTTCTGCACTGTGAAACCGCGCTAGAAGAGGCAGAATCACAAGTTGGTGTAGATTCCTCGCCGTGATCAGCACCTAAGGATATGTTCTCCTCACTGCTAGAAGAACTAGCTGCAACCGTCTTCTAACGACGTGTTGTAAATTTCATTCTACGCATCTACACAAATTTATACGAATAATTACATAATTAAATTTGATTATTTTAAAAAAAAATTGACAGAGTCTCCCCTATATTGGGGGGTCCCAAGTTATCGACAAAATCATATTACACTTCCAATTTTATTTCACATCCCGATCCAATCATCCTGGATCTCAATCTAACTCATCATCATCAACACAATATTTTATTCAATAACATCATATATAATGATATTCAAGTAAAAGAATCAATTTCAACTATGAACATTCATTGTTAAATTGGTACCTAGTTACAAACATTAGATTAAAGTCATATATTCAAATTTACAGATTAATATTACATTTCAAGATTTAGGAGACAAGACTCTTAATTTATAAATAATTACATGGTCAAAAGCAAAAGGTAACTAAAATCAATATCATTCCTAACATGATCGACCCTAATGGACCTCAAAATAAAAATTAACGTGTACACATAAATATAAAAATATAATAACAAGCAGTAACAATGACATGTAAACAATAATATCCTAAAATTATGATAAACTAATTAAATTTAATTCTATATTTCAATTAACATTTAAAACATAAATTCAATAATAACAATTATAGCAATACAAACAATAATATCCTAAATTAAGATAAACTAATTAAATGTAATTCTATATATATAAATTAACATTTTTAACATAAATTCAACAATAACAATTATAACAATACAAACAATAATATCCTAAATTAAGATAAACTAATTAAATGTAATTCTATATATATAAATTAACATTTTTAATATAAATTCAACAATAACAATTATAGCAATACAAACAATAATATCATAAAATTAATAAATAAAGTGAAAAAACTAAAAAACACTATACAAAACAACATAAACACAAAACAAACAATACACAAAACTAAAAAACACTATATCAATTCAAAATAAATTTGGGAATAAAAAATGCTTACCTTAATAGTGTGTTGAATTTAAGATTTTATCTACAAA
>Ga0325404_1007528_pt1 | contig 11329 bp, 8 predicted proteins | sample PopdelMetagenome_18_FD_205664 | JGI IMG/M metagenome (GOLD analysis project Ga0325404, IMG submission 205664) | Populus deltoides microbial communities from Bellville, Georgia, United States - Xylem-Control-R1 | ecosystem: Host-associated > Plants > Phyllosphere > Stem > Wood/Secondary xylem... | reverse complement strand
TGTTAATTAAAAGTAAAGCTAGTTTGATTATATGATGAAAATAAATTTTATCAAATAAAGAGAGCTTCATTTTTTTTCTTGCAATGCATGTAGAGAAGTTTTTAATTAAAAAAAATATAAGGACATTATTATTTAAAATTAAAGTTAGTTTATTATACGATCAACATAAATTTAATCAAATATAAATGTAATATGTGATAAACCATAATATAAAGTCATTTTATTTTTTATTTTTTATGACTTATATTTAATAATATCTGCAATTTAAAACTCTTGAAAAAGCTCCAAAGAAAATAAAAATTGATAAAATATTGAATTTTCATATATTAATATTTAATAATATAAAATTATATTATCTTCTCCTACCAAAACTACTATTATTTTGCAATATTTGCGAAGTAATTTTGTCTAAAGAAGTCTTTTGTTCATATAAATTCTATACATAACACAAATATATAAATTGTATAATATATATTATGATTTTATTAAGCATTGTAATTAGAGTTTTTTCATCCAAAGAAAGCGCCAATAAGCTAAGATGTATGACTGAGAAAAAAGTTAATTTAATTATTCTTACCCGATATAGACAACGACAATAGTATACTGAAGAGGACTGGATGCTCTTTGTTTTAGAGAGAGGTTAAATTTATTAATTAACATGTGGTATCAACTCATAAATTACTCTTTCAAAATTGTATGATTTTACACAATTTTTTTTTTTATGGTTATTCCTTTGTTGGGTTTATAGTGGTAAGTGAATTCCAGTTATTGTGTAAATAAATGATTTCAGATTATTAAGGTTTGACTCTAGAGTTCGATTAGATCAAGAAAACAAAATCGTTGGTGAGTCTTGACAAAGAAAAACATACATATAGTGAGTCTTGACTCTAGAATTGAGGAAATAAGAAAAAAAACCTAAAAGGTGTGGCAAAAGATCTATATAGCACAAGAGAGAAAATATTATAGAGTATAATAGTTTTCCGCAATGTATCTCTTTTTTTTTTTTGTCCTTTAGCTTTTTGTATTTTGGTCTCCCGATTGTTTTTCTTCAATTTGTTCTTTTAACGTTGTGTTTATTTAAGATTAGACTTGGTGGTTTGTTTTGGATGCTTAAGTTAAGAGATCTTGTGGTATTGGAAAAAAATAATATTGCTTAGTTGATGCTTGATTTGGAAAAATCAATTGATATTTTATTTATATAAAACTATTAAAGTTATGGGGACCAAATTTGAACAATAGATAAACAATCACCCTTTTTTTCTCACTAGGACTAGGGACTGAATTGCATGGGTAAGGAAAAGGTTTGATTTTTTTTTTATCGTTTATTTTTTTCAATTTGATTCTTTCACATTATATTATTTGGAATTAGACATAACAATTTTATTGTTGCCTAAATATGAGGATCTCGTGATGTTAAAAAAAATGATGCACATTTGATGCTTGGTTCTACAAAATAAAACTCAATTTTATTGATTTAAAATAATTAAGATTTGAGGAACCAAATTTGAAAATAAAACAAGAGCAGTGATGAAGTTGGATGAGAAGTAAGGGAATGTCTGGCATATGTAATGCACGCTCTAGCATGTGAGGAGAGCTACCATGTTGTGGAGGCACGTGTGGTCGCATCTGACATTGAGAAGTGGTCTTTTATGGTGTCACTTGAATTGTCTCAGTGAGGGCTCACGAAAAGGTAGCACGTGGTGGATTTCAGGCAGTGGTGTGTCTCCAACAACCCATTTTGCTTTTCTTTGACCCCCCCTCTCTCTTATCTCATCACCTTGGTTTTCTTAGCTTGTTTTATCAATTTTCTCTCAAGTCAGTTTTGGTCCTTATATATTTGATTGTTATTTTTTTTCATTGTTTTCTTTTTTAATTGAATTATTTTTTTCAATCAAGTTCTTCAATATTTGACTAGTTAGGGATTAGAATTCATATTTTTTTTTATTCTAATTTTCTTTCTATTGGAAATCCTAGTGTTATAACTCGGGTCATAGGTTTGGAAGGTTGACCTAGTTTGTCTTGAATGGTTTTTTTTTTTGGTCATTTTTAAATTATTTTTTTCAATTTCACCTTTAAACATTTGGTTAGTTAAGAATTGTGTTTCATAATTTTTATTTATTTTCTTTCTATGGAGTTATCTCGCTCATGACCCGAGTTGACTTGAAAAGTTTTTTTTTCTTTTTTTTAGATATTTCTTTTTTTTTTCAATTTTCCCTTCAATATTGTGTTGGTTTGGGAATTTAGCTTCGTGATTTTTTTTCCAGTTTTCTTTATATGGGGTTATTGACATGATAAAAAAATTGACGTCTTCTCCCAAGTGTAGGAGTGTCGAAGTAATAAATAACCCAGCAAGATCGGGGTCGAACCACAGGGAGGTTAACTATATAAATTAATAATGATGATGATGATGATGATGATGAGGACTTTGAGATGTAAGATTAATGTGAAGATTAAACAATGATAAAAATAGTTGTCAAGGTTAGAGGATCCACTAATGGTGTTTCAAATAAGTATAATATAAACTCTTTTTATTACTCAACTGGAAACCACACACAAAAGAGGTTCCAATCGGATGATTTGTCATTAATAGCTCATTATAAATTATTAACATGATCATATTAATTATTTTATTTGAATAATACCAAACTTTTAAATATTGTCAGTAATTCATGATGCTAACTTATATTAACAACAAATCAAGTTCCTTTCATAGCACAGGTGTAGGTATAACATACGATTGGCTATGAAAGTGCCAAACATTTGTTGTACCAAGTGTTATACAACATAAATTTAGATTAACCATTTAACAAGCAAGGTATTAAGAATTAATAAGATAAAAATGATAAGACATGTTAATAGCAAGTTGTCTAGTATATAATCATTGAAGTCCATATTGAGTATATATTATACTTATCTTAACATCATTAGTAAAACCTTTTCACCTTTACATAATAAACTTAGCTAAACATAATGAAGAAGAAAAACATAAATAAACAAGAGGATAACATGATTATATAAGTATAGTAAAGGAAATGAAAGGCATAAACAAGATATTAATGAAAGCAAAACTTAAGCATTACAAAAATATAAAGAAAGAGAGCAAGAATATGATCTTGATCTGAAAACCAAGATACCTAAATGCATAGTAAATGCCTCCTTTTATAGGCCAAAATTCAATACTATTGATTTGATAACTAATTGTTGAGTGGGCAGCCACCTCTTGACTTGATAACAATCATTATCTTCTTGTCTACAGAAAACATCATTGCTAACATCAGAATTTGAATACATAGTCCTCATGAAAGTTTTGGGAAATTGTATTAGCTTTCCAACAAAACAAGAGTAAGGTCATTTGGACATCTAGAACTCGAGATATGGGCTGAACACTGAACAGTGTCTAGGCTGCAGGACAGATTCCAACTTCTCTGTTGTTGCTACAATTTGAACTTGAAAACTGTTCTTTTCAATTTTGAACTCTTCATGAAAGTTTTAGGTCTATGTCTTAGCTTTCCATCCATTTAAACCACCTAAATCCAAGTTCTACAGCTCCAATTATGATCCAATAATCGAATGGTGTTTCAATTTGAATTCAACCAACATCTCTTCTTTAAGCTTAGCCCTCTCTTTGTATTTTCACTTTCAATAGTTAAACACATCAATCAATCCTTAAATTGTGAGATATGCCTGCATTTAAAATGAACATTTACCATGAATTAAAGATATCTTATGTTATCAAACTTGTTATTACAAAACATGCTTAAGTTAGGAAATTTAATGATACTTTAAGTGCAATATGATGATATAAAACCTTAATGAAAATGCACTTTTAAGTACTAATCATAATATAATATACTCTAGAAGAAATTTTATTATGATTTATAAAGGAAGAATATCAAGTGAATTAAAATAAATTGGGATGGTGAAGTAAAAGATTTGGTGCGTGCAGGAAGAATATAGATGAATTGGGGTTTTTACAAAAGTATTTAAGAAAAGGTTAAATGAGTGGCAAAATTATAAATAAATAAAAAAATCCCCCCTATAAAGGCTAGCTGACAGGTTAAAAGAAGATTTGCCTAGAAAATTACTCCCCCCCCCTTTCCTCCATTTTTTCAAAATGCAAATCAAGGGAAGTGTTTTCAAGAGAATTTTATTGATTATATCAACTAAATTAGGAAGACTAGAGAGAGAATTGGAAGCTTGGGAACCAAGAGGGAGAAAAAACAATTTTGGAGGAAATGGTGGAAAATATAGAAAGAGTTGCATTAAGCTTATCAAATTGAGTTCAACTATTGTTGGTTAAGATGATTTTTACAACTTTAATTCATTTGATTGAGCGTTATTGAAAGTTGAATGATAAATCCCAAAATTAGATTTGTTAGGGTTTATGTTTGGTTTTGGCATAGGATAATTTGGATGAATCTTTATTAATATGCGATGTAATGATATGTTTGTTAAGCAAGGTAATGGAAATTGCATTCAATTATGGGTTTTTACTATGAATGGCCAAGTTATTAGTTTTGAAAAATTGATGATTTCTCAATTATTGGTAGAATTGGAAAACCCTCAAATTCTCCATTATAGGGTTCATGGAAATTATTAGGGAAATAGGTATTTCATAGTAAATTGATTAAAGTGGCATGAAATGAGTATTAACTAGAGTGAAAACATGGAAGAAAATTGAAAATAAACCTAGGGCCAAGGCCTACCATATAGGAACTTTTGGGAAATGAAAGATTTGGCTTAAAGTTTGTGTTATTGATTGTTTATTTAATGTGTTGGTATGATTAATTGCATTTCGAAAAGGGTTTTGGTTGAATATGTGAATTTCATGTTGCATGCATGTTTTGGAGAAATTATGGATGCGAAAAATTGGGCAATGTTGAATGTTTTTAAATCAATATGAAAACCTTAGGAATTCAATTCAAATTGAACTTTGGGTTGATGAAATGAATGGCATGTGTAGAAGTACAAAATTGTTTAAAAATGAATAAGAAAGTATGATTAGTATGAATGGAAGTTTAGATTTTTCTTTGTTTAAAATGTATAAGTGATGGTTAAAATTGGGTGGTGTGTATGGTGTATTGGTAGTGTTAGATATTGAAATAAATGCACTTGAAAAAGGAATTAATAATGGTATGACAAATTATGAGGTGTTATTAAAATTGGTTAAATTGTTAATTAGAGAATTGCGGGGAAAATCCAGAAAGATAACCTTGATAAATTGGTTAAATTATACCATTTCAATATTTTATGAGTTGATGGTGATTGAATAAGGTTGATTTTAATAAAGTATGCAAGTTGAAAAAAAAATGGAATCTCATGTTTAATTTAAGTGGTGGAGTTTGAAATCGGTATGTGTGGAAGTATGAAGTATTTGAGTATAGATAATATTGTTAGCATGGTTATCAAATTCATGAGCTGAGTTATTTGTATACTGATGAGGGCACCTCTTATTGATGTTAGGAGACATTCATAACTAGAACTTCTGCGGAGAGAGCTCATGCGACAGGAGTACCAAGTAAATGTCCAACACTTTACTCCTTTAACTCGAGGCACACTTTCTTTTAAGAATTCATGTACTTGCAAAATATGTTATAGAAAAGATCGTTGGGAAAGTATGGATTACTTTATTTAAATAAGAGAAAAAGTCAGTCATTTAGATAAGGATTTGATTTAAATGAAAAACAAGTTAGCTGCTTTGACGAGAACGTGATTTAAATGAAAAAAAAATAAGTTAGTCGTTTTAATGGGGACTTGATTTAAATGAAAAAAGAATAAGCCAGTTATTTGGACAGGGATTTGATTTATGATTTGAAAAATTATAAGATAAGTTAGTATTTGGACAGAGAATTGATAGGGTAAATTCCTAAGTCGGCCATCTAGATAAGAATACATGTATGGGTTCTATTATAATTTATCTAGAAATTATGGAAGCAAAACCGAGGATGTTTGGTGTTATATGGGATAACATAATTGTATGGGTTTTTAATATGAGTAAATGTGTTAATTTTCCTATTCACAAGATGTGTAAAGAAATACTCAGTATTCCATTGATTGTTATGAGAGTTATAGGTTCATTATGACCTCCTAGACGACACTGTCATTGTCATTTTATTTTACTAGTTATGTTATAAGTTTGATGTAAGAAATCCTATAAATCATTTTGTTACTCCTTTTAAGAAATTTGTAATATGTTATATGTTATGTATGTAATTAAATTAGGAATTATAGAATTCTTATGAAATGGTGAAAAATTGTCCTAAGACTATATTGCGAAATCACTAATTAGAGAAATGTTAAAAATTAACCGGTGGTATGCTTGAAGCTACCTATGTGGTGGTGATGTTATAATATGATGTGGTTTTAGGAAATTGTATAATGAAATTTTAGGTGAGGTTCTATATAGGAGAAACTCTACCAAAATTTTATTAAATTGTATAACTTTACTACTCATAATAATAAATCATTGGTAGCTTACAATGCATATGAAATGTATTGAAGTTGTCACCCATGATATTAAATTCACTTAGGGCAAGTATGATGTTATGCTAAATGCAGAAAGAAAGTGCACTAAAGTGCTGAAGTAGATAATTTAATAAAAATAATGTTATATAATCTATGCCAACAAGATAGGAAATAAATCTTATATAAATTATGCCTATAAGACAAAAAAATTAATGTTATGTAAATTATGCCTTTGGGACAGGTAAATGACATTAAGTGGAAATACACCTTCAGGATGGGGAAAATGATATAAAAAAAAATGTTTTCATGGTGGAATTAATATGTAGAATTAAATTGAACACAAAAGCAGAATTTAATGTGTAAGACTTAAATTGACTGCAATGATGGAATTTAATACATGAAATTAGAATTAATCACAACAATAGGATTTAATATGTGAAATGTTAAATTGATTTCAACGATGAGATTTAATACACAAAAATTGAATTGACCATAAAAATAGAATTTAATATATGGCCATAAAGACAAGCCTATTATATTAAATGTTAATCTAACTACAATGATGAGGGTTATTATGTTTTGAAGTATAGGTTACATGTATTTTTTTTAAAAAAAAGAATCGGTGATTTTTTATAATATAGAATACAAACTGTAACTATTACGAAGAAATAAGAAAAGTATGAGAGAAACCAAGCGCAAAATCCTAATATAGAAATGAGTAAATGAACGTGGTTGATGTAAATTTTCAAAGAATGAAAAAGATCAACAAATGTATAATTGACATAAAGTATCTGATATAAATGACCAAGTAAAGTGATGAATATAGTGAATGTAGAATACAAGATTCGAGTATGAAAATGAATTTAAATGAATAAAAAAAGTGATTAAAGCATTAACTAAGTGTATGGACGAGATTGATGAATATAGAAATGTGATGAGTTTATGCATTGAGTATATAAATGGGCTAAATAAATCCATGAGTTGATTAAGGTATCTAGCTAAGTGTAAGGATGAAATTAAGGATTGATGAACTCAATAATAAAATTGTATTAAATCATAAATATTAGGTAAAAGGGAGAATAGATGACATTAGTTATTTTTTAGTATTGAAGCATGATTATTGAAATCAATAAATAAATATGGTTGTTTTAAATAATAAGCTAGGACCTCGAAAGCAAGTCCATGGTACGTAGGTTTATAATATTGGATGGTGAAAAAAGAAATTGTTTGTGTTAGAAAATGAGAAATAGATTGATTGGTAACTATAGTGCAAAAATAATTATTATTACATAAAGTAAATGAATGTGGTATTATATGTCTTGAGTAGTAAGACAAATATTACAAATATATAAATGTAAATGTAAATTGAAGGAGTTATTGTTGGCATAGGTAATTAGTAAGACCTATGTTTTAGGATAACATTTCTATAGGATGATTACGGTTTCATGACCTAGTTCGCAGGTTTAGAAGGTTGGCTTAAGCTGACTCGGGTATTTTTTATCCTTTTTAAATTCATATTTTTCTAATTTCAGCCTTCAACATTTAGTTGGTTGAGAATTGGATTTCATAATTTTTTCTAACTTGCTTTCTATAAAGTTATCTTAGGCTCATAACCCAAGACATAAGTTTAACAGGTTAACTCGCTCGAGATGACTCAGGTTGTTCTTTTATTTTTAAAAAAATTTCATCCTTCAACAATGAGTTGTTTAAGAATTAAGCTTGATATTTTTCTTTCAATTTTATTTTTATAGGGAATTCCATTCTCATGACATGGATCACGAGTTTGACGAGTTTACTCGGGTTGAATGAAATCACTTTTTTTTGTTCTTTTTTAAATTAGATTTTTTTTATCCTTCAATATTTGGCTGATTAGGAATTGAAATTCCTAATTTATCTCAATTTACTTTCTATTAGTTATCACGATCTCATGATCTAAATCGTGGGTTATACAAGCTAACAAGGTTGGCCTAGGTTGATCCAATATTTATCGATCTCAATATTAAAAAAAGAAGTGTCATCCAATATGTCTCCATCTCAATATTTAAAAATGGTGTCATCCAATATCCTTTAGATTTTGAGTTCATGATTGAATTTTTTTTGTTAGCTTGAAAACACGATTGTGCAACGCCTTTACATTTTTTTGTACATTTTAAAAAATATTTTGACTTGTGGTGTAGCATAAGCCAAAGATCTAATCTATTCCAAAGTTTTCAATTCCATTCTGTTTAGCGTTCTATTCTTCTTAATGGAATGAAAAATATAAGTTTTAGATCATTTCAACGATCTGTTCTGGTTTTCTGTATTATGTGTGCGTAATTCAAAATATTAATTCAACATACATGATTCCAATTGAAATCTAAAGATAAATTAACTTTAAATTATGCAATATAAACACAATGTCAAGCATCTAAATATTTCAAAATTTAAAACATTCCTTAATAGTCAAGAGTCAAGACTAAAGAGAATAACATAAATAAAATGTCAAAATATTAAGAAAGTAAAAGGTTTTAATACATAAGATATATAGATCAAACATAATCTCCATCAGTAACATAGAAATAAGGATCATGATCTTGTGGTGGTATGTAGGGGAAGTCATCAACTAGACATTCTAATACATGGTCATTTCTACTAAGCTTGAATTAAATGATAAAATAAAATAGAAAGAAAGAAAAATGTAAAAGATCCAATCTCTCATCAAATCTTACCATAACTAATCAACAAAATATAATAGGTGTTTAATTGATTAAACTGAAGGTATATATATGGTATTGACAAAAACACTAACATTCATTATCTTTTAAATTGCAAATATTATAGGTATCACACTCTCTAGTATCTCCAATATCCTTTAAAATCTATATTTTTTCTCCAATAAACCCAAACAAAATAAATCAATGGCAAAAATCAAAACCCAAAATGAACCCACAATATTTCCCACAAAACACAAAATCAATAAGGACCTAATTCCTAAAAACAATCAAGAAAATCACTCCAACAAATCGCAAAAGCTTGAATTTATCACCAACAATTTATCAATCACCCAAGACAAAACCACTGAAAAAACACACAAACTCTAAAAGCTTCTTCCAATAACCAAAATGACACCATATTGGAAGTGGTAGAAAAAGAAGATCAACAAATGACCAAACATGTCATATGCATATAGTTGTGGATTGTGATTGTCATAAGTATTCAAAGCGGAATAGACAAAGTACACCCAAAACTTCTTAGCCAGAATTTGGGTGAAAACTCTAGAATGATCTGAGATTCTAAGTGAGATAAAATTTGTTTTTTTTTTATTTTGTTTTTTAAAATGGTATGAAGTATACTGATTATTATAGTTAAAACAGAACATTATTTGATAATCTTGATTTATATATGTCCATATAAACACATGTTTCGGTTATATAGTTTTGGTGATACACCCTGCAATGCAAGTGTTGGAAACATAGTGTTAGTTTTTTAAAAAAAAAGAAGAAGAAGAAGAAAGATTTTTTTTTTCTTTTTCTTCACTAATTAAAGAAGAAGCGTTGTCTTCTTAGGGGACGTACGGGGTGTGATCTCTCGAGTACTATAATATGCAAATGGTACTTAAGATTACTTTATTTTAAGGCTTAGATTAGGATTAGGAATCATTTTATCCTGTTGTCCAAATGTAATGAACAGAGAGCCAAAATAATGAAGCTCTATTATCTAAAAATTCAGTCGCTCTCCTTCATTGTCAACTGATTGTACACTCCTTTGTCTTCTTCCATTCATTAGCCCATAGATTCTTACAACCAAGCCTTTTAGATTAACTACATGATATTATACTAATACAGGCAAGGACGGAAAATTGGATAGGGACATCCCTACATTCTTGTATTGCTAAACTGCTATCTAAATATCCCAGAACTCCATTCTCAAGAAATATGGTAGATAAAATTACAAGCCCTTTATTTGCGCCTCCTCCTCCTCCTCCTCCTCCTCCTCCACACAAATCCAATCTGCCAATGTTATATTATGGCCTAGTAGTTGTTGGCACAGCTGCTATGGTGCTAGCTGTTTACAACCTTATAATCATCAAGTGGTGCGCTCAACGTGGAGGCCGATCAGGGCAGGGACCAAATGTGTTTACAGAGGTAACAGCAAGCCAGAGTTTTGAAAACTCCAACAGCAACTTGCCGTGTAGTTTCAAGTACAAAAAGGGAAAAATAGGCGGTGACCAAGATCAGGGAAGTGGCTATGAATGTGCTGTTTGCTTATCGGCTTTTGAAGATGGAGAAGAGGTTAGGCAATTGCCAAGGTGTAAGCACTCATTCCATGCTCCTTGTATAGATATGTGGCTATATTCCCACTCTGATTGCCCGCTTTGTCGTTCAAGTGTTGATCCTCCTCTTGCGGTGTGTAATAGAAGAACGGCAGCGGCGGCAGCCGATACACCGGAGAATTCTAGAGAAGGGTTACTGGGCTCAGCCATCAATAATACTGATTGAGGTTTTTGTTTTTAAGGTTCCTGTCTTTTTCCACTTGTTTGTTGACTAGGAAGGGGAAATTAGATGGCATTGCGTGTCTACTGGCAATTAAACGTTCTGAGATTTGATTTGATGATGATAACCATGATTGCTTAGCGGATTGACATATTGGTCCACCTTGTATATACTTAGTTCTTCGTTTGGCATAAAGTTGGTCCACAGTTCGCATTCAGTATTTCTACTTAACATGTTAGTTTTTATGTTTCAAAAACTTTTCTTTTTTTGAAAGAATTTGATTTTTTTTTATCCTTTTACTTTAATATTTTTTTTATATTTTCATATCATTTTGATGTATTGTTAATAAAAAAATAAATTTTAAAAAATAAAAAATATATATTATTTCAATA
>Ga0325404_1007526_pt1 | contig 11331 bp, 2 predicted proteins | sample PopdelMetagenome_18_FD_205664 | JGI IMG/M metagenome (GOLD analysis project Ga0325404, IMG submission 205664) | Populus deltoides microbial communities from Bellville, Georgia, United States - Xylem-Control-R1 | ecosystem: Host-associated > Plants > Phyllosphere > Stem > Wood/Secondary xylem... | reverse complement strand
TTCGTCGAAATCGACATATGCTTCCAAATATTTAATGATCCAGGAATCGCTATAGGATATATGACTTAGCCAATCCATTTAAGAATTTTTTTTTTCATCTAAAATATTGAAAAACCCAAAAAAAAAACCTCATTTAAATTTAGAAGCAAAAATTAGTTGTACATGCAAATATTTGACCTACTTTTTTTATTTAACTGTATGGAAATTAAAATTGATATTCATAAAAAAAGATGACTATTTAAATTCTATAAAAAAATATAATCTCTTAGTATAAAAAAAGATGACTATTTAAATATTTGACCTACTTGTTAGAAATTTTTTTACATGTATTTAAAAAATATATGAATTTACAATAAAAAATAAAAAGAATATGAATATCTGACGTGAACATATTTAAAAAAATATGAATTTCCAATAAAAATATTGATTATTAGAGGTGGCTCTGATGATCGAAAAATTAGGATACAAGTCTTGGTGTCTAAAAACCCAAATTGAAACCTTTTTTTTTTAACAAAAATATATAAAAAATCATATAGACCTTTAAAACCTCATTTCTAATTATAAAACATATTTAATTGGAAAAAAATTTCAAAATTAAATCAAATAAAAAATCTTATCAAACTTTAATCTACATTTTGGAACCACATTTATTAAATTCTCTTTTTAAGGATGAATTCATATGCACCAAAAACATTATTATTGGTGAATGAAATTAATTTGACCATGTAAATTTTTTTCCATTGACTTTCTCTCTCATTTAACAATAGTCAAGGATTGAAATGATAAATAAGTAAAGTTTATGATTAAAATATAAAAGTTAGAAACAACATAGACCAAATATATAAAAAATAAAAATTTAGAGACCATGTTAGATTTTTTCATGCCTTTTTAATGGTGTAAATGGTAAAAAAGCTTTGTTTTTTAATATTAATTTTGGTACTTGATCTCTCGATTTTTATTTTAATAATGACCTAACATCAATTTTAAAAAAAAATGATATTTAACTTAATGCTCATCCAATGACACTAAGTATACGAGAACATGCTAATCAAAACAAGTCATAACACATAAAACCATATCAACATAATTTATAAGGATAAAATTAAAAAAGAAAAGTTTAGTGAGTAAAGTGTAAAAAGAAAAATTAAGTAAATGAAAGCATGCTAATCAAAACAAAATCCAATATGCTCAAGAATGAGAGTTTTTTGTGTGCTTGAATAGAGAGTGATCATATGTTCACATTAATGTTCCCTTCTTTAAAGTTCAAGAAGTTGATAATATATTGTTGATAGAAAACCCAACACATGCAAAACAATCATTTTCGGTAGGATTTAGGGAGTCTTGAACGATATGATCAGTGACTTTTAATATGAGATTGTAATAAAAGAAAGAATGAACTTTAAATTCTTAAGAATAAGAGTGTTTGTTCTTAGTTATGTATGATAAATGCTCTATAAAATAGAAGTATGAATAGAGAATAAAAAAAATATGAACCCTTTACCTATATAGTTCTAAGGGTATTTATAGCCTCTAAACTTTTTCATGCTGCTTGAATGGAGGGTTTGAGATGTCATTTCCTCTTGATAACATTAATAAGGGATAAATATCTATTACAAAATATTAATGAGAAATAGATACACCTCACACAAAATTAATGTTGATAAAAATATAGTAGATCTTTTGAAGACTTTTATGCACTTAGAGATGTAGTAAGATGATTATTTTATATTTTATGTTAATAGACATAAGAATATACAAACAAATTCTCGTGACCCAATATGAAACTTCAAAAGATAATTAACTATATATGTATTTAATTTGAAATTATTTCAAACCCAAAAGTGATGAGTCTGGTATCTTGCTAGACCCAAATGTGTGAGAGTTGCCTTGATATAACGTAGTTAATGGGTCCAAAAACAACCCAAATAACTGTTAAAAAATGATTTGATTAAAAAAAAAAAAGATTCAAGATGACATTTTTTTTAATATTAAGATGGTGATATATTAGATTAACTCGATTTCACGACTTAACTCCCCAAACTCGTGACCTAGATCATGGACCTCACGGGGTTTAACAATTTTTTTTAAAAAAATTATTTTTTATTTAATGAATTAATAATAAAAATAGATGCTCACAAAATTGAGTATCGACCAATTGCATGAGTTTATGAGAACCTCTTAAAAAGCAAATCAAATAAGTTATGAATACTAATTCAAAATCAATAAAAATAATGAAGGATAAAATTAAAAAAAAAAGCCTAAAAGGATCCAATTGAAAAAAGAGAAAAGTGAAAGATGGAATTTCTTTTAAAAGAAAATTATTTAACATTGTTATTAAATCTGACATAATGGGTCAACCTTGAAACCCGACCTCTTGCCTACCCCAGGTTTAAAACTAATTTGCATGAGAGTTGACTCTACATGACCTGGTTGATTTGACGGGTCCAAAGCAATCCGAACAATTGGTAAAAACATAGTTTGACTTTAAGACAAAAACTCAAGATGACATCTTCTTCTTCTTTTTCCTCTTTAATATTGAGACAACGATATCTAGGATCAACATGTGCTTCATCGCTTAACTTGCAAAACCCACGACCTAGGTCATAGACTCCATTAGCTTTTTTTATCCACTAAGAAGAGATTTAACCTCTTTTTTATCCCTTGATTTTTTTTTTAATTTGATACTTTCACACTAATTTTTTTTATTGGACTTGATAGCTATTTTTTAGTTGCCTAAATATTGTGATCCCACGACATCGAGGAAAAAATTCAACATGTATTTTATGCTCGGTTTTGCAAAATCAAATATGATTTTATTGATCTATATTTGGAAGATCATATTAGGAACCTCGTTGGTCATATATTAATAATCATTGATAAGAAATTAATCTAGGATGATTAATCAAGTGAGACATAAATTTTAGAAATTGAGGACTAGAATGTAATTTATACAGGGGATTATAATTCTATAACAAGAAAAAATAAAGTAAAGACTTGATTGCATAAATTTCTAAGATTGTCTTGAAATAATAAACATGATATTTTACCATTAATATAATTATATATAAAAAAATTATAAATAGAATGTCATGCCTAATATATTTATGATGATATGATAAAGATGCAAAAGACACACTCTAAACATTAGATATACCTATACAAATAGACAAAGTAGAGAAAAGAAACAGCTAACGCTCACGACATAGCAATCCCTATCTTGTAAAAGGGTTAAAGTAATTTTTATATGAAGGTTTATGTTGACTGCTATTAAAGACCAAACATTTAGATGACTTATAGTTTGTAATAAAATAGCTTTGAAAAGTTAATCAAATCCTAAAAAAAAAAAATTGATCTTCAGGTAATATTTATACAAACTCTTAACAACCCTAGGTTGTTTACCGATATCCTAAAAACCCTAAAAAAATTAAAATTATTATTTCTACTACGGTTTATAAGTTTTGAAAAACCCAACAAGATCATCAAATCTGAACTATTCACATAATCAGATAAGTTTGAGCCAGTGATTTATCAATGAGAGAAGGAGTCGTACTATTATATCTTATTGATGAAAGATCCAAAACTACTAATTAGTATCACTTTTCTTCATCAAGTTAAAAACAACCATAAGAACTTTATTTAAATAAATAGTTAACATATATACCACCACATAAACAAAATCCAAGATCTAGATCTATATATATACACAATATAAAAAAATATTAATCTAAAAAAATGAATAAGAAAAAAGGAGAGGATCGATCGAGAGGCTGCTGCTATTAAGAACAACTGCCGAAGGGACTTTAAAATTTACTATTGGAATCTTTCTTGAAAAAGGACTTGCAGAATGAAAGTTTTTCTACATTAATCTTGGCTTGTTTGGGTTGAAAAACTCATCGATCAACAGAAAATAAAAAAAAAGATAGGATTTTAATAAAAAAAATTTGAAAGCCATCTTGAATATGTAGTTGTTTTGTCTTGCACGTAAATATTTAACTGGTTGAGATTAACAAATAACGAATAAAGGTGTGTTTTGAGTTGTAAAGGGTGCTGGAATCTTTTTCAAATTTGGAAAGAGGTATATTTGGATCTTTTATGAAAGAAATATTTTTAAGTGTTTGATTGATAAAGTGTTCAATGAATTTAGACAGAAAAAGAAAAAGAAAAGCACAAGAAAACCTTTCATGTCGAGAAATGATGAAAGTATGATAACGATTATTTTTTAAAATATTTTTTTATCTAAAAATATGTTAAAATAATTTTTAGAACACATCAATTCCATTCCAAATAGCACCTAAGATTCTTACCCTAATACTACTGGATTCACATAAGCTTCAATGAAAAACGATGCAATTTAATTTAATTGGGAAGGAAATGAATCAAATTCTCATAAGTGTATTTTTATGAAGAATAGACGTCAGGCGCCTCAATTTATAGGCATTTCACTTGTTTATATATATATATATATATATATATATATATATATATATATATATATATATGTATATATATGTATATGTATGTATGTATGTATGTAGCACTTGGAGACCATGTTGATGCAAACTTCCCTAAAATATATTATGTATACGCAAGTTATAAAATAATGCTCTAAATAATCAGTGATAATGATGGCCATAAAGGGAAAGCATGCGGTAAGTGAAGTGGAAGATTTATCATGAAATGGGTATAGCATGAAACAAGGGTAAGCTTTATCAGGAAAGCATGCTAACGATAAGGTGGATGGTGCAGTGAGCTTTTTATAAAGTGTTTATTTATGAGATTGAGAGCTCGATATCTCATTTACTATATAGTTTATTATAATAGATAGTACATATACATTCTCACTTGTAATTGTAATTAAATTTATAAATAGTGCGTGGTTGTGGCTGTTTTTGAAAGTGCTTTTCATCATAAATGTATCAAAATAATATCTTTTTTATTTTTAAAAATTATTTTTGATATAAATGCATCAAAATGATTTAAAAACATAAAAAAATATTAATTTGAAAAAAATTAAACTTTTTTAAAAATATTTTGGAAATATTAAAAAAAAAGTCTCCAAGTTCCTGACATAGGTGTGGTGGGATCTTTCCAGATAAAAGGATAAAGTGATTTAGGCATAACTAGTTATATGACCCGCGCGATGCCGCGGGTCAATTTATTTGTATAAAAAATATTAAAAAAAGCTAAGATCTAAAAGTATTAGGTCTTTTTGCAAAGCTATACCCAAAAGTCTTGAGTTTATCTGCAACACCTGACCCAAGAGTAATATTTATAATATTAACAATAACATTAAACTTGCATGACCTAAGTTTAAGTGGATCTGACTGCAATACTAAATCCAATAGTTTCGGATGTGGGTCTGGCTGCAAAATCATGTCATAAAAATATGATAATTAAATAGATTAATTTAAAAAAATAAAGAAAAAAACCAACAGAAAGAAAAAAAAACTAAAGAAAAAAAAGAAAAAAATCTAAATTAACTGGGTTAATTCTTCAAACCAGGTTAACCTGTCAAACATTAGATTCATGTTGTGAAAGTTTGATAACTAAATAGAAATTTTTTTTTGACAGGTTAACATGGAATTAACTGGGCTAACCCCTCAAATTAGGTTAACCCGTCAAACCCGGGATTTGTGTCATGAAAGTTTGATAATCAAATAGAAAAAAATTGAACATTAACAAACTAAATTAAAAGGAAAAAAAATAAACAAGAAGACAACAGCCTTTTCACTGTGGACTACACTGTGCAGTCCATAGTCAAAGGCATAAAAAGGGCAAAAAAGCAAAAAGAAACAAAAAAGAAAAACTAAAGGCATCAATTGATAACTAAATAGAAAAAAAAATTAATATTGATGAAATAAATTAAAAAAATTAAAGAAAAAGAAAAAAACTTATAAGAAGAAAAAAACTAATGAAGAAAAAGAAAAAAAAATCTAAATTAACTGAGTTAACCCGTCAAACCTGAGATCCGTGTCATGAAAATCTGATAACTAAATAGAAAAATATTTAATATTAACAAACTAAATAATAAAAAATTAATTAAAAAGAAAAAAAAGGCATCAACCTTTTCATCGTGGACTGCACTGTGCAGTCCACCGTGAAAGGCATAAAAAATAAAAAAAATAAAAAACTAAAAGCATACAATATTAAAAGATGAAATCGGAAGAACAAAACTAATGAGAAAAAAGAAAAAAAATCAGGTTAACCTGCCAAACCTGAGATTCGTGTCATAAAAGTGTAATAACTAAATAGAAAAAAGATTTAATATTAATGAAATAAATTAAAAAAAGATTAATTAAAAAAACAAAAAAAAAAACAAACAGGAATAAAAAAACTAATGAAGAAAAATAAAAAAAAAACTCTGAATTAACTGGGTTAATCCTTCAAATCAAGTTAACCGTCAAATCTGAGATTCACGTCATGAAAGTTTGATAACTAAATAGAAAAAAAAAATTTGACGGGTTAACCCAAAATTAACTGGGTTAACTCGTCAAGCCCGAGATACGTGTCATAAAAGTCTGATGATTAAATTAAAAAAATTAACGTTAACAAAATAAACTAAACTAAACGAAAAAAATTAATTAAAAGAAAAAAAGTAAAAAAAATATGGGTTAACTCGTCAAACCAGGTTAACCCGTCAAACCCGAGTTGTATGTCATGAAAGTCTGATAACTAAATAAAAAAATTAACACTAACAAACTAAATTAAACAAAAAAATTCATTAAAGGAAAAAAAAAACACAAAGAAAAAAAACAAAAAAATCCATAAATACATAAAAAAATACAATTTTTTTTAAAAAAAGATAGCTCAGCGTTTTACTGTGAACTGCACCGTGAAACACTGAACAATTTTAATATATGTTATAATAATATAATAATTATAATTATAATTATTATTATTATTATTATTATTATATAATTATAATTATTCGTCCACCAAGTGTTTCCTAACTTACATTCTTTGATGTAAAAGGGCCAAGGCATGATATATTTGTTTATTCATTATGAGTTTTTGCTCTTCAAGACAAAGGGCAGAAGAGAGAGGAGACAAAGTTGAAAAAATAAATGGGGTAAACATCCATTAATTATTTTCAAGTAACAGAAGTTAAGTAAAATAAAAAAGATGAGAGTTAAAACAATACGTGAGAAAACCTGCGAGAAAAAAAGTTTTAGAACGAAAAATACTATTAGAATCCATAGAAAAAATAAAGTAAATATCCAGTATTTTCATGAGCTATTTTAGTTTTTTTTAATAATAATGTCATCTGTAAAAAAATTGTAAGATAAGTACTACCTATTTTTCTATTTTCATTATATATATGTAAAAAAAACACTCGCCATGATTGTTTAAAGAATCCAAATTTGAAACCGCTACGTCGTTTCCAATCAAATTATATTATTATAACAATTTTATTTTCTCCCCCATACGAGAAGACTTCCACTTAGTAAGCTTATTACGATGAGGGCAACAGTCAATTATTTTTTGTTCGATTGAATTTTTATTTATAAAAATAATTAAATTAAATTTTTAAAAAAATAAAATCAGTTTAAATAGATCGAGTTCGGTTCGGTTCAATTATTTTAGAACAAAAACCGAAACCCAACTGACCAGTTTTAGTTCGGTTTGGTTATTTTATATTAAAAACTAAAAACTATATTGTGTGTTGGGCTTTTTTTTTGTAATTTCCAATAAGTTTGGTTTTGGTTTGGCTCGATTTTTTGTTTTTGGTTCGGTTTGGTTTTTCGGTTTCAAGCTTATGAAACCAAACCAAACTAAACTGGTTAGTTTTTTAAATATTTTAATCGGTTTAATCGAATTTTTTTTTATTATTCATTTTTTTTATTATTTTTTTTTAATTTTTCTCAGTTTAATCAATTTTCAATTTATTTATCACCTCTAAACTAGGGTAGTTGATCATGAAGCAAGAAACTTATTCAACACATGCAGTCTATAGTAAGCACTATTATACACTTACAGAGGTGAGTTTGGATAGCGTGTCTATATTTCGAGCACCGGAGATCTAGACAATTATTGGAACAAATTTAATGATTCAAGAGAGCAAGCATTGCAGCAACACCACATCCTTGGTATTACAGACATTTTGGAATGATAAGAGAAGAAAATTGTGCCGTTCTCTTGAAGTAGTTTGGAAAATAATCTTGGAACCTTTTTAGAAAGAAGATCAATGACCATCCTTTTCATTGTTCTTCAAATTAGAGAGCGCAGGCATATTCTTCTTGATAGGTTCATTCCCTTTTTTTACTCACAATTCTTGCGAACCCAAGACCATTTTTGTCTGCCGCTTATTAATCAACTATATATAAATCCATGACTTTTATTTTCATGTCTAAAGTATGTTACATGTTATACTATATTTTAAAAAACATGGGACAAACACTGTGTATATACAGTAAATATAAATTTAGGATATTATTTAAATTATTCTCTAATACATCCCTTCAAGTGAAAGCTCTTTGGACTTGAAATTTGCACAGACCTACATTACCTTACGTTTAATTTTTATTAAATAAATGAAAATGATAAGATTCGAACTCGAGACTACTTGGTCATCAAAACTCTGATACCATATAATAAAATGTATATGTTACGTGTGTTTTTATATTGCATGTGGTCTGGGATTGATTATACTTGCTGTATCTTTTTAATTATTTTCTACAGCACTCGAATGATATAATATTGGGCATGGAATATGAGAACTATAAGCCACTTCATATATATATATATATATATATAAAACTCTAGTGGACACATTTCAAGCCCTTACATATACTGATCAGAGAAACAAAATCTGATCTATTTTTGTAACTTTATCTATGTGAAATCGAACTCTCCAAACTTGAAGGAATTTGAGAGAACATGAAGAGGGGAAAAAAGATTTGTGCCCCAAGCTGAAGCCTTTAATTATGAAGTGAAAATTGAGTGACTTTCTTTGATCACGAAGAAGATTCCCTGTTAAATAACTTTGTTCCTATGAGACCTTACATGAACACTGGAAAAAAGTCAATGCTAATGGTTCTGGCGGTTCAAGGTCATATTTCCCACCACTCAACCATGGTTTAAGCATTGATACCAACAAAAACAAACATTGAAAAAAAAATATTTGCATTATCATGAAAAATAAAATAAAATGAACACTTAAAAAGATGGGTTTTTTTTTTATATAGCAGTTTCAACATAAACAATTTGGCAAATAGTACAACTCAAAAAATAATTGGAGAAATAACAAATTTTCATGGATTCCACCATTTCAAACAATACAATCCAAGATTTTTTTTAAATATAATTGTGTTGATACATTGTTTTCAACAACATAACCTAAAAATAATTTAAAATAATTTATGAAGATTGTGTTGTTGAGTACCACATAATCTTTACGGGACAAATAAATATCTAAATTCTAAAAATTTATCGTGTAAAATTGTTAGGAACAATACAATTTTTATAAATTTTTTATATTTTAAAAATTAAATATTATTGAAAATAAACTTGGTGACTCAAGATTTAATCTGGATTGAATTTAAAATTAAAAAAAATCAAAGAGTTAACCCAATTATACTTGATTAACCTAAATCAACTCCTTCAAAAACCCGACAAGCCATACATGTATGTGTAACAATTACGTTGTTTCTAGTAAAATTATGTTATTATAAAAAATAGTTTTCTGTTTTCCCTGCGAGAAGACTTCCACTTAGTAAGCTTACTATGATTAGGGTAGTAACAATAACTGGGTGTTGATCATGAAGCAAGAAACTTATTTAACACGTGCAGTATATAGTGAGCCAGCTACTGCTAGCACTATACACACATACAGACGTGAGTGATTCAAGTGAGTAAGCATTGCAGTAACTCCATCTCCTTAGTAGGAGTGATATTTTGGAATGATAAAAACATGCAAGGGAAGAAGAACGTGCCATCATTCTCTTAAAGTAGTTTTGGCAATGATTTTGGAGCCTTTTGAGAACAAGTCATGACCATCGTTTTCATTGTTCGTCTTCCCAAGAGTGAAAGCATCTTCTTGATCATAATTGTTGCAAACCCAGGACCATTCTGAGCTGAAATGTCTGTCGCTCGCTTATCGATCAAGAACATCACCTTTATTTTTATGTCGAACACGTGTTACATATGCTTCTATATATTGCATGTGGTCTTGGATTGAATATACCTACCGCATCTTTTTAATTGTTTACATGCAATATATTATGATTTTCTCCCTCTGATATCGATAAGGTTTACATAGTTTTATTCTCTGTATTTTTCAGTACTGATCAAATTATTTGTGTTTGTTATAATTAATATATAAAATTTCTTCAACCCCCCCCCTCTTTTTTTTCTTTCCTTTCAATATCGTCCCTGTTGTTTTTGAATTGCGTAATCAATTAAATCATGTAGAAACAATTCTTATACAATTTAATTTTAAATATAAGCTAGGCAATAACTCAAGTCAATAGGTTTTTTTATCATGTTTATTATTTTTTCTCAATATCTTCCTATATATTTTTTACTGGTTGGTTGGGTTGTTTTTAGACTAATCAAGTTGATCAAGTTATGGAGAGATAATTCTCGCATGATTTAATTTAAACCTAAGCTATGCAAGAAGTTGGGTTGAATGTTTTTTTTCCCTGTCAATTTAATAATTTTTTTTACAATTTCATCTTTAAATATTTGTTACTGGTCAATTAAGTTTTTTTTTTTGTACTGCTCAAGTTAAATGAGTCAAGTCGGACTACCTCTTATATAATTTAATTTTATATTCAAATTAAATAATAAGTGGGATTAAAATTTCACGATAATGTTAAATAATTATTTATATTCTGAATATTTTTTTGTTATGATTGAAAACAAAATTGAGCTGACCACGACAGAACAGAAGAGGGCGCCTGTAAACTAGTAATTTTCTATAATTAGTATATCCTGGCCCAATAACAATTGTCCATCGGTCTGTTTGTGAGTGGAATCCATGTTTATTAATTTCACAGCGAGAAGCTCACTTGATTGTAATCCAGGCCTATGAGCTGTATTGGACTTCAAATGAGGAAAAAGGACTGGTATTTATACTGGAAGAAGAGCCCATATAGCTCGAACAAGGATAATTTCTATAGCCCATTGGGCGATAGGCCGTACTATGTTGGTGGCCCAACGCAAGTATTACCAGGTAGTGTTGCAGCGTAATGCCACGGCGGCGACGTATATTAGATTTATACATGATTATTTATAAAGTAATTTTTAATATTATTATCAAGAATTCTAATTTATACATAATTGGATAAAATTTTAAATATTATATTAATAATTTTATTTAAAATTAATTTT
>Ga0325404_1007524_pt1 | contig 11332 bp, 10 predicted proteins | sample PopdelMetagenome_18_FD_205664 | JGI IMG/M metagenome (GOLD analysis project Ga0325404, IMG submission 205664) | Populus deltoides microbial communities from Bellville, Georgia, United States - Xylem-Control-R1 | ecosystem: Host-associated > Plants > Phyllosphere > Stem > Wood/Secondary xylem... | reverse complement strand
GTATTCTGCCTAGCGCCTTTGGTCTTAAGTCTGCACTGCTTCCTGGTATTTATAGTTGCAAATCCCAGTTTAACAACACAGAATTCTTAGTTAAGATCTCAAGTTAAATGAATGTTTTTTTTTTTTTCCATATATAGTATTTTTCCACCATATCTCCCGGTTGAATGAGAGAGCTCCAGTTTTAAAAATATTTTTGAAGAAATTTAAAATAAATTATTATTTTTTTATTTATTTCAAATTAATTTTTTTATATATAGATTGTTTTCATAATTCTCTTTTAAAAAAAAAATATTTCAAGCAACCAAACTGAATAAACGAATGAGCAGATACGGCACCAGCCATCTTAGACCACAGTTTCAACTACCCATAAAAAAAAAAAAAAAAAAAAAAAAACATGGGGTCGTTTATTAAACTCTCACAGATGTGGACGGTGATATCACAGAGGCTTGCTTCCATCCAAATTTTGAGAGTTTTCAGTTCATGATTATGATAGTTAGGAGTGTGGTAGGATTATTTTTTAAGAATATATTTTATTTAGAAATATATTAAAATAATATTTTTTATTTTTTAAAATTATTTTTAATATCAATACATAAAAATAATCCACAAATTAAAATAAAAATTTTAGTTTATTTAAGATATTGAAGCAGGACCTTCAACTACCTTTTAATGGAACACGTGGGCTGAAAAGAACATTTTTACATTTCCAAGTAATAAGAACAAAAAGATGGCTTTCGGCCTATATGCTCCTTGACAAGTCAATAAAATTCATCAATTCAATCACATAGATCATATCAAATTCTAACTCAGTGCAACAAGTCAGTAGTCAAAGTTAGACTAGTTTCAAGAACAACGTTGTTTGTAGTTTGAGGATTCCATGGCCTTGTCCCTAAATGCAATGCAACTATCCTTCTTTTTTTTTGTCTGAGCATGGGCTATGTTTTAGATGTTAGGTGCAAAACTCTAAGATCGAAGAGCTTTTAATACTTTAGGCAAAGTTCATGCATTTTCTTTTAGCTTAGATGAGAATACCATCAATTCCTTCTCCTATTATTAGTTTTTTGCGACATTGTAGTTCCATTCTTTATACATATAAAGTAGTTCTTTTATTTGTTAGGCAATAAATTACCTGTAATCCAAAACACAAAATAGATTTGGTGTTTTACTTAGCCCAATCTACGGTAAAATATATCTTGAGTTATAATAAAATTACTTTTATGCTATTTAATCTAAAATCAATCCAAAAATATTAAGAAAATTACTTTGTACCCTTTGATCCAAAAAAATTATGCCTTTTAGGTGGGGGTGTTGATGTATTTTTTTTTTTGCACAGTAAATACATAAACTTCTTTATAGTAAAAATATGTATTTGCCTCTAGAGTCAAAAAATTATTGTTCTGTTGGATAAAGGGGCTTTGGGGTTTAAAATTTTAATGTACAATTACATATCCCCCCACGACCTCGGAAATTACATCTTTAACCTCGGAAGAGATAAAATATAAGCTTGGAATTTGAGGGTATTTTTATACTTTCATATGAGTATTTTGTGTAATTGCCAGGGTCGTTAGAAATATTTTGGTATTTTCACTTTTTTTTTAATTTTTTAATGTTTAAAGTTGTTGTAGCGTGCTCGGTACACCCCAGCGCGTGGGTGGCGTCTGCACCATTAAGGCAATGGGCTTGACACCACCCGATGGACTTAACTGACCTTCCATTGTCTTCCTAAATGCGTCACCATGTTCTCTTCCATGTAGAGTGGCATGTGACAGCTTACAGTGGTTGAATTGTCATCAGTGATCATTTGATTTTTTTTCTTTTCTCTCTCCTAATAGGTAATGTATATTATTGTCCTTTTTGTTTTATACCTCTCAATTTCAGTCCCCGTTCTATTAATTTCTTATTTTGTTCCTTTTTCATTTATAGAAGTTTTTATTCTTTTGAATTTAGTCATTCAATTGCAATTTTTCATATGTTTTGTTTTTCATTTCGATCCTCATTTTTTGAATTTGTAATTTTTTCCTTGGCACTTTTGTTGAAGTTTTTTTCCTTTCAATTTCATTCTTTAATCAAATTTTGTATTGTTTTAAATTTAACCCTTATTTTTTTAATTTTTTTTATTTTATTAAAGCTATTTCTCAATTCAATTAAACCCTCCAATTCAAAACTTTTATCTCTCTAATTAATGTTTTTTCTCACCCTCATTTTTCTCCCGGTCATGACACAACCATAATCAACTAACTTAATTTGGTCATCTATCTCTTTCATTTTCCTTTTATTGTTTTTTCCCCGGTTAGGCTTTATTTAGGCTTCGATATATTAAATCTTAGACTAAATTGAAGAGTTAATGAGAAATCAAAGGACAAATAAAAAGAAATGTCTACATGCGTGTAGGTTCCTCGTAGCTCCGATGACAACCTTCTAACGATGTCATTGGAATCTTCTTGGCAAAGACTCTCATCTAGGGTGGCGCATGTTGACGACTCAACCACAACGTCATTAAAAGAGTAATTAGGTGTATTTGTACAGGCTTAGGCGCTAATAACTTTAAAGCTTAAGCAGCAGTTAGGTGTGTCTACCACTTTTAGTGACACTGAGAGCATGGGAGGATGCAAGAGAATACATGAACACCCATTTTTGTACCGAAGAAATAATTTTCTATATATATAAAGAAAATTATTGTTAATTTAACTAAAATTAATCTTAAAAAGAGTAATTAATTACAAAAAAATAATAATTTTGAGAGTTAAAATAAAAATAAGAAGCCATGTCATACGGTGCATAAGCATTGGATGTTTTGAGAGGCTACAGAGTTGAGAAGTAAAAAAATTTAGTTCCTTGGCAATATACCAACCAGGCTTTTCTAAGTTCAAAAGGAAGGGTATTTGTGTGTAATTTTTGTAAGGTAGGTACTAGGTAGTGTCGATATGATGTAAGAAAATGGTGTCTCCGGTTATTTGAAATTAAATCGGTGTGGCGCATTAAAATGATGCTAATATTAAAAAAAAAGGTCAAGAAAAATTCAAGACTCGATCATTTATTTAAATGAATTCAATAATTTTAGTTAATTTAATAAAATAATTAGAAAAACAAATGATAATAAAAAAAATTAAAAAAAAGTCAATGGCTAATAAAAAATAATGAACATTTACCAATATATAATAAAAGCTCTGTTTTGAATAATGCTTTCTTATCTTTCATTCATAAATTACAAGGTGTTTAAATAGATTACAGAATAACAAACTTTAACTAAGTATCCTATACATCATCTGATTTGAATTCAAAAATAGATTACATGCCTAACTAGATAAGAGATTTGTTGCGGACGTTTTAAACTTTGAATCTTTAGTTGAACTGGTCATGTTGATTTTTTCTTCCACATGCCCCTGCACGCAATCGAAGTGGACCCTGAGATTGTCACGTAGAAGTTTAAAACGCTGAGAAGACAAGGGCTTTGTAAGAGCATCTGCATATTGATCTTTGTTAGAGATGAGCCGAACATTTAATTGACCATTGAGAACTTGATCACGGACATAATGAAAATCTGTTTAAATATGTTTTGTACGTGCATGGAAGAGAGGATTACTTGTGAGATAAGTGGCTCCAATGTTGTCACACCAAAGAATGGGAGGGTGTATAGTCGAGACATGAAGATCTGAAAGCAGAGTTCTGAGCCATTGAATTTCCGCAGCTGCATTTGCTAAAGCCTTATACTCCGCTTCAGTGCTGCTACGAGCAACAATTAGTTGCTGCTTACAACTCCATGAAATTAAGTTTTTGCCAAGATAGACACAGTTAGCACCAATTGATCTTCTATCATCCTGATTTGATGCCCAATCTGCATCATTAAAAGTCTGAAGTTGAAGAAGATGATCAGGTTGAATTAAGAGAGCATAGGAGATAGTTTCTTTTAAGTATCGCAAGATTTTTTTAACTGCCACCCAATGAGGTTCTTTCGGGTCATGCATATATTTACTAACTTTATGAATAGCAAATGCAAGCTCTGGCCTGGTGAAAGAAAGATATTAAAGTCCTCCCACAATACTTCTATACAAATGTGGATCATGAAAGGGGGCACCATCTGATTTGTTCAAGATTGGGGATATGGACATAGGTGTAACAGAAGGTCTGGATTTGTCCATCTTGCTGCGAAGAAGAAGATCAAGTATGTAGCAGCGTTGAGACAAATAAAGGCCTTCATCACTTTGAATAGCTTCTACGCCAAGAAAGAAACTGAGTTCACTTAAATTTTTTATTGGAAAATCAGACTGCAATAGGCTTATCACATGATTAATGAAATTGAGATCAGCACCTGCTAGTATAATGTCATCGACATATATGAGAAAATAAAGAAGAATAGAACCATGTTGATAAACATAAAGGGAGTGATTAGCTTGACTTCCTTTAAAACCAATGGCCTGCAATTAGTCAGTTAAGCGAAAGAACCACACTCGTGGTGCTTGACGAAAACCATATATAGATTTATGAAGTTTACACACATGTTGTGGGTATTGAGGATGAAGAAAACCGGGGGGCTGAGCCAAATAAACATCTTCACAAAAAACCATGTAAAAAGGCATTTTGGACATCTATTTGATGAAGGTGCCAACCATGGGATATAACAACTTATAAAACCATGCAGACTGTTGTAGGTTTTACAACAGGACTGAAGGTTTCCAAAAAATCAACACCCTCCTGTTGATGAAAACCTTCAGCGACGAGGCAAGCTTTGAAACGTTCAATATCGCTATCAGCTTTCCTTTTAATGCAGTACACCCACTTGGAACCAATAATATTAACTGTAGGAGGAGAAGGAATTAAAGTCCACGTACCATTTCACAGTAAAACATCGAACTCCTTGTTAATAGCATCTCTCCAATTGGGATGTTTAATGGCCTTAGAATAACATGTTGGTTCAGGTTCATTGTTGGTGACAGTGGCCATAAGAGCTTTTGGGAGAAGGTACCTGATATGGGATTCTGAATGTAGTTTGGGTTTGTGGATATTATTTTTGCTGCGGGTAGTCATAGGGTGGGTATTTTGAGGTTGAGATGGAGGAACAAAAACTAAAGAGGGAGGGGGTCTTTCATCTGCATGTTGATTTTGAGTGGGATCGCGAATAAAGGTCGTTGTAGAAACATCAAGATCAAATTGAGGCTCTGTTGGTGTTGCCATATTCTGTGGAAGTGGTGCTGTAGTTTGAAAATTAGAACCTGTAGAAATACTGGAACAAGCATATGATAGTTGGGGATTAGAAGAAAGAATGACAGGAGTTTCTTAAATGGAAGGAACAACAGTTTGTGGTGGTTCATAGGGAAAGAGAGACTCGTAAAAAACATGACGGGAAACATATATTTTGCCAGTGGAGACATCTAAGCATTTATACCCCCGATGACCAACTCTATAGCCGATAAAGATACACCTTTTGGATCAAAAATCCATTTTATGTTTATTATACGGACGTAAGTAGGGCTAGCAAGCACATCCAAAAACTTGTAAAAATTGAAATCTGGTTTAGAATTATTGACCATTTCATAAGGTGATTTGTATTGTAACATCGGAGAGGATAAACGATTAATTATATAAACAGCGGTTAAGAAGGCATCTTCCCAAAAAAATATTTGGTAAATGGGAGTGAGCGAGTAAGGCAAGGCCAACCTCCATAATTTGGCGATGACGCCTTTCAATGGCACCAGGTTGTTGATGCGTATAAGGGCATGTTACTCGATAAGTAATTCCTTGAGTTTGTAAAAAATGATTTAAGCTGCGATATTCACCACCCCAGTCAGTTTGGATGACTTTAATTTTAGTATTAAATTGACGTTCGACTGCAGCTTGAAAATTTTGAAAAATTTATAATGCATCATATTTGAGTTTTAATGGGAAGAGCCATAAAAAGTTGGTCAAATCATCTAAAAAACTTACGTAATAACGTGCACCTGTAGTTGATAAGATGGGTGTTGGCCCCCAAACATCCGAATATAATAATTCTAATGGTTTCGAAATAGAGATATATGAATTAGAAAAAGGCAAAGCATGGCTTTTGGCCATTTGACAGTGAGGGCAAATAGAACTTTTCTTACTGGTAATGGAAAAGGAAATAGCTTTATTAATAACCGGGAAGGAATCATGGCCAAGGCACCGACGCCACAAAGTGGCAGAGATTTGAATACTAGAAAGAGCTTGCGGCTAAAGATGAGCAAGTGACAATGAAAAATTGTAAAGGCCATTACAAAGTAGTCCCCGATGCAGGACGTTCCCCAAGTACTCCTTCACAAGAAAAAAAGAGGCATGAAACTCAAAGAAAATGTTATTATCTTGACAGAAACGGTGGACTGAAAGAAGATTTTTTTAATATCAGGAACTAGTAGTATTTGGTTTAGAACAAAGGATTTGGATGGGGAAGATAAGGTGGAAGTACCACTTTGAGTAATTTTCAAACTTGCACCATTTGCCACTTGAATATGTTTGTGATCATCATAGTCCTCATTTTGAAGATGATTGTTGTTCAGATCATTTGTGAGATGATGTGTGGCTCCTATATTGGGATGCCACTCATGAGCAGCATGGTGATGTCAGCAACAAGAAAAGCATGAGGTGGACGTTGTTGGGATTGATCCTGGTAAGAGAGATCAAAACGATGATAGCATTTAAGTGCATGATGACCCGGTTTGAGGCATACCTAACAAATAAGAGAGTTATATGCTCTTTAATCACGGGTGGTTGAACGACCACCTCGACCTTTGCCACGATAGCTACTACCACGACCTCGGTTAAAGGATGGATAGATGTTACCAGGGCGAGATTGAAAAAGAGGAGGTTGTCTGGTGGCCAAATTCACAGATGCAACAACCTGAATAGTGTCATGATGCTGATTGATCCTTGACTCAGCAATAAGAAGCAGGGAATAAAGCTCCTCCAATGTGACAACATCAGAACGAGAGGTAATGATAGAGACTAATGAGTCATACTTCTGACCAAGGCCAGCAAGAATATAAGTAAGAATTTCATCAGACTTGAGAGGTTGTCCAGCAAGCGCAAGTTCATCAGCCATGCGTTTGATGGAAAGAAAATAATCCTTAGCAGTCATGGATCCTTTACGTGCAGTGGCAAGCTGAGTACGAAGTTGAACAACTTTAGCACGTGAAATGAAAGAGAAATTTCATTGAAGAGCAAGCCATACATCTTTTGAAGTGGTATATGACATGACCTGAGAGAGAACATCTTCAGTAAGAGAAGTATTGATGGTGGCAAGGATTAAAGAATCCTGACGAAGCCAATGGTCATATTCTGGATTGGGTATCTTAGTAATGGCACCTGTAGTGGGATGAGGGGCATCTATCTCTTGTGGAGGTATCTAAATTGTGCCATTAAGATATCCAAAGACACCTTGACCACGGAAATATGGGAGGGCCTGAGTTTTCCAAACAGCATAATTTGAATGATTTAGTTTGACACTGAGGGTAAGAAGTAAATGTGAGAGAGAGGGAATAGAGAATGGGGAAGCAGTGTTGGGAAGGGTAGCTGAAGAAGAAGAAGTCATTATATGCAAAAAGAAAAAAAAAAAAGAGGATCAGACGTTGGTCTTTTTCGGGCTGACTGATACCATATAGAATAAAAGCTCTGTTTTGAATAATATTTTCTTATCTTTCATTCGTGAATTACAAGGTGTTTAAATAGATTACAGAATAACAAACTTTAACTAAGTATCCTATACATCATCTGATTTGAATTTAAAAATAGATTACATGCCTAACTAATAGATTTTGCAGATAAGAGATTTGTTGTAGACATTTTAAACTTTGAATCTTCAGTTGAACTGGTCATGTTGATTTGTTCTTCTATAACCAATATTATAAAAAGATACCATTTAAATATTCTGAAAAGCTCTCAACAATTTTATGTGATAACAAAGTAAAAATAAAATGAGAATAGAATAACCTCCTAAAAAAAATGAGAAACATTCAAAACTTAATTATTAGTAAATCAAACGTTTAAGGATGAATTGAAAAAAAATCATGAATTGAAAAAAAATCAATTTAAAAAAGAATAAAAAAACTTGATTCAAGTCAACATGCCAAATTTGTGGCCCAGTTATGAGACCGAAATGACTATATACAGAAGAAATGAAATAAAAAAAATGGTGGTTAACTTCAAACAAATTAAATAATAAAAGACAAAACTAAAAAAAAATCAATTAAAAATATGTAAAATAAACTCTAATCAAACCAGGTTCACTCGACAAACTTACAATATGAGAAATGAGATTGAGATAACTTCACAGAAAAAAAAATAATCATGAAGAGTTACGTGACGCTTTCAACAATATCGTAGAAGGTGGCTTTTGAGCAACGAGAGGCGCCATACGTACCGTCCAAAGAGCACAAGCACCAACCACTTTTGTTTTTTTAATTATTTATATATTTGCTAAAATACTAATTTACCCTATTCACTTTTCTTATAACTAAAAAGCCATAACAAAATTACAAAGAAGCCCTTCAACGTATGTTTTAATCTCTTTTGCTTTTAAGAACAATTAAATCATTTCATTGTGTTAGAAAAAATGTACAAACCATTTCGTCACTAATCAATTTAGTAATGTTCAATGGATCCCTTGGAAAAAATGATATTACCTCCAATTTATCTCTAACTAATCAATTTGATAGTGCTATTACCCCTAAAAAACAAGCTTTGATGATTTTTTTTAACATAAAAATATAAAAATATTGTTTCGTGTTTTGTATCTTATGCCATAATATTTTCCTGGTGACTTGCGTTCTTGTTTATGGATGTAAATGAGAAGGGAGACTAATAGAACAATAGAAAAAACATTCAAACAAACCATTCTCAAGTCACATCTCTTTTTAGGACTCAAGTCAATTAAAATAATATAGTTTCAATTTGTTTTATTTTTTTAAAAACAAAACAATATCATTTTATAAAATCAACATATACATGATCCTGTGCACAAACAAGATAACATGTACATGATCCCGTGCACAAACAAGATAGCATTAACACAAGAACATCATGAGAGGGTAATGGAAATCATTAAACAAGATGCACATGAGATTGTAATGAAAATCACATAAGCGTGAGGAAAGGGCACCAAATTCATAGGTGATTTGGGGCACATGAAAGAGGAACAAGGTGCTATGCGAACCCGCCTAAGGGGAGAAAAAAAGGGTATTGATGAACTCAAATCGGGGTAGTTGATTACAAAAGCATTAAAGTAGGTTTACTGGGTGCAAAAATCCCTAAAAATGTCATAACATGCTGCACCATAAAAGAAAAAGAAAACAAAAAATGATAGGATTATGATGAATTCGGAAAGGAAAAGATCTCTACATGGCAGCAGTAAATTAGTGGCGTAGTGCCATATCGTTTCCTTGATGAATTCATCCAAGCACGTTTTGTTTAGTACATCTCTTTCAAGAGATGCAAAAAAATGGTAGGTGCTTGACAATTTTTACATTTTTTTTCTCTAAAAAATCTTACTATTTTGAGCAAAAAAAAAAACCCGTACTGATGCTGGATGCTATGATGTCAAATCCACATCTTCTCGTTCAAAAACAACAATTATACCATGTACCAAGCGAGGAGCCTGATTGATTTCTCCAAAAAAACCCATTGTGTGCTAATAGCAGCAATGATAACGTCGTGGGCATTATGTACCGTCCTAATTCTCACTTCAAACCTTGATAGGAATCTGGAAATGATCTTGACAGCCAAATGTGCTTCAGCTTAATTATCAAAGCAAAGATGCCGTAGCATGGAACATGCATCAACCCCACGGCCATGTACCTGTACAAGTAAATAGCAGCAGCATGGATGGGTAAGTTCATCAGCATCAATGTTATACGCTGGCAGAACCAAGCAAATCTTTAATTGTTAGTCGCAACAGTCAGCTCTGGACCTGCAGAAATGAGAGTGCTGCTGTGCTAAACCTTCCGGAACCCTGGAGTTATCTAAGTAAACCTAAAACAGTTATGCAGAGTAAAATACCATGATTGCCCATTTGCCAACAATCACAATAGCTCGCCTACTTGAAACAAAGTCAACTAGAGCCAATGAACCTGAAGGTTCATATGACTTAAAAGTAAAAAGGATGATTATTCTTTTTTTCTCAAATACCAAAATTGTCGCTTCCAGTTGCTAGTTAAGAAGTTTAAAGTCCAAGAAATCACATCCCCAAACAAAATCTCTTAGTTTGTCAAGGCATCATGGGTAAATTCTTCGGAGAAACAGCATCTTAAACTAGCTTGTATCAGGTTAGATGTTGGATGTATAAACTTTGCCACGTGGCAATAACAAAAATGATGAGTATATTATTACATACCATACGGGGGCATATGGCGATGACAAATCAAGAAAGGGGTACGGCCACCTGTAAGAAAGGTATAGTCATCATGCAGAAAAACAAAAAGGATCATATGTAAATAACTAAAAAAGGGAAAATGACACAAGGCCTTACCACATTGAAACACAAGCATGGATGATCCACTGAGAAACGACAAATATGGATGTCCATAAAACAAAATATGCGATCCGAAACATGGGGAACCGCTGGAAGAAAAGGATAATTGTGAATTTGTAATTGACCATTAAGGAATTAGAATATAAAAACCACCAATGTTACAAAGGACAGGGTTACCATGCAATTCAAGACTGTGTCACCGAGGAGAAAAAAAGCATTGACTGAGTGCATGCAAACATTCAGCTGCAGTTACAAAAGCAGACAATTTTCAAATGAAAGGAAAATATACTTGTTTTACAATACAGTGCAATGAATTGCAGCATATATTTCCTCAACACATGCTTTGATTATGGAGCGCCCTTGACTAGCTTAATCTATAATCGAGACTTCGAATTTTATAAAAACTGCAACACAGGACTCATGTTATGTTAATTTCTTGAACATGTAGAAAACTAAAAACAACTTCGTCGTTTAGAAAAAACTAAACAATTAAAGAATTTTTTAACATGTATCAAAGAAAATTGTTGTTATGCCAGAACACTTCTTTTCCCATTGTTCGGAGACAAGAATCAAGGGAAGGTCAGAAAACTATCAGACTTTGAAAAAAAAAAAAAAAAAAACAACCATAAATTCTTTGAATTCATAAGCAAAGTAAATCATGTGCATTTAGAAAGGTTCACTTCTATTGGCCCTGTTCTTCTATGCATATACAAGCACAAAAGCAAAAGTCAGGTGGTGTTGTAGTAAGTTTTCCAACAAAGAAATGAAAAGCAGATTAATTTTCAGCCAATGAAGAAAATTAACTTGCCATCTTAGGTTATTTTTCATATCACCCATACTTGCTCCCTCCCCTTCTTC
>Ga0325404_1007523_pt1 | contig 11333 bp, 3 predicted proteins | sample PopdelMetagenome_18_FD_205664 | JGI IMG/M metagenome (GOLD analysis project Ga0325404, IMG submission 205664) | Populus deltoides microbial communities from Bellville, Georgia, United States - Xylem-Control-R1 | ecosystem: Host-associated > Plants > Phyllosphere > Stem > Wood/Secondary xylem... | reverse complement strand
TGTCCCGTTTGTATTTATTTTTTATGCTAACATGTAAGTCATGCTAATATGGATGAATATAAGAGTTAAATCACTATAAAATAATTTTATAAACATCGACAGAATATCATTGTTTAGATATAATTTTGTTGGCATTTTTTATTGCCATGAAAAACTATCGTAAAATATATCTTGTCAGGGTTTTTTACTCTATTTGAAATAAAAAATACCAATAAAAAATTTCGTTTGAAGGATCAATTAACTAATCGACTAAACAACCATAAACAACAATTAACTAGAAGGAAGCGATCAATTAATAAAATTTGAACACCCATACAATTAGGAAGATGCAACCCTATTCAAAGTAGGGCCTTTAATATAAAAATTAATTATTTGGTTTTAATTTTGTCTCAAATGTGTCAATTTACCTTATTTTTAAAAAATAATTTTTTTAACAACACTCTATATGAATGGAAATTATATGACTAACATATACATATTCAAATATTCATAAAGAGATAATGATTTAATAGATTACTATATTATGATAGGTAGCTTTTGGCTCTGAATCTTTTTTTAGTGAAGTACTATCAAATTTACTTGATCAATTAGTGAACACGATATCTTAAACTATTCAATCTTTTGTGTAAATCAAAGTCAAAAGTATTAACATGGTTCTTTGCCTAAAGTTTTTGTTTGGTTCTCCTGGTTGCGTTATTTTATCTCATAACAATTTTTGATTTCATGATTACTTTAAATAATTGAACCTTTCATAATTCTAAAATAAACAATCATATTTCTCATCTATATAGATGATAACTCATTATAATTCTTATGTTGTAGTACACTTGGTAAACCAATATATAAAAATCATTAAGAGCAAGGCTCATCTTTATCAAGCTATAACTAATACCTTTTTCATTATAGGAATAAAAAGGAAATAATTATTTTCATGTGCTTCTTAGAATGTCACCTGATTTTTTTTTTTAAACCTAGATCTTGGAATCTCCAGACAACTAGTTAGGGTTACCATTATGACACTCTTTCAATTTTAAACCCTTTAAGCTCATTTATTTTGATGAAGTATACACAAGCTCTCTCATTAAACTTTAAGTAAGTAGATCCCCAATGTTTACTTTTAACTTTAAAAACATTACATTTTAGAGAAAGTGTTTGACAATATTATTTCTATGAATTATATATCTAGACTTATCATTGTATATTCTATTTTATACTTTTTCAATTGCTGACTAACTATTGCAATATACAAATATTGCTAGCACAAGCTTAGGCCAACATGAAATGTCATTTAAAAAATTCCAAATCTATTCGACTTTCTCTTTCACTTTATCAAAAGTAATAAACCCTGATTTTATCATGTATCTTGCGATACATATTTATTTAAATAATTTCTAAGATATAGTTACTCCAAAGAGTGTAAAAAATATCCAATAGTGAATTTCAAATTCTAACCATTGGATATCCAATTTGCAGTTCTATACTCTTTTAGTACCATTGGATAACTAGTACAATGTAACCTATTGTCAAAGGTGTTCTGCTTTTATAATGGCCCATGTTTGTATTGCTGGTAAATCTATTTAGTTTGTATTACTGGCAAATCTATTTAGTTTGCTAATTGAGTATACAAGATCTAGTATTGTGCAATTTATAATATACATTCTCATAATTATTCATGAGTATTCAGATTGGTATATTCACTCAACTTTATTTTTTAATAAATGTACATTTATTTTCATTAGTGTTTGATAATGTCATTATCATTTCTTAAAAAATTATCGAGAATTTTTTTAACATAATAAGATTGGAGAATATCAATCCATCAATCGTCCTTGTAATTGTTATTCATAATATAACATATGCAATACCCAACTCATTCATGTCAAACTTATTAGGTAAAATTTTCTTGATATATTTGATCATATAATCATTATAGCTCATTTTATATCATCTATATAGGGACATACAATTACATAATTTTTATATATGTTTCTCACATAAACATATTTATCAACTTCAATGATTTTAAACTCATTTGACAATATAACTTTGTCAAAATTTTCATATCATTGTTTAGGAGCTTGTTTCAAAGCATATAATGACTTAACAAGCTTACAAACTTTCTTTCCTTGCCCTTTAATAACAAATCCTTCGAGTTGTTTTATATAAACCTTTTCGTCAAAATCATCATTTAAAAAAAGTTATTCTAACATCCTTTTGATTTATTTTAAGCTTGTTAATACTATGATGACCATTACTGTTTGTATGAAAGTTATTATTAATATAGGTGAATATGTGTCAAAATAATTTATACATTCTTATTATTTAAATCCTTTAACAACAAGTCTTATTTTATATTTTTAAATAGTTTCATCAACTTTCATCTTTATCTTAAAGAATTACTAATGATCTAATGATTTACTTTCGGTGGAAGATTTACTAGTTCTTATATATGATTATGCATAATGGATTCAATTTTATTATTGACTACCTTATTCCAAAAGAAAGCTTTAGAATAGGACATTGCCTCAAGATAGCTTTGAGATTCATTTTCTATCAAGTGTGTTAGAAAAACAAGACCAAGCATTTTGGTCATTTTCTCCCTCTTGCTCTCTCTCATCTCAACCTCATCATCTTCCAATTGATGCTAATTACCTGATAACTTCAATAGTTCTTTTAGGTGAATGGATTTCTTATGTTTTCTTATATGAAAACACATCTTAAAAAAAAAAAATTCTTTGATTCTATTATCATACTAGAATAAATATTCTCAATACTTGACTTATATATAAGAAATCAATATGCAATTTATATGGTGTATTCTTTAACTTTTATGGGGTACTTTGTTAAGTATATAATTAATAGCTCAAAATTATCTTCCTCTACATGCTCTAAGGTATCCCCAAAGTTACCAACCTGACATTCATCATTTATTTCAATGTTTGTTTGTTTTTTTATTTAGTAATGTCATTTTATTGAGGTTAATAAAGAGGAATAATTTGGTGGATAATACCATTTTAAGAATCAAACTCTCTAAATTTTTTTTCATACTCTCCACCCCTATCACTTTATCTTTTTATTAAGTTGATTTTTAACTTTATTCTTGTAATGTTTAAACATTTAAAGGGCCTTATCTTTGCTTCTAATAAAATAGGTATATCAATTCCTTTTGCAGACATCTATAAAGTAATTTAATACTTTTTTTTCAAAGGTAGTTTGCACAAATTTTAAATAATTTATATTTGAGTGAATTAAATCTAGAATTTCACTATATCTTTCACTTATTTGAAAAGAATTTTTTTTTTGTAAATTTTGATTCTACACAAACCTCACACTTAGAAGGATCCACTTATAATAATTCCTTTAACATGAATATCATAAAAGATGAACTAAAATTCTTGAACTTGGTTTATTACGGTTCTTGAATTAACCATTTTAAAATCTAAAAATTTATCGATTATGAATTCTTTCATACCAACATCTTCAGCATTGTACTTTCGATTTAAAGCTTTTCATAATACCTTTGCGCTCTTGATTGAATTATACACTTTCCATTCAAGATGTAGTTCTTGCACATGAAATCCCAATGATTTCATACATCCACAACTTCCATAATGGTGGGATATAATTCATTATCTTATAGCTTTGGTTTTTTATGTACAAAAACTTTGTCAAGTTCAAGGTGGTCAAGAAAAATAACATCTTTTGTAACCACATCTTAAAGTTCAATCCATTGAACTTTTCAGGTTCTCACCATACACCATAAAAGGTGATGGTGAAATCTTTCCAACAACCACACACACACACACGTATATATAATAAAAATATGGCTTATAAACATGTAAACACACAAATAATTGCAGTGACCAAATTAAAATTCAACAAAGAAAATACAATTTATAACTTTAAATAAATAAGATTTGATTTGACAATAAATCATAGAAAGAATAACAACAAGGTAAGAATTTTAGTCTTAATATTGTTGATGCAAAATTAATATCAAGGAATGCAAAATTAATTGTACTTTTGATTTAAAGCTTTTCATAATACCTTTGCGCTCTTGATTGAATTATACACTTCCCATTCAAAATGTAGTTCTTGCACATGAAATCCTAATGATTTCATACATCCACAACTTTCATAATGGTGGGATATAATTCATTATCTTACAGCTTTGGTTTTTTATATACAAAAACTTTGTCAAGTTCAAGGTGGTCAAGAAAAATAACATCTTCTGTAACCACATCTTAAAGTTCAATCCATTGAACTTTTCAGGTTCTCGCCATACACCATAAAAGGTGATGGTGAAATCTTTCCAACAACCACACACACACACACACGTATATATAATAAAAATATGGCTTATAAACATGTAAACACACAAATAATTGCAGTGACCAAATTAAAATTCAACAAAGAAAATACAATTTATAACTTTAAATAAATAAGATTTGATTTGACAATAAATCATAGAAAGAATAACAACAAGGTAAGAATTTTAGTCTTAATATTGTTGATGCAAAATTAATATCAAGGAATGCAAAATTAATTATGATCCCATTGCGTTGCTTTAATTGCCTGTTACAAAAAGAATAAATATCCCAATATTTGAAAAGAAACAATTCAAGAACATGAAGGTTAGTGTTCAAAATATTTATTTGTGGGCTTACAAAAAAATCTTTATGGGCTAAAAAATCATTTTATAACAGGCATGAACTTAAGTCTCAAGTTATGATAAGTGAGCATATACAAATTAAGTTTAAAATCCACTTAGCCTAGGGCCTCTCATTTCTAAAATACTTGATTCCCTTAGGGTCTAATTTTGACTCTTCATCTTCCCATTATATAAGGTAGAGGAAAATTTATCATATTTCAATGTGAGATTGAGGGGTTTTGGATTTAAAAATCATGCCCATCAAGGATTTTTTGACATCAATTTCTCATTCATCCATAATTTATTTTAAATATGTTAATGTTCTATGTTAGATTAATTTTATTAGAAAATAATTTCCAACAAAGTCTTAACTCTAAAAGTGCTTTTCCACTATTAAATTGACCTTAAATATGTCTATTAACAATGTTTCTTAAAACAAATTTCTAACAAGAACTTCTTGTATTCCACCCTAAAGAGGGAACATAGTTTAGTTCAAAACTCATTTACCTTGTTTTTTTTTTCAAAACCCATATAAATCTCAATATGTTCATCATGACCAGACTTACAATTTATAGATAGATCTCTTCACCTATACCTCCAAACATAAATCTCCCTATAATTATGCTTTGGCACAATAAAAAATGATCACCCCCAAGATCAAAGGCAACTATAAAATTATGGTCGCACCAATCATTTCCAATAGTGATCAGTACTTAAAAATGCATTCTCATTAAGGCTTTATATCATCGTATTGCACTAAAGTATCGTTAAATTCCCTAACTAAAGCATGTTTTATAATAACAAGTATGATAATATAATATATCTTTAATTTATGGTAAATGCTTGTTTTGAATGCAGGTATATCTCACAATTCAAAGGATTGATTAATGTGATTAAATATTGAAAATGAAGAGACAAAAAGAGGATTAGGCTAAGAGAAGAGATGCTAGTTCAATTCCAAACTGGAACACCATTCGGTTATTTGATCATAACTGGCGTTGTAGAGCTCAGATTTAGGTCCACGTTATATGGATGGAAAGATAAGATATAGACCTAAAACTTTCATGAAGAGTTCAAGACTCAATTCTTTCGTTTTCAAGTTCAAATCTTAGCAACAATAGAGAAGTCGGAACCTGTCCTACAGCTCAAACACTGTTCGGTTTTCAGCTCATATCTTGAGTTCTAGAAGTCCAAATGAGCTCTGGTTTTTTTTTTTTATTGAAAAGCTGAGACAATTGCCCATAGCTTTTATGGAACAAAGGGCTCAAATTCTAATGTTAGCAATGACGTTTTGGTCAGCCAACAATATCAAGAACCAGCAGCCAACAATATCAAAAACCAGCCACCAAATCAATGGTAGCCTACCAATCAATAGTTCTGAATCTTAGCCTATAAAAGGAGGCATTTGCCATGTATTTAGTCATATATTATTTTTCAGATCAAAATCATCTTCTTGCTTTCTCTCTTTATATCTTTGTAATGTTCAAGTTTTCTTTCATGCTATATTAATCTCTTGTTTATGCTTTTTCATTTCCTTTCCTATACTTAGTTAACTTATATCATAATCATGTTCTTATCTTATTTATTTATGTTTTTCTTTTTCATTATGTTTAGCTAAGTTAATCATGTCAAGGTGAAAAGGTTTTACTAATGGTGTTAGAATAGATATAATATAAACTCAACATGGACTTTAATGTGTATATCCAAGAAAAATTATTATTAGCATGTCTTATCTTTTTATCTTACTAATTCTTAATACCTTGCTTGTTAAATAGGTTAATCTAGATTTGTGTTGTATAACACTTGGTACATCAAATGCTTGATCCTTCATAGTTTTCGACCGACATCGTTGTTATGATAGGAACTTGATTTGTTGTTAACATAAGCTAGCAACATAAATGCCTGATGATATTTATAAGCATGGTGTTATTTAGATAAGATGATTAATATGATCATGTTAATAATTTATAATGAGCTAATAACGATAAATCATCTGATTGGAACCTCCTTTGTGTGTGGTTTCCAGTTGAGTAATAAAAAGAGTTTATATTATATTTATTTGAAATACCATTAGTGAATCCTCTAACCATGACATATGTTTTATTATTGTTTAATCCTTACATCAATATCACATCCCAAAACTCTCTTCAACTCAATTTCTGTTATTATTCTCTTCAAATTTTTGTCTTTATTTGTAATTTATATAATTCACCTCCCTGTGGTTCGACCCCGGTCTTGCCGGGTTATTTATTACTTTGACACTCCTGCATTTGGGATAAGACATCAACTCTTTGATCGTGTCAAATAGAAACCAATAAGAACACCATATATTCGTCCTTCAAGAATATAATATGGAAAGGGCTTATGAATTCTTTTCAAATAACTTCCTCTTATACTATAAATAATAATCAAAGTCTATTTTTTTTGATAATATCGCAATATTCATATAACCTTTTAGTCATCATTGATAGAGTCATACTGATGAAATCATGAAAACAAATTATACATAATATGAGTTTCCTATGATTTCTTCCTATTTTGTCCAACTTAGGTTGTTCTTGAAAAGCCAGTCCCTCATAGGAATATAAGAAACTTCAATGCTTAAGTTGGTAAACATAGGAGAATAAAATAATGCAAAGAAAGATAAAAAAACAAAATAAAGTTGTGGGAGTATGTATTTGGATATAGCTTGTAAATATGCTAGCTAAAAATTATATAGCATGACCTAACTTTGACTATGAATGCTCTGGGTTTTGTGTGGTATGGTCTAACACCTTTGCATGATTAATGCTCCCCTATGGCTTATAGCCTGACTTTCTAACTTTCTATGACTATCTAATATGATCCAAGCAATATCAAGAGATCCATTAGAGGTTTTAGTTGGTCCACTGATAAGTCTTAAGGCTAAAAGGTTCAAAGAAGCTTTCAATTGACTTCTTTAAAACATATGAGCTAAGGTGGATTTTAAGAAGATATTAAATAATGAAGAATTTAATTCATGTTTAAGAAAGGATTGTAAATGGTCATTCAGACATTACAAAAAAATTGGAATAAGAAGATTCAATTAGCTAGTTTTGACCTTTCACTATTTTTTTTTTGTCATAAATAAAGGTATGCAAGGGTTTTAATGCTATTTTAGTTGTATTGGAAAGTATACATCCATATATTTCCAATGATATATGGCATGTCTTCTAATTCATTAATATGAGAGAGAACTATGCATTTAAAGTTGAGTTTTCATTATACCAGTAGATTACAAAAATAACTTTAATCTTATTTAAATTAGTTGGGCTATTGTTATATTTATATTTTAGTTATTATTATATCTTTTAGATATATTAGGGCCTTTACTTAAATTTTAGTTTATTGGATTATTATTTATTATTAGGTTTATCCATATTAATTCGGAATGTCTTATTAGACTTAGGATTCTTGTTAGTATAAATACTTTTTTGTAGAGATTTTTTGAAGGAAGGACTATTTTTTTAATATAAAAATAGCATTATTAATATCTTTCGTGTGGTTAAGTTATTCACATACCAAGTTCTTGATTGAACTTGCAAACTTTTTGAAAGATTGATCAACGTTGTCGTGATTTTACACTACTCGTCATGTCTCTTTATAGGTGTATGGTGGGAGTGATAATTATATAACTTTCTTGTTAGGTCGAGTTGTAAAATATTCAAATATAATTTTAGCATATCTTGGGAGATGTTTGCATCACTATCTCTATGTGGCCAAGGATGAGATCTGGATTTTGCTTGGTGATTAAGTGTATTTATACACTAAGATCTTGTACTTTCTTTATGGAGAAGAAGAAATATCATTAATAGAGAACTGGTATTAGCTAGCCATGTATGCCATTAGTGGAAATGTTTGTGATGGGCAATGTTATTACCATAAAAAATGGTGTATACTTTGCATAAATGTTTTTTATGCATGCGTAGAAAAAAATTATGCATGACTTATAGGAAACTAAAAAGATGCATAAAAGGGTGTGACAGGGTAGAATTAGATAGACTGAGTTCAGTGTTAAGCTGAAATTCTAGCAAATAGCTGGATTTTGTTTTTAAAAAATATATTATCTTTTGCCCCCCAATTCTCTTAAACAATCATGTTTAGAAGATTTTAACCAATAAAAGTGGGAGAAGAAAATACTTACTGTATAAACGTTAACTTTGCGGCTATATTTGCATGAAAAAAATTACCTTGGTATATATATTTTTGTGGATGTGCCTTTATGAAAATAAATGTTTTCCTTTTATTGCTTTTGTTGACATGAAAGTTTTTCCTGCAAAAAAGATAAGATTTTATCAATTTCCAATAGAAAACATTATTATCTAAAAATAAAAAATGTTTTGTGATCATAAAAGTAGTGCTAAAATATTGTGTAAAGAGATGTCGCATAGAGATGTAGAGATTTCAATGAAGATCTTGAGATAAAGATTTCTTATGGAGTCACATATAGAGATTTCAATGGAAACATAGACACGTAAAAAATTTATTGAAGACATCAAGAAGTGGAAACGTGGAGAATTCAATGGAGTTATAGTGATTTCATCATAGAGATTTTTATGAAGACACAAAGATCTTGCAGTGGAGATTTTTTATTGGAGTCACTAAAGACATTAAGAAAAATACTTATTTTATTTAAAAATTTCAAAAGATAAAGAGATAATTTTAAAAATTATCTAATCTTGGGTAATGTATCATGAGGACTTTTTCTTGTTTGTTAAGGTTGTATCATTCTTTATAAATTGTTGAAGATGCCTTATAAAGATCAATATTTCAATCTTTTTTTTATGGCATGACATTCTTTAGTGTCATGACTGTGGACACAATGATAATGATAAAACTTCTTAGGATTTTTTGTATTTATGCCACTCTTCATTGGAGGTGGATACCACACAAATTCCTTTTCCTAAATGGCAACAAATACCTCAACACATGTAGTGGTAAAAGGTGTGGTAAGAAGCTCACAAAATATAAGGTGATCATAATTGGGTCCCCTAGTGCTTCTCTCGGATGATGCATTAGTAGGAAATTGATAGATTTATAGAGATCTGCTCTTTGAAAAGGAGGGTGTCCTTGTTTGGTGACAATTGATTTTTTTTACTCAAATATGGTTCTCTGTTACCTGTTTTACTTTGAGGAGAGTCATGTTAGAGAAAGTATACAAATGTTTCCATAATAATTAGTCATAGACTTCACTGATTAGGACTTTAGCGACAATTGGTTCGAGTAGATTTTCCTCATTGAATCTTTAAAGATAAACTCTAGTGATTTTATCTTCTTGTTGGGTGACAACAAAGAGCTTAGCTACTCTCTTTTTGGTTGGAATGCACGTATTAAAAGGAGATATAAGCTAACAATAGAGATCTTGAAGGCTAATGATGGAGCCAGACTTAAGGATGTGATACCATACCCTAGAAGATCCACGAAAAGTTGTTGGAAGAACCTTGCATATGACGTAACTCTTTTATGTCATAAGCTCTAGGATACTTCTAATATTTTGGTTGTGCTTTCTAGGATCTGTAAGACCATTATAGTTGTCCAAGTTAGCCTTTGTATAAACATATTTATTAAAGAGATGGGAGTGTAACACTTAATGACAAAGTGAAGAGTCTAATTGGAATGATGTTCATTCTTAAAAGTTCGTATAGTCACTGATCTCATCTCATCTCTTTTTTTTTTCATAATGGAGCATGTGAATGAGAGTAAAAAAAAAGATTAATTGATATAGTTATGACTTTAGCTAGGATATGTGGAGGAGTGCTCTTTATAGTGAAAGCAACTCCATCATGATTTTAGAGTATCATACATACTTCGTATGTTATTTTGTCATTCTTTTTTCATAAAACTAGAGTTATATTTTTGCCTTTAGTCACGTAGTGGAGCTATGTGTTGTATTGTTTCAGTTGATGAAATGGAAAAATATAAAGAGCCAGAGAAGGATTAACAGACACAACTACGACTACAACTAATTAAGATATGTAGAGGAGTGCTCTTCATAGAGAGAGCAACTCCTTCATAATTTTGGAGTGTCATGCATACTTTATATCTCATTTTCTCTTGCTCCCTCATGGAACTAGAGTTATCTTTATGCCTCTAGTACATATAATGGAGCTATATGTTATATTTTTCTTGTTGATGGAGTGAAAAAGTGTGAAGTTGTTTTTGTATGGCTAGAACAATATTGTTAAGCACTTAAACTTGATGGGAGAGTTATTAAATTGCTGAAGGAGCTAAAGTTTCTATGGTAGGGAGATCGATTACTTTTCTCTATCCTAGAATTTCATTAGCCATGAAAAAGTATGATTGGTGAGAGGGAATGAATTATCTTTTGTTTAGTTTTTCACAAACAATGCAATTGATGGGATCGTGAAAAAATACTTCAGGCATAATATAGGCTTTCCATGGTTGTGTCATAAGTTAGTGAAGTGATTGTTTGAATATATACATTTGCCTGACCAAGGTTGTTCTTAAAAAACTAGTTGGGAATACGTGCTAGTTGGGAATACGTGATATTTCGATGCTAAAATCAGTAAATGTAGGAGAATAAAATAATATATAGAAAGAGAAAAATAAAATAGAGTTGTAGGAAGTGTGTATCTGGGTGTAACATGTGCATGTGTTGGCTATAAATTATACAGCTTGGGCTAACTTCAATCGTGAATGCTCT
>Ga0325404_1007522_pt1 | contig 11335 bp, 6 predicted proteins | sample PopdelMetagenome_18_FD_205664 | JGI IMG/M metagenome (GOLD analysis project Ga0325404, IMG submission 205664) | Populus deltoides microbial communities from Bellville, Georgia, United States - Xylem-Control-R1 | ecosystem: Host-associated > Plants > Phyllosphere > Stem > Wood/Secondary xylem... | reverse complement strand
CTTCAGAGAAATGACATACCAGTGCTGCAGCATGCGCTTCTTGCAAAATATTCCCATCTATCTCCAACCTGGCAATAGGAAACTCTGGAAGATGTCCAGATTGCTTTTTCCCAAGCAAGTCGCCAGGTCCACGGAGAAGAAGATCCATATTTGCCAAGTAAAAACCATCTGATGACTTCTCCAGCACTTTCAGACGGTCAAGGCTGCTGGTTGTAGATGCTACCAGTAAACATTTGGACTTCCTTGCCCCACGTCCAACTCGTCCTCTAAGTTGATGCAACTGAGCTATTCCAAATCTTTCAGCATTCATAACAACCATCATAGATGCATCTGGGACATCAACACCAATCTCAATTACTTGAGTGGAAAGCAGTATATGTGTTGCACCAGATCTGAATCGTTTCAACGCTTCATCTTTATCATCACTCTTCATTTTTCCATGTAACAACCCACAGTTGTAATCCTGAAACCTGTGAGATATAACTTCAAGATCAGCAGCAGCAGCACGTAGCTGAGGCAGTTGCTCTGATTGTTCAATGACTGGGTACACGAGATACACTCTCCCCCCTGCCTCTAACTCATCTCTCATCATCTGGCAAAATCAATTTGATAATCAATTAGTGTTGGTGGTAATAGCAGGGAGAGAGACGACAAGCAACTAGCAGAAGTATGGCTTTATTCCCGCTAACCTACTAAACTTTTGGAGTTACCAAATCTAGCCGCCCTTTCAAGTCTTCTTTAAAATCAACATTTCATGACATTGAATGCAAAAAAAGCCTCTTCTTTAAAATCAACATTTCATGACATCGAATGCAAAAAAAGCCTCTGAACTTAACATGCAACAAGGAAACTCAAACATTTAAGATAGCAATAAAATTTGATATTTTAGATTGCTTTTTGGGTTTTTTTATACATAAACGGATTTATAAAGTTAATCTCCAATTTCAATCTCTCTCTTAATAATATGACTTCGTCTCTGTTAAATCCTATACGGATAACTAAACATTAATGTTATTCTACAGTATTACTTTTATCTAATTGAATATAGGATACATCCAAAATTGATATTCACAAGGGGATTGTGCATCTTTAAAAACTTTCGCATGGATTACCATATCTTAAATTTTTTAGTATAATGATCATCACAAATAACTTATGCCAAACGACAGAACATAGTTACTAGCATGTTTATTTTACTTTTAAAGAACATTAATTTTTCTAACAATACTTTAAGTAGAAGTTAGGATGGGATTACAATGTTCAAAATTGATAGCATGCAATTTCAATTGCTAATAAAGGACACTTTATATGAAGATTAAATTAGTCACTGCATAAAGTTATGAAGTGGGATTAAAAGATGGTGGAGTGCAAATAAAACCATTCCTAATAGAATTACCACCACTGACATATACAAAGCTATGATTTACACTTTAAAGATCCTAACAAAAAACATGGCAAACCATGAACATAGTAAGATCCATAAAGCAGATAGCTTAGTATCTGGTAGAAAAACATAACAAGACAGTACAAAAGTATTGGGATCTATTATAACGTACATCATTTTGACTGAGAAATTATACGAGAGATGGAGGATCTTTCTTAAACACTATCTTTCTCTTCACCAACAGTTCGAAGCGGTATGTTCTTTGGAGGGGTTTGGAAATTTCACTAGTCTGTTCTTTCCCACCTCTTGGTTGTTCACCTCATTGTTGCTTTTTGTTTGGTCAATCCCCCAAAGAGAAAAATCAAATGACAACGGTAATGAACTACTATTGCAAGGGAGGTCAAAAGGGTATTCTCCATAATGCACGTGTTGTGTTATAAAAGACCTACAGAATATTCAGTGATTTAGTGTGTGCGGAATGGGTGAACTGACAGAATTTTAAAGGTTTGTTATTGAATAAGGTGATCATTCATCGCACATAAGAAAATTTTAATTTGAAAAGAAAATGGAACAGAATAAACAGGGTAAGCTATCTCCGATCTCTCTGAAAAACGTCCAAGGACGCTCCCCAAAATGTAACATGTTATAAGGTTCTTAATAAATGTTACAATGATTGTCATAAGACCTGTTATAAAGTCCTCTAGGAAGGTGAGAAAAAGTCCCAAGCCTTGAGACATCCTGCTCATGTCATGAAGAAGTTACAAAATTCTTGAGACGTGTTTTAAACTACACAGTACATTTAGACATGTTAAAATAAAACAGTACCAAACCTTGTAGACATCTTCAAAGCCATCATAATTTCCTTCAAAAATATATGTTTCTACCGGAACTCTTCCAGGAGGCAAGTCAGTTATCTGCCAACAAAGAAACCAAACAATGACCTTATAAGAGGACAATGACCTTATAAGAGGTGAATTTAATTAAATCCACCAACAGCTTGTAAATATCAAAAAAAAAAAAAATTAATGTGAGAATTCATGGGGGCCCAAAAATCAGATGCATAGCCACTTTATTAAGGGAAAAAGAATTGATATCTTCAATCCTAAACTTATGCTAGAAGAACTCAACCATACGACTCCAAAATACAAACTTAAATATATGTAAGCAGCTGTCTACTTTAACTGCTATGTATTACATGAATGAATTATGCAGTGCCCCTTGTTAGCAACCAGAAAAAGAAATAAAATAAGTTAGAGAAGAAAACCATGACTTGTGGCCAAATACTGTTTTTCACTAAACTTGCTTGAAATTGGTTTTGAAAGATGTATATGTGAAGTCTAGACAACCTTGTCCATAACCAAGATATAGATAACTTATGCCCAACATTATGAAACAAGGTTAAAAGATTTAAGGAAAGTAATAATAAGCTGCTCAAATGAAAAGATTATAACCGCAGAGGCAAAATATTTACTTACTTGTGTTAAAGACATATCTCCATATAACGCCAGAGCAAGTGTCCTTGGAATGGGAGTGGCTGACATGGCAAGAACATGTGGGGCCATATGGAAATCACCTTCTGAAGATGTATCTGTGTTGGATGCTGACATTCTTGAGCTTAGAGGGCTATGGTATAGCTGCAGAGATTAGGTTCCATGCCTCAATCACCCCGTCTTATAAAATAATCACAGAAAGATAATGAAACCTTGAGTTGCAAATGACAGCATTAAATTTTGTTTAAAATAAATGATAGCGAAATGATTTTCAGCACAAAATAGCAAAAAACAACTTAGAAGCATGCATCAGGTAAGAGATTCATCTTTGACAATGGAAGCATCACAAATAAGTCATCAATGCTATTTACAAAATCCACTTTTTTGTTAATGACACTGCCAGCATTTCTTAGGCGGTAAATTAATAGCAAAGGTCTAAGCATAATGGTAAGAACAAGAATGGAGATTGTATTTTCTTCTTTCCAGGTTTGATAATACAATGAAAAAGGATATAGAAAGATGACTGCGTGTTTAATTCCATAAATAAAATAGAACTCCTGACAAATCAATCATGTAAGATGTAAGATAAAAACCACCTATCCAATTATAAAAAACCTTCCTTCCATCCTCTTAACTAATTTTGTGGATCAGTTCACTTCCATTTTAGCTTCATACTTCCAATTTAAACACTATTCCTGTCCTACTTATCTTACAAAGTAAACACACCACTCCTCCCTCCTTCCATACCCCCACTTTCTTTCACCCTAGCAAAACTGATGTATCAGAATTGTTACAGAACTCACAAACATCATTAACTCTCTTGCCACAGCTGATTTCATTTTAAAGCAACACCAGGATATCTATTGCAATCTTAACAGAGTTTGAAGACAACCATTTCAAACTTCAAACTAATAGACCTTAGTTCCAATAACTTCACCGCACCAATTAGCTCTTGATACAGTCAAAACTCAGTACTTACCACCTGCAATTTTCCACACTTAAAATTTTATTACATCAATTTGACTGCATCCTAGAGTCCAGTAGAGTTATTATATCAATTTTCAGCACTTTTGTTTAAAAGACTAGGAAAATCTATGCAGCAGAAATAATAGTTGGACCTACATTGAAATATATGTAGCTCCTGCATAAATTTAGGGAGCCAGTCTTCAGAGTATGTTTTGGAAAATCATGATCAATGGGAAAGCATAAAGATGTACTATTCGCTATTTAGTCCAAAACATTTCTTGCTCTTGAATCTACCATATTCAGTGATGGGCCAGCAAACCAGGCTGCAATTGAAGCATGATCAGATGTACAGGAAATCAACACAAGGAAATGATTTTCTAAAGCAACAAAATATTGTTCTACAAATGCTATAGAAACCTGCTCAGTAAATATTACATTTTTTGGCAGTGTTGGAGGGGGTGATTTAGCACCAGGCCTTGACAGTTTCTTACAGATAATAGGCCTCTTTCAAGTTCCTTTTTCTAGGTGACATTAATGGGGGTTGATTGAGGGCCAGGGCGTGTCAGCTCTTACTGATAATAAAAGTTTTATAGTGTGCTCTATATGCAGCTCTGTAAGATGAAGTAATAAAAAGTGATTTAATATCTTGTTTTCCAATAACTGTGACCAAAAACAAACAAAATGGGGGGAACAATTCACAGACAACCCAAGTTTAAAACTGAAACTTGGTTGAGTGCAGTAGTACAGAGCTTATGAGAAACACATCAAATATTACCGATCCATGTAAAATTCTCAGCTATAAATTATCAATCCACGTCACAAAATTCTTGTCTAAGAATTTTGGCATTACAACACTAATTCATATAAAATCATCCTTCACCTGACATAGTTATATGCTGCCATCGTCAATAAGTTTGGAAACCAATGATCCCCATAGGCTGCATCAACTCAGTAATGATTACACAACCCTATCCCTTCTCATTGTCCTTAAAATTCATCCACTTCATAAAAAAGCACCAAAGTTGTGTGTGACACTTGCAATAAAAACTCTATACAGCCAGCTCAGTACCTCCACTTGCTTCCACCACTGAAATTCAGTTTCTCTTGACCATTCAAAGCAACCACAAATCTCCAGAATCACTCACCCAAACAAGCTTCAATTATCAAGTCATTGGCCTATAACATGTGATGGATTACGAAGAGTGACTTGCAGGATTAATATTTGCTTATTCCAAGTTTTTAATATTTTTCATGAACTTCATATTTCCTATTTAGCACTTAAGAAAGTGTTAGGATTTAGTTCTATAACCTATTACTATGTTTTTCTATGGTTTAATATTCCCTTTTTTTTCAGATAAGTATAGAAGTTCAACTACCTCAGTGAGTGTTGAACCCGTAACCTCTGGCTCAACTGCCATTCCAACTGGGCTAATGTGTTTCTGCTTGTAGAAGCTTCAAACCCATACAAGCCACTGCAGTTAGGCATTAGTAATGAGTCTGAACATTGATTGATCAAATAAACGAATATTTGAGATTTCATAGAATTCTCTTAAATTTTTTATTGTTTTTGTTTTTGCTCATCGCTTCATTTGACTTCAATGGGAATATGGAGAAGATTTTTGTACTTTAAATTTGATCTTCTTGAATCTTTTCTAATCTACATGCCACAATATTTTCAAAAAAATTGAACACCAAGAAAAACTAAAGAAACCAAATCATCATGCTGTTTGAGTAAATCTTCACGAACAAGGAAGTAATAACAAGCGATTGCAACGACAAAAGACAAAAGACATGAAATAACAGATTAAGTTAACTAGGTATTTACAGTAAAAAGTCATCATACTAGAACAAGGAGGCAGACAACCTTACTATTAAACCTTCCTCTCTGGATCACACCAAAGCGTTGTTGCTCATCTACTACAGCAATGCGTAAAGCAGAGAATTCTACATTCTCAGATATCAAACTGTGGGTTCCAATGACCATAGAGATGTCTCCACTTTGGAGATCCTGTCAATTAATTCAATGAAAAACAATCTCAAAGATTGTCTTTTAAGAATCAAACAATCACTTGATAAAAAAGCATACCCTACGAATCATCCGTGATTGTTTTGATGGGGTAGATCCTGTTAATAAAGCAACAGAAGGCTTTGACTGGACTTCATCCATAGTCTCTAGCAAATTAAGTAACTGTTCATAATGTTGGATCGCAAGCAACTCAGTTGGAACCATGAAAGCTGCCTAAAGTACAGAAACCTCATTATATGTATAGAGCATACACATTGCAAAGTGATAACTATCAAAGAAGTTAACATGACAAAATATGTGGGAACAATCCAGAAAAATGAAATAAATTAAGGAACAAATACGTGTATTACATAATATGTTGAAGTGGTCAACCTGATAACCAGATCCAATAACCTCCATACAAGCCAGAAAAGCTACAATCGTTTTCCCACATCCAACATCACCCTGAAACAAACATCAAATTTGAAGAATGAAATCTTTTTCAGAGTTCAATAATCTCAATCACGTGCCACAAAGTTTAACATAGAATCTGATTACTCTATACTGACGACCAAAAATAACTCTTTGGATAAGCTCAAAACAGAACATCAGATTGAAAGCAAATGGAAACAGGTTCTACATTGTTTTTAGTGATAAAACAACTAGTCATATAAAATCCAGAACCTGTAAGAGTCGATTCATGGGAACTGGTCGCTTCAGATCCCATATAATTTGTGAAGAAGCACTTAGCTGGCTTGAAGTAAGGGAATATGGAAGAGCCTTCAAAAATTTCTTGGTGAGATTGGACCAATCTTCCACATAAACAGCATTCAACTCAGGTTTACTGTACTTGTCCAGCAGTCCATCTTTCTCCATTCGCGAACCAAGACCTTCAAGCATTTGAAATAAGCGCCCCAACTGCAGAGAGAGTGTGATACACTAGAGTTAATAAAAGAAAAGCCATGAGACATCAGCACAAAAACAACTTGCAATACAAGGAAAAGGCAGAAACAACAAGCTTCAAGTAAAATAGATAGTGACCTTCCAGCTACTGAAAAAAGAAGAGAGAAAAAGATGCAACCCAGTCAATGGCTGTAAACAAGATTTTGGAAATAATCATGTGATGATGTCACCAGGAGCATTATCGTCAATTAAATAGCATGCATTCCAGATCATAATTGCACTCCCTTTTATAAAAGGGTCTGCTACTGCAATGAATTATGTACAAATGAACAATAATGATACAGAGTGAATACATAATGTCTCACAGCAATACAATTGTGATTCATATGCCATAAAGTAACATGAAATTTCAGATAACCTGTAGATAAAAGAACTCATCAAAAATAAGCCTTTTGCGAGCTAAATCAGCCTCATCTGCATTTTTTGGCTGGTGAATCCCTATATATGCCTGCAATTTTTTTAGAAAAGAAATTTAGGTTTATCAAAATAAGCAAGCATTGACAGGAAATAACAGCCACACATGCCATATTTGTGCACATAAATAGAGGCACTGCCATAGTTAAACGTTCACAATGCAATTTATTTTATTGTTGAAATATTATTTTATAGCATTCTAATCCGTTGAAGAACTTCAACACCCACACTGATCACTGATCAGAACTCCTAAAAGCTCAAGACTGCTTGGAAGAAGACAGAACTGAGGCACAGCAAACCACACAATTTACCTCAAAACTTGATGACAATATAGATGATCTATCAGCAAATCAAGCACATTATCACTAGTAACATTAATGGTCATTCTTGTTATATGAAGAACCAAATATGCATTAATATATCAATAATTTAAACATATTCTAGAAGACTTCCTTACTTCGTGGAGACGTAAAAGTCCAAAATCCTGAATGATTTCTTTTGGAATAGGATCAACATCAGCAAGCAGGGTTCGTACAGCTCTGGAAGATATAAGAGAAAGGTAAGAACATGTACATACCTCTAAACTACACATTGTTGTCTCATAAACTAAAAAAAATTAGCTTGAGCCCCTTAACCATTCCTTTTTTGGTGATCAAGTTTTCTTTCAGATTAAACTAATGAGTAAACTTCTTTCATGTATACTATGATGTTGATGCATATGCAAAGAAGCATAAAACTGCTAAATTCAAAGAAAATGCCTGTGGGGGGTTAAGATTGTATATTTTCAAAAAAATAGTCTAATAAAAAAGAAATTATGGAACCACCCACCATGGTTAAGAGGGTGAGTGCACTTAAATTATTTTAAAGAAAATCTATATTATTGTCACTCTAAACACATTTTAGAGAACAAAGACCACCTAATTCTATTACTTTTTTTAGTTATGGAACAAAATATGAGAAGAATGATTACTGCCACGCAGCATTCCTGAGTACTTTCCTAATGTCATGCCTCAAGCACATAAAGTATATATGCTATTCATGAAAAGAAGTCACAACAGAATTGCTGCCACATGGTGGGGGAAAATAGGCTAATAGTAGTACACTGCACCACTTTGTGCAAAATCTTAGGAAAATTATGGAGAAGAATGATTCAACCAGATTCATGCAATGTTTGATTGATCTGAAAATGTACGCAAATGGTTGTTTAAAAAACACATGGACTTTTTCTTTCCTTTTTTATCCGACTAGGACATTTTCTTGGAGATCTATTTTGTTGAATAACTCTTTTTACCAAAATCAAGCATTTAGAGAACACAATCCTTACTGAAGTTTCTATCAAAAAACTCATCTACAGAGGTAAGGAAAATGCTAAGAACCATCAGAATGAACTTTCCAAAAGGTTTTGCAGTGTCAAAAAAGCAGGTACAACATATAATTCTCTAACGTCTACAGAAGACTCAACATTGTTGGTCAACAAATGTGGTTCATATCTTGGAGTACACTAAACCAAATCTCTTTTCTTTAGATAAGAGGAAATTGTGTAAATAGCCAAAAAAGAATTGCAAAAGCATAATTTTCTTATATATAAGCAATTAATGCCAACTGTACAGCATGAAAGGAATAGCACATAACAAAATAAGAGACAATAAAAGGCTTAGCTTCATGCTCTACACATGCACACATATCCTAAAGAAGGATTAGACTTGAATCATTAATCATTAATCATAGAAGCAACAGGAACTGAGAAAAGGGGCTGTCTTTGAATGACAGGAGATGCCAAACTACAAAAAAGGGTATCGCACAAAACCTTGAAATAGTATCCCGAAGAAAGTCAGGATTTAAGCCTCCTTTTGAAGGGTATATAGGATATGGCCTCGCTTCCACAATAGAAGATGAATCTTCTCTGTCTTTTAGCACATCAATATTGTATTCTCTTATTTCATAGTGATCTCCTTTAGTGCTCATGGTTCTAACCTACATCACAACACATTCACACACCAAGTCTCAAAATGCCCAAAACTCAAAACATAATGTCAATGAATAAATCAAACAACTTGAGAATAGAATTAAAGGGGAACCATACATCATATGGAAAAAAAATATAACCACTTCTTTTTATAATAAAAAATCTAATTATTTTAGTCATTGCTGATCCTACTATGCTACTTGAAGAATCAATTCACACTATCATATTTTTTATATCTAAATAGACCGCTATAGAAATGACAGACACTGAAATGTGTGACATCAGCAGTAACGACCAAGCTGAATACATCTAAGAAATCATTTCCATAAAGAATATCTGACTACCAACACCCCTTTCCAGAAAATTCAACATACAATCAGCATTAGGATGGAGGCACAATGCTGGTTGACATTTAGTTCACAAACTATCATTTTTGAATGGGTAAAACTATAAAAGTTCTATTGCAACAAAGGGTATAATACAAGGGATGATAAAACAGAAACAATAAGGAAAAGAAAGAAATGTTAAAGCACGAAAAAAGCTAGATTCTGAGCCTTAAGAAAGTAAGAATAGACAGGAGGACAGAATCCCCTTTCATGCTAGTGCACACTACTATAATCCACTAATTAACATGGCAAGTAGATGGGAGAATTTCACAAGTAAACAAACGGTTATACATCCTAGAAAAGAAGTTGGTTTACAGGAAGAGATCACACAGCCATATTTTTTAATATCAGGAGAACTAATTCACAAAATGCATAAACAAATAATATCATAAGCAATTCGGTACCTATATGAATATAAAAATATAAGAGGGAAAAGGAAAAAAAAAATGAAGAGGAAAAAAGGCTTCTCTCTCATTTCTCTTGACTAATTCAATCAAAGAGAAAATGTACATGAAAATATTCTTTGGAAAAAATCGCAGAAAAGAAAAGGGAAATGTCTCCACACAAATAGATTAAATGTATGTGAGTGCAATGTACAATCATACATACATGAAGTGGAAACTTTACATCAATTATTCTCTAGAAGAGCTATCCAAGTCCTAAAAAGACCTCCAAAGCTAGTTTCTGGAAAGGACAACTTCAATAGATGGTCTCAAACAAAAAGTACAAAATACAGCATCCAAAAGTTTATAAATGTTTTTTCACCCCAACACCACCTTGGAAAATAGATTAAATGTTTTACCTTATACTATTAAAAAGGCTTTTCTCTCATTTCTCTTGACTAATTCAACCAAAGAGAAAATGTACATGAAAATATTCTTTGGAAAAAATAGCAGAAAAGAAAAGGGAAATGTCTCCACACAAATAGATTAAATGTATGTGAGTGCAATGTACAATCATACATACATGAAGTGGAAACTTTACATCAATTATTCTCTAGAAGAGCTATCCAAGTCCTAAAAAAACCTCCAAAGTTAGTTTCTGGAAAGGACAACTTCAATAAAAGGTCTCAAACAAAAAGTACAAAATACAGCATCCAAAAGTTTATAAATGTTTTTTCACCCCAACACCACCTTGGAAAATAAGTTCACAAAATATGCAATTACACAAATTGAAGTAAATTAGTCTACAGCATCCCTCATTGGAAATACAAGTAAAATGACTCATGCAAAGTAGAAACTTCATAGAATCAGCAGGCCAGAAGAAGAAGAAAGATCCAGTAATGGGACTCGTTACAAATTTCTTGCCCTTGCTCAAGCTAACACTCCTAGATGAAACAATATGAAAACAACTGAATATACCTTTATCAAGACACGGAAAAAAGGAGCATCCAGCGGAGAAGTCGTACTCACCTTACCACTAACACAGACAACATCTCCCAATTTATGTTTCGCTTCGACTTTTTTAAGAAATGGTAGACAAGTAAAACGGGTGCCACGAAAATATTTCTTAAGGTGCAGATAAATCGTTTTCTTTCCTCCAGTATTGCTGTCATCAATCAAGTGCTTAGATTCATTGTTTATAATCTCACAAGCCACAATCACTTCAGCAAATGCTAGTGAATAACTGGCTTTAACAGCCCTGAAAGAGAAATGGTCAATAATATCAATATTGATACACAAACTTCCCATTCACTTAATGATCAATGCATCAACAGACAAGCACGCAGAAGATGTGTGTAGTTAGACATGAAAATGTATA
>Ga0325404_1007521_pt1 | contig 11336 bp, 2 predicted proteins | sample PopdelMetagenome_18_FD_205664 | JGI IMG/M metagenome (GOLD analysis project Ga0325404, IMG submission 205664) | Populus deltoides microbial communities from Bellville, Georgia, United States - Xylem-Control-R1 | ecosystem: Host-associated > Plants > Phyllosphere > Stem > Wood/Secondary xylem... | reverse complement strand
TTTCATAATATTTCTAATATATTATTGTGATTTATGTTTGATTTTTACTCTTCTTAGATTTAAGATAGATCATTTATTTATTTTTTCGAATCTATGAGAGCAAAAATCGTATTTAATTAGCAACCATAAAGAAAATATATAATATGAAAAGGATATTCAAATCAGTAAAGTATTTGCATTTGTATATTTATTTTACTTTTTACTGGAAAATCAGCTTCTCATTTTAGTTTTAATTAGCATTTATAGTTTTCTTACAAGCATTATATTAAACACGTATATTATATTTTTATTTTTTAATTAACAAATTACATGATATCCAAATATATATATTTTTTTAAATCAACGTGCGGGAATAGTGACTAGTGTAATTCCTGATTGAGGTCTAGTTGGGCCTAGCATTCACTAGACAGCTCTAAAGCCGCACTTTCATTTTAGTTTTTCTTTCTATGATAACAAGGTTCAAGCCTCATTTCGTGTCGAGTGGGCCTGGGTGTCCCTTCATGTTTTACACCCTTTGATTGTACATTTGGCCCCTCGTTCGTCTGCCACTGCGAGACTTCAACGGTAAAATATATTTTTCAATGTATTTTTACTTGAAAAAATATTTTTTTAATTTTTAAAAAATTTAATATTAGTAAAAGCACGGTTAGACCGTAAAAACAAATATGTCCTTCATAACTGAGCCTTGTATGAATAAGGGCAGATTTTTCAAATTAAAACAAGTAAAATTGGTGGAAGAACATATGGGAACAGTGCTCCTTCAATAAAACTATGAAGTGAAAGAAAATCATGGGGAGAGAAGGGAGAAGAAAAGGGCATTATACCATTGAAAAAGTGATATATTTTAGCAATTTTTTGCTTTTCAGTTGCTCCTCACTGACTGATGAGCTATATAATAAGCCAATTGGTAGGTCTATTTTATCAGAAGAAAAGATTCTAGATTGGTGATGCTGTGAAGCACCTCCATGGAAAATTATGCAGTGGGGACCCTGCTCGAGTATGTTTTTGCTTGTAAAGTCGAGCCATGTGGAAAGCTGCGAGGAAGCATCCGTTGCTCTCCATTCCAGCCACCCTACCCCCAACATGCTTCTTGCCATGGATTAAAAACTCGATGAGGATAGTTTAATTAATCAGGTTTTAAATTTATATTTTAATAATTATAAATTTAAAGTTTTTTAGAGTCAAAAAATTTAAATAATTATTAATTTTATCACTCGTAAAATAGATATAAGTTAGGCTGAAACCCACAACTAAATTGGACCCGTATTTCGCACACAATTACAACAAAACTTGTGTCCAAATCAGAAACAGACATGCCATGGGAGCTGGGACTGTAAAGAGGGGTCGCGGAAATCGTCGAGTCGCTGCTATTTAGGCCCAGCCCAGATAAGCCTGTGGGCCAGAAAATGTTTGAGTTAAAGATCATTGTGGTTATTATACGGAGTCGTCAAATTAAGGAAGGACTGGATGATTGATTATCATTCAATTTTCTCTCCATGTTTTCAATTTATCATTCATGGCTCGATTTTATGAAAGGGTCTAGAAATAATTTGTTAAAATAAACTAATTTAAATGTGGATGGATAGTTCACCTCAAAGCAATACAAAATAGAACATGTTGAATATGAAAACCTAGAAAAAACTGAATCTCTCGTTGGTTATTGTCTTAAAAATATATAAAATAAATATGTATTTATAATAATTTTGGAATGAATCTCAATATTTTTAAAATAGAAACAACATGTAGACACGTTCTATTTATACTAATTGTCTCCTCTCACACGATATCCAAATACTACGCCAAGGACACTCATTATTTTTTCTAGGTTTTTTTTTTTTTTTTCCGTCCCCCGTAAGTAAGACATCTAAACACACTAAATGATGATTCATGGCTCTACAACAATGATGGATTCATGGCTCTAAAAAATTGCTAGTCAACGATGGTCTGCGGTTTTATAATGAAATTACACTATGTTTAATTATTGCCTGCAACAAGCCTATGCTCATTGATCGGGCAAGGGAAAGAAACATTTTATCTCAGTATCATCATCCCTGTCAGGGTCTTACCATGTGAAGGGCTCCACAAGACAATCCTTTAAAGAAAGAAAGTCTGAATGGTGGGCGGTCATGTGCTGTTGTACCTAAATTGCCAGTTTGATTGCTGAAATAATTTTTCATTTAGGTGTGCGAAGGCTATCCTTTGCTTTAAATGGGATTCAAATCTCAACAGAAATCTTGGATTGTAGATGAAAATGGTGTTGTGCTATTAAAATATGGCCATTAATTTAGTAGGTGTGATTGATTTCTTTCTTTATTGATCGCTACTTCTAGCATGAAAGGAGACCACACAACTTCTAAACAACATATATATATATATATATATATATATATATTATTAAACTTGATTTAACTTGGTGATCTAACCCAAGGTTAGAGTTACTAATAGAACAAGTTAACCCGAATTAATATAAAATAATATTTTTTTAAAAAAAATCAAACTAAATATTACTCAATTTTGATCGGGTTACAAGTTGTTTTGTAGGGCCGATTGAATTTGACCATTTTAACTCACATTCGATTTAATATAAAACCCAACTTATATTAAGTCATGAATTGATAAGTCATAATATCACTAATATTTACAAGGCTATAAAAAACCTTAACAAATAAAACATTGAGATTGGTAGGTTTGACTACCTTGTTGTCATGTATATCAAATGTTTGAACCAAAAGTTTTTATATGATCATGTTGTGGGCTTGTTTATGTTGTAGTTTAAAATGATAATGGTTATAGTTAGGATCCATGATGTTATACTAATTCTAATAAGTCATTAATCTTGTCACTCTTAATAATATTACAGGGAAAATGGATAAGATTAAGTTAAAATACTTCTTAAATAGTTTGTTTTTAATGAATATGAAATTTTATTAAGCATTAAAAGCAATGAAAGGACAAATAAAGTCAAGGGATTGTTGCCAAAAGACAAAACTCTCATAATTACATGAAATTATAGCTAATTGATAAGCTACTTCATTTTACATTCTATAAACATGGCTAATACTAAAATTATCAGCTTCATTGATAATGTTTCCACAATCCTATAAAATAATTTCATATTGTGTTGTCTCTGTGCCCACGAGCTAGATCATTAACAACGATCTTGGCATCCACTTTAATTATGATTGACATTGTATTAAAAGATATGAGTTGTTGAATAATTCCTTTCAATGCTGGTAGTTTTGCTATTTTTGTCTAAAAGACCCCCTTTTGTTTCTAGCACTCACGTCACCCTATCAACCATTTTGATCTTTTATAATAAATCTAACCCCTATAGCTTGTTCATGTTCAAAGATGGCAACATCCAGATTACACTTGAGGTACCCTGTAACAGATTTTTTCCATCTCGTCATGCACCCAGTTGGATCCTGCCCATTAAGAGTGGTTATATGTCTTTCAAGTTTCTTTTGGATATCTCTTCATCTATTAAAATTACCTAATTTATAATTCAACATTGCACTACCGGTACACCATTTGTCCCTCCAAATAATGTTATTCTATTGATTCTACAAGGCTCGTACTCCTACCACCACTTTAGCCATTAGGTCTCTATTAAAATCCTGCACCAAATTGAAAACTAATCCTACAGATTATCCAGGTGAGAAATAGATACGTACAAGCCTAGCTCATACCAATACTAGACTGTAAATTGGCATTTGACTAACACATGCTTTATAGATTCTCCTTCGTGCCCTCAAAACAAGCATGAGTCACTTGTTTGAATTCCTCCTTAGAAAAGTCTCACCTTCATGAGGATACTATCATGACAAGCCTTCTATATAAAATATTTCATCTTTGGAGGAACCTTCAGCTTTTATAACCACCTCCAATTCCTTTCTAACTTATCCCTAGAATTCAAAGCCTCTATCTCTACAGCTAGCATGCACCTCGATTTTATAAAGTAGCTTTTAGTTTTGCTATAATGTTATATTTGCTTGTCTTCCAGCCTTCTAGATGATAACATGATACTAACCATTGATATTTCATCTCTTAGTTGAAACAAGGTCTCTAATATATTCCAATTCCATTGGTAATCAACATCTTCTATTAGATCCCTTACTACTATGTCTTAAAGGCCTTCGGTCATCGAAGTAACCACCTGTTTATTACTATCACCAATCAATCATGTATTTATCCATACATTAACGTTACTGCTAGTTCCAATACATTATTGACAACCTTTTTTAGCAACTCCTGAGTCTTGAGGGTGCTTTTCCAAATGAAACTGACACCATGCCTTACTTTGACATTTAAAAAGTCCCTTATAGGGAAATATTTAGCTTTGATAAACCTGCTTACTAAAGAATAAGGTTCAGTGATCAACTTCCGTCCTTGTTTACTTAAAATAGCTAAGTTAAAACAATGGATCTCTCTCAGTGATCAACTTCCGTCCTTGTTTACTTAAAATAGCTAAGTTAAAACAATGGATCTCTCTATCTCAGACCTCGTTTGGGATTAATAGGCCTAATATCTCTTTCATTCAGATAGATAGAATAAGAAATAGTGGTGACATGAAATAAAATTAATTATACCCGTTCAGTTGCAAATCTCATATTCAACATAATTATCATTAAATAATACCAACTGATTATGTTGTAAGCCTTGCTAATATTAATTTTTAGAGTTATTGATCTTTTATTACCTTTATTATGTCTCTTCATACAATAAATAGTTTTAAAAGCTAATATCATATTATTTGAAATTATCCTTCCAATAATAAAGGTTGCCTATATAGAAGCTATTATGAGTGGCAGTATAAACTTTAACATATTAGCTACGACTTTGGAAATAATTTTGCATAAAATATTGTATAAAGATATCGACTTATAATCTTTCATAGCCTGAGGAGATTCACCAGTAAGGATTAGAACTATTAATGTTTTAGAAACCAAATGTGAGACTTTTTTTCTCTATAACTATCCTTTGCATGTCATACACACCTTCTTTCATATAAGGCTCTAGAAACGTTAGAAAGATTTTGGGTTGAGACCATTTGACCATGGTTATTCGATGTCATATAAAATAAAACCCACTTAAACTCATCATTTGAGAAAGGAGCTAAGAGAGCCAAATTATGATATTGTGACACACAACTTAACGGTTATTATTACTTTGTCACTTTCCCCTTTCTCAACATAATAATTTAATTAAAGTACTTTAGCACTACAACACTCATTCCTTCTATATTTTCATGAAAAATGCAATAATTATCCTACGATTTTAGAACCCTATTCCTTTTGTTTCTCGTCATAGCTTATGCATAAAAGAAATGTGAGTTAGTGTCACCTTTTTTAAGCCAAAAAAGTTCCACCTTTTATCTCCAATAGTCATCGTTTTGGGCAATATGTCTAGTTAACTCATCTCTGTATTTTTTAGAAGCTTTTATAACTTCAAATCCTCCCTCTCACATAATGAGTTTAACCTATTATAGCATTCAATGATATTTAACTTAAACTTATTCTCAAATCCTTTCTCTCACCTCATTAGTCGGTTAAAGAAGTGCATAAATCTTTCAAGGATGTCCTTGTCAATAGACTTCTCTTATGAATACCTGGTCATATAAATACGTCTAATTCTCTTAACCAAGCATTCTCAAAACAAAACCGGGGGGCTATAATAGGAATGAAGTCAAATAATTTTATACACAACAAGCATGATAGGGTTCTGGTATAATACTATGATTTTCAAATTCATTAGCTTGCCATGTAAAAACTTTTAAAACCAAACCCCACAACAAAGAACTTTGTCTATCCTTTCCTGAACCTTAGTTGAGGTCCTTATGCCTTTTTCCCAAGTGTAAGGATAATGTTTAAGAAAAAGATCAATAAGCTTGTACCCTTGTATTAATTAATAGAAACCATCAATCAGAACCTATAGATGATCATGAGTTTCATATTTGTCCTCAACACGAAACATGTCATTAAAGTCCCCTGTGTATACCCATGGTAAAGTCAGAAGTCTCTTTCTATTTCTAATGAGCTCCCAAGAATTCATTCATCTATTCCCATTTAAATGTCCGTAAAAGCCTATAATCCTCCATATCAATGTGATTTTAAGAGTATCCTTATATCACCGTAATGGTCTCATTAAAATTCCATGTCACAACTAGTCCTCCCTCTCTTCCTTGTCTGTCAATCGAAAAGCAACCTTCAAAATTTATTTATTTTATAATAGACTTAATTCTATTAAGGGCTTCTCATTAAAAAAAAAAAACAACAACTTCTGGCCTCTTAGTAAAAATGAGCTCATGCACATCTTAAACAGCTTGAAGGTTACTAAGGCTGCATTTGTTTTTCACCAGCTTTTGCGTTTGCGGTGAAACAAACGCGGCAAAGTGTTTGGTAACAAACCAAACTGCGTTTTGTACTGCGAGACCCACTAAAAAATTGAGTTTGAAACACAGTTTTTATGTAGTAGTTTTTACATATTTTTTTAACTGAGTTTTGTAAAATCATATTTGTTTTTGCGTATTAAAAGCGTTTTTGAAAAAATTTAAATTGTTTTTCTTTGCTTCAAATTGATATATTTTTAGTGTTTTTAGATAATTTTGATGCGTTGATATCAAAAATAATTTTTAAAAAATTAAAAAAAATATTATTTTAATGCATTTTCAAGTAAAAAACACTTTGAAAAGTAACTACACTTCCATCAAACATTTTATACATGTTTTTTGCTACACATAAACTTCAACCATAATTTTTACCAAATACGTATCTAAATCCAACTAATCACAACTAACTATATTTTTTTAAAACTTTTTTTTAAAACCATAACTATAAAAGCTACTTACAAAATAAACACACTTTAAGTCATTGACAGAAAAAGATGCCCATGTCTAAACCTAGTCATAATTGTGCAATTAATTCTTGTCTTGATTATATGCTGGTTATTTGATTATGGCTTAAGAAACTAATGATTGTTAACTAATCCTTGATTAAAAATTAGTATTTATTTTAACATCACATCTTGATTTTTAAAGTGTTTTTTTAATTGTTTTTCTCTTGAATTAATATTTTTAAAATTTTTTTTTATTTGGATATGATGATATAAAAATAAAATATAAAATAATATTATTTTAATATATTTCCCAACTAAAAAAACTTAAAAATACAGCACTAGCCGGATCCATAGAATCTTATTTTATAAGGTCCCCACACTGATAATTTGTCTTATGGTATCCCACTTGCAGCTGCTAGACATCGCATGCCCATTGCAGATCATCATGGTGGGTGGGTTACCATGTGGTCGTACATGTCATCCAGGTAGTCCTCCACGTGGCGGGTGAAGACTAATCAGCTGCCAATATAGTTTGGTTACTTACCCGTTTAGAACCTTGGGTGGCTTTGTGGCTCAAAATTATTTGTCCTTTTAATTAACTGTTGGATTTGGGAGGTACTGTGGGACCAAGGAAAAAAAAATTCTCTGTAATCTATCTTTTTTTTAATTCAAATTCAAACTAAAATGAAAAAAAAATAAAAAACTGATGCACATTATTATGTTTGCTTTGGATCTTACTAATAATTGAGAAAATAATTAAATCTCGAATAATTTAGATACTTAAATAATTGATAATTTTAATATTTTAAATTTGAAGTTAGATAAATGAATTAAATAATTTAAATATTTTTAATTTAAGATTCTAAATATTTTATGGCAAACCATCATTGGTCAATTTTTTTACCAGTGTAATTTTGTAAAAACTGTAATGTTGGATATGGCAGGTGTTTTTTTTCCTAACATAGTTTATAAATATTTTTTGGCAAATCATTATTGGCTAATTTTTTTAATAGCGTAAAAATTACAGGTGAAAATCATGAATTTTAATAAAATTATAATTAAAAAATACAACATTTTAAACAAATGGTCGAAATAAATAGCTCACTTGTTTTTTGGCAACACACATGATTCATTCTAGATATGGTTAATTAACTTTTTTGATTTTGTTAAATTAGTCTTCTTGAAATATTTTTAATAATAATAATAAAAAAAGTATTATTATTGAGACTTCAATGTACTTTTAAGACCTTATATTTTCATTTTTTTTCCTTTTATTTCTCTCTTTTCTTTGCAATTTGCGCAAGTCTATTTTAAAAATTGATTTAAAATACTGCATTTCTTAACTGTAATTTTTACTATATTATTTTCTAAAATATCCTTTACTTTACTTGTGCTTCATTACTAATTTTTTATTTTAAAATATACACATCCCCTCTAAGCGCACTGAGGATGATGTCAGACTGTAATGAGACAACTCGCCCACAGTGAGACAATCCCGTTTCCTTGTTTCAAGGCACCGTTTTTAGATTCTATTCCTTCCGCTCCAAACAGCCCTTTGCCTCCCAGCTTCTAAAAAATCTTAAAACCTTGTGTTGTTCTTATAACACAGGTGTCAATTTCTCAACAACGTTATTCATCTCACGAGTCACGACAACTTGCATTATTGACTAAGGAGTGGGTGCCCCCACCCTACTCGTACATTCTCTTCTGTCCATGGTGGTAAAGCTCGGCCAGGGATTAACCTACTGTAAAACTCCGGTTATTTGTTGATTCTAATTTATTTTTAAAATAAAAACATTGTTTTGATAATTTTTTTTAATAAGTTGAGGATTGAATTTTAATTGGTTCAACCTAAATTTTCAACAAAATTAACCTGGATTTTTAAATTCAATTCAAGTTAATACAAATTTTAAATTAATTAAATTTTTAAACCGAATTTTATAACTATATTTATATGAAATATCGATCTGTAAAGGATAATATTTGCTTTTACTAATAAATTTTTTGGCATCTGCCCATGCTCGTAGGCCGTAGCGTCCGAGAGGTGATATGCGCACTCCTCATCCTGATAGTCACACTCTCATTGACTCTCTTTTTTCATTCCAAATAATGATAACTACACCCTCGCAAAAAATTATCCTCTCCATGTTTTTTTCTTCTTTTGTTTTATCCGAAGCTGTGTTTTTGCTGGATTCCATCGAAAGTATTGTACTACAAGGATCAAGCCTTGAGGGAGGGGCAGCATGGAAAAGGAATCTTGCATTCTTAGTTACCAATGCACTGTCAACACCTAAACTCAGCAGATAATTGGATCATGATGAGCGAGTGGTGATTGGTTGAGTCATTTAGAGCACGTCTGAAACGCGACTATAAAAAATTTAAATTTTTTTATTAAAATTTAATATAGTTTATATATTTTGAATCGTTTTGAGGTGCTGATGTTAAAAATAATTTTTAAAAAATAAAAAAAATATCATTTGCATGTATTTTAATACGAAAAGTTATTTAAAAAGCACCCGCAACCACGCTGCCAAACACGCTCTTATTCTAAGTTGAGAGTGTGACTGCAGTATTAGTTTGTTATTATCGTAAATTCTGATTTTTAAAATATTTTTTAAAATTATTTTTTATATGATAATAGTTTAAATTAATGCTTTTTAAAATATTTTTTATGGTTGATGTGTTGACATGAATAATAAAAAATTATTATTTTTATATATTTTCAATTAAAAATTACTTTTAAAAAATATCATTTATCATATTATTAATCATATTATTAAACACGTGGAGTGTATATATATCTATGCACCGGTATAAGAGATGGCCAAAGACATTTAATTGTGCTATGGTATGATATGCTTTCAGGTTATGTATATTTGTAATACAACTCATAGTGATTATTTTTTATCCGGAGAGAAATTTTAATTTTTTTCAATAAAACTCATAGTTTAAACTATAATAAAACACACTATGATCGAACTTACTTCTGTGCCAAGAAATCCGATGAAGCTTAAATTTCAGTGCACTGAATCTGACCTTCCTTAAAAAATAATTGTTGTATGGACGATAACTATTCTTTGTAAAAAAACTCTTGATACCAAAATTAGTTTAAGATTTTCATGCAGTGATAATGAAAAAAAGATTAAATGTGTTTGTTTTTGAAGTTGTTTTTGTAGTTTTGGTTTAAAAAAAAAAATTTTAAAAAGTATTTTTAATTATAGTTAGTTAAATTTAAACACGTATCTGGTAAAAACTGTAGTTGAAGTTTATATATAGAAAAAACATGTATAAAAAAAAAATCAGCAAGAAATATTTAAGAAACTCGGTTAAAAAACATGTAAAAATTAATACACAAAATCTACATTTTAAATTCAATTTTTTAAATGGTTTCCACTGAGTTTTATGCTATATCAAACATGCTGCTGCATTTGTTTCACCAATAATATAAAAGCTATCAGAAAGGGAGAGATTTTTTGAATGTGGAAGCAGAGGTTCAGAAGTTTCCTCAAAGAAGGAGATCGAAAGTTTCTTCCATACACAGGCTTCAATTAGATGAAGAAGAAGAAGAAAGAGGAAAAACCAGGACAAGAATGGAATGGTCTTTGGTATGATGACACTTGTCCCAGCTAGAATCCCCTCCATCATGCTAAAACCTGCATTTTATATCCGTAAAAAAATAAAAAAAATCTAGAAAAATCTTTCAACCTGAGATGACAGCCCTATTTATCTGTTATCTCTCCGAGTACGAGTAGAGTTGTCATGTACTGGTAACTTGTGATTGAGAAAAGAAAAAGCACCCTAAGGTAACAGTCCTGCTTCCCTGCTATCTCCCAAAGTAGAGTTGTTATACATTCAAAATATGTTGTTGAAAGAAAAGAGAAAAGAAAAGGAACTTAACTGGGTCGCGGCTCAACCAGGAGTCGACCATCGGTCCAACCAACTATCTCATCATCATCATCAAAATCAAATCACAGCTGCACTGGAATCTCCATCTCCTTCAAGCTGTGATTTCATGAATCCATTAACACTGGCATAAATCCATACAAAGAAAGATACTATTACATCTCCTTAGTGGCGCCATTGTCACGAATCCGAAAATAATTAATGTAGATGTGACTGCGAGACAAAAAGTCAAGGACAGCTAAGATTTCCCAGATCGGACTAAAACATGAAGTCTTATAAACCAGATACGACAAATGATTGTTGCTAAATACCCCGATGAAGTAAATAAAACGGCAACCTTCAAATTAACTACGGTCCAACTAACAAGAAAATTCTCTTGTAAAGTTAAGTAACTTCTCGCGAGTCTCGTGATCGAACGGCTAGATGAACTGATTAGCATTTAAAAATTAGAAAAATGGATTAAGAAAAATAATACTACTAAACAACAAACTTCTAAAACCCGATTGGGTTAACCCGAGATAATACCTGTATTATTGACAAAAAAGAGCTAGCCTATATTAACTCTATTTATTTTTTAAAAATTAAAATGATATTGTTTT
>Ga0325404_1007520_pt1 | contig 11338 bp, 11 predicted proteins | sample PopdelMetagenome_18_FD_205664 | JGI IMG/M metagenome (GOLD analysis project Ga0325404, IMG submission 205664) | Populus deltoides microbial communities from Bellville, Georgia, United States - Xylem-Control-R1 | ecosystem: Host-associated > Plants > Phyllosphere > Stem > Wood/Secondary xylem... | reverse complement strand
TTAATTTTGAATATAAAAAAATATTTTCTGTCAATTTTAATTTACCACCTTTTTGTTCAAACTTTCAGGTCAATATCCTATTAATACACAAACACATATTTTTACAGATATATATCTCTTACTATATTTATATATATATATATATATATAAAATAACATAAAATATTTTTTTATTTTTAATTTATTTAATTAAATATTAAATAATATCTGATAAATCTTAAAAATGCAACTCTCACATCAGTTTAATATATTTAAAATAATTTAATAAATTAAACTAATTCTAACATTTGAACTTCAAAATTTAAAAAAACATACATTCTTAATCATCAAATCAATTTTTTAAAATTATATATTAAAAAAATATTTTTCTTCTCCCATGTAAATTCTCAAACGAGTTTCATACATCAAAATTATATATATATTTTAAACAAATCATCCATATCCGGGCTAGTATCCGAGACAACACCCAGAAGCTCATGAACCCACTAATAATCGTTCCAGGGCCCCACTTAACAGTCAAGGAGACGAAAAAAAACAAAAAAACAAAGCGATCAATCCCTCTACTTGCAATTATTTCTTAATTAACCCCAACCTCCACTACCTCCCAAAACATTTCCAATTTCTCCGGTCACGTGGCCTCCGCCATCTCCCCCGATTCCGATCACGTGACCTCCGCAACACCACCAGATCCATCAATCTTCGATTCTTAGGAGAAAGAGAGAGATCAAGTTTTGTCTTGATAATTTTGTTATGGCAACGAGGAATCGGACGTTGATATTTAGGAAGTACAGAGATGCATTAAACAGCGTTAGGGTTCCGTCGAGCTTGTCGCCCTCGACGAGCTCCAGCGGAGGTGGTGGCGGCGGTCCGGTGATCGAATTGGCTAGCACCTCGCTTCTAAATCCTAATCGGAAATATACTCCTCTTAGTACTGAAGATCCCGGTAATTCAAGGTACAAATTACACATACACTTTCTTACGTAGATTATAGAGATCTGCTTGGTATTTTTGTTGTTAATTAATTATTTAGTTTGGATTTAAGTAAATTTTGGATTTTTTATTTTTATTTTTGAGTGTTGAATTTTGAGAGGGGTTTAATTAATTAATTATTTTTTATTGACTTTAGTAATGTGAGATGCATAATTGAGAGTTCTATCTAAAAAGAGATGAGAAATAAGATATTTTTGTAGTGTGATTTTGTGGAGATTTGTAGTGTGCTTTATTGTTAGATTGAAAGTGGAAAATGCGAGTAAAATTGAAAATTGTTGGTGGGTTTTTAGTTTTTGAAGTGAATGTGAGTGGATTTGGAGGGTTATGATAGTTCAAAGTGGTGTAGATGGAGTTAATTATGGGGTGTAGGATCATGGGAGGGTTTCGAAAAGCATTGCGATTGAGAATTGTAAAAGTTTACTGCTGTGTATGTGGTTTGGGATTTGTTGGTAGCTGTAGGTGAAGAATGAATGGTGGGTTACCTATAGTTAGATTGAAATGGATGTAGGAATGTGTTTGATGATGAAAGAATGAGATATTGTACAAGAGTGTTGTAGAAGAAAGATATAATTTGAGATTTGGGAATAATGAATGATCAGGCATGTAGGTTTATGATTTTATATGCAGGCATGTGTGAATCCCCATGGTTTTGTTGATATTTCTTATAAAAAGATTTATCAAAGTTGCAAGGAGCAGTGAGATGGTAGCTTTGGGAGATGGTGTATGTCGGCATGGGGAGGGCTGTACTTCAAGCCATGATATTCGAAAGATTCTGATAGATATGAGTATATGTATCAAGTACTGCATGGGTTTCTCTTCTAAATTCTGGACTCTCATAGCTTTTTGACTAATGTACTATTGCTGTCTTAATGGGTGAGTATTTTCTGTAAAAATTTATGCTAGCCTGGTAGGACTGTTAAAAATTGCTGTCTTGATGCAGTAAAGGTGCACTTACAGTAGGTTTGCCACCAGCTTGGGTGGATGTATCTGAAGAAATATCATCAAATGTGCAACGTGCACGTATGAAAATGGTTGAGCTAGCAAAGGCTCATGCCAAAGCATTGATGCCTTCATTTGGTGATGGTAAAGAAGATCAACGCATGATTGAGGGTCTAACCCAAGAGATAACTGGTCTCATAAGGAAATCAGAGAAGAAACTGCAAAGACTTGCTGCAGCTGGGCCTACTGAGGATTCAAACATTAGAAAAAATGTGCAGGTAAGCCTTAATTTTTTGCTAGAACCAACTACATGTGATCACACATGTAAATGATGACTTAAAACAAAACACGTGAAGTTGGTAATGATTTATCTCTGCTTCCATATGATTTTTTTCGTAGATGATGTGGCCTAAGCCCAAGAAAAAATAAATTATGAATGAAAAATTTGGGGGAAAGCAATCCAATAATATGCTGATAAAGTAAAGGTGAAATTCTACCTTATTAAATGTTTTGATGGTTATGGGCCTTTGTTGTTGCTCTTCTTCCCCTGTTGTTTATCCTATCGAGAAATTATAATATCTTCTTGTGTGTTTCTTCTGGGCCATGAGCGTATAATTGTTGGGTGAAATGATTGCTCTTTCCAATATACTGGTTGGCTGTGAACTTCGCCATTCCATTGTTTTGTTCTGTGGCATTTTATATGCAGTTAAACACACTTGAGAACTTGTGCATTCTGTACATGGCAGGTTGTTCTTTTTTTAATTGTGCTTATGTTAGCATATTTTTATTTGCAGCATTCCCTTGCTACTGACCTTCAGAACCTTTCAATGGAACTTCGCAAGAAACAGTCAACATACTTGCAGCGCCTCAGGCAACAAAAAGAGGTATGAGAAGTATATCTTTTCTTATAGAACTACTGAATAAGTGAGTAATTTATCAACGTTCTCCTATAATCATTTTGTTTTGGTATGCAGGGTCAGGACGGGGTTGATTTAGAAATGAACCTAAATGGCGGTAGATCTATTATAGATGATGACAATTTGGATGACATGGTATGCTCTTGTCTTATCCTTCTCTGCCTTGGGCTTATTGTTGGATATGACGTGTCTTGAATTTTTCGGTCCTGCTTAACAAGTTGATATGGGCATGTATTGATGTCAATTATATATGGTGATATTCAGGTGCACAAAGATCCAAGAAATTAAATAGGTTGTGCTTTGCACTTGTTTAATATAGTAAACTCTTGTCCTTGTCTTCACTTGTGAACATAGGCTTAAGGCTGAAACACATAAAGTGCCGGCGCTTACTTATTCTTCTCTTTCCTTGATTCTTTTTGGTTGTTTTGTGCCCCAAAGCTACAGTCTAAATTTTATTTTTGTCATTAAAACTATCAATTACGTTGAGAACATTATCTAAATAGTTTTGTGAGATACATTTCATTTTCACAGTCAAGATTCTTGCACAATTTCTTCACCTTGGTCGAGTACTAAGAATATTATATACGAATGATATATTAGGTTTTTAATGAGCATCAGATGGCCAAGATGAAAAGGAGTGAAGCATTCACTGTAGAAAGGGAAAGAGAGATCCAACAGGCAAGTGATTGCTCTTAGCCTTTTTTGTTTTAATATCAACAGAAATCTGGCAGTGTCCTGTATTTCTTAATGCTTTTTATGTCTTTGCTATTGATCTTTGTAGGTAGTTGAATCAGTAAACGAGCTTGCTCAAATTATGAAGGACTTGTCAGTACTAGTAATAGACCAGGTTAAGAGTTGCCCATCCTCTTATTCAAATCCACAAGAGTTCTTTTTCAAGACACTTGTCATTTACTGGTCTTTTCTCTCCAAGCAGGGCACTATTGTTGATAGGATAGACTACAACATTCAGAATGCAGCAACCACAGTTGAGGAGGGGCTTAAGCAACTGCAGAAGGTGCTCTTCTTACCCTCAACAATCATTTCATTCTACATTTAAAGCCTCTCCTTTTCTCTCTAACTTTGTATGGCATTGTTTGTATTGAATGGATTTGGCGTTGCAGGCTGAGAGGACTCAGAAACGAGGGGGAATGGTGATGTGTGCCACAGTGCTCGTTATCATGTGCTTCATCATGTTGGTCCTCCTTGTCCTCAAGACGATTGTCTTTTGACTGTGAGAACAGATGTTACTGAAGATTCTCTTTTGATCTGTGAGCACAGATATTCCTGAATTTCACTCATTCATAGTGCTGACGCTCCCCTCCAAAAGTTACATGCTTGTAGATGGCTCTATCTTGTCTTATTGAAGAATGCAAGAGCTCCAAATTCCTTGAATACACATAACCAAATTAACCGATTACCCTTCTTATATTTCTGTTTTTTTCTCTCCAAATTTTGTGGGAAAAGCGGGGAGAGTTCTGTACTTGGGAATAAATGTCCTCACGATGTATAGAGCTGATACTGATCGTTGTTCCTTTGTCATGGATCTGCTAAGTGATTCTTTCGAATTCTCAGGAGGTTGGAGCATGGTGTTTCCAAATCCAATGCTGTGTAATGAAAAGTCGAGGCCTTTTTAGTTGTTTGTATCCATTTTTGTTCATGTAATATAAAAAAAATGAATCCAGCTATAGTCTCCTTCTCTCCCTCTCTCTCTGTCAATCTCTTGTTTGCCATTGATTATCTATTACCCCAGTTTTAACTGCCTAGATGTATGAACGTTCTAGCTTACGTGGATAAAGCTTCGAAGAAGTGATGGGTTTCTAGTTTCACCATGCCTGCAAAACAATGCTTCATAATCTGATCAAACTTGATCATCTGAGTTATGATGCGCTCAAGTGAGATTGCTATGTGTTGATGCACGTGCCCTGAACATATTCTTGGTGGTTTTAGTATAGTCGCCATGACTGTACGTGTGCGTATTTTCTAACTAAATGCATGGTCATTAGGTCATATGTGCTCTCTTGGCAGAAGTCGAAGGTGGAAATTTCCAGTAACAGTGGAGAATAGTTTGATTTTGGGTTTAAAAGTATTTTTAATAAGAAATAATTTTTTTTATTTTAAATTAATATTTTTTTAGTAATTTATATCATTTTGATATGCAGATATTAAAAATAATTTTTTAAAAATAAAAATAATATTTTAATATATTTTTAAGTGAAAAACAATTTCAAAAATAACTATAACTACATTTTCAAACACCTTCAAGATTTTATTTGAAAAAGCATGGAAATCATGTTTCATGGAATTTTGAATTTTTTATTTAGATTTTTAGATTTTTTTTTTATATGCTAATGTTAAAAATAAGTTTTTAAATAAAAAAATATTATTTTAATATATTTTTAAATAAAAAAAATCACATTTTTAAATATACATAAAGTGATTGTGTGGTAGCTAATATGTGATTGCAATTTAAAATAATTATAAATAATAATTTTTTCTAGGTTTAAAGAGAATTATAGTAAAATTATAATATGTATTGATGAACTAAATAAGTAAAAAGCAGATTGTACGATACAGCACACCACAGAGTCGAAGTAATTAGGCAATAAACCTTAGGGCCAGCCGACATCACACTGCCTTGATTTTTAGCAGACAGGAGAGACAGAGGTTGGATTATACTTCCAATATGGGCAGTGAGAATGTGAATGGGCTTTGGTGCCTTCCTTCTGTTTTAGTATCTATAAACAACATATGAGAGAAACATTCAACAAGCTCTCGTAGCTCAGTTGGTTAGAGCACCCGTTTAGTAAGCGGGAGGTCTTGAGTTCGACTCTCAACGAGAGCACCAAGATCTTTTTCATTAAACGACCTTTCTTTTTCATGCAAACGACATTACTTCAGCATAGGTTAAAGAAAGCACGTTAACTCTTTACCTCGCACTTGTATTTTTCTCAACGACGGGCAACAGAACAGGATATGCAACAAATTATGATCTTGGCCAATTTATGCATTCTTATTCCTTCATTTTTTTTTTGTAGTTTTAATAAATAATATTTCTTCGATAATTATCTGTTAAATATCCAAAACTTTTATTTTCAAAAGATTAAAAAAGGGCACCGCAAATAAAATAAATGACCTGGAGATTTTATCAAGAAATGGGTAAAAAATATACTATAAATAGTTAATACAGGGGCATAATGCGGCTCCAAACTAGCTCTATTTCTTCTTCTTTGCAGAGGCTAATTCTGAAGGTGTAAAATGTCTTGCAATGAGGCCAGAAAGTGGGAGTTTCAGGTCGAAGGTCAGCCTCTGAAGAACTAATGATAATGCGGTCACGTCAGCCATGGCTCTGTGTGCTTTGCCAACGAATTGAATATTATACTTCTTGCAAAGGGCTTCTAGTGATGTACCTGAAGTAACTTTTAATCCTGTAACAAAGTCAAAACAGGGCTTTCAATAAATCCTCAAATGCATTCAGAAAATGAGTGCAGACATATGCTGACTGCAAAGAGGGAGAGAGGGACCTTCCATCTTCAGCACTTCACGTGCCAGAGGACGCGTGTCGACGAAAAGCCAATTCTGAGGAATTTCAAAATGGTGGCGACCGAATTCATTAACCAAAAATGGGACATCAAAATTACGAGCATTGTGAGCAACAAACATTACATAGCCCCCAGGTTTCTGACGGCTCTTCACATACTGCAGTAATATAGGTATCAACTCTTCCATCCTGCAACAAGTTCACATGCAATATTTATGCAACTGCACAACTACCCATTAATTGGTAAACATGCATCTCCTATACAACAGAAAATGGAAATTAGCTAATAATGAGCTTGATCGTGCTCGCCTTTCAGTGCGAATAACCATGCAGTTTCCATCATCAGCATGAAAGGTGAAACAAAGAATCATGCATGTTCTATGGGAAATTAGGAAACTCAGACTACCTTATCTAACACATAATAGAAAGAAAAGGAAACCAATGTGGAAATTCTCAGAAATAAAGCCTACACAACTGAAGTTGGTGCACCCAGAAATCACTGAGCACTGCCAGTGGTTTATTCCCTTTCTTTTCAGTATGCACACTCACATGGACATAACTGCAACCTCTGACACTATTTTCTAAATGAGATTCTTTTCCATAAAGAAACAACTTAACATATCAAATAATCAGGGAATGGGAATTCAATGAAACGGGCTGAGGTCTTTGCAACCTAATACTAGATGTAGTCTTTCATTTATGAAATTGTATCTTAATCATGGAAGTTCCTTTGAGAAAATTATTGGCCGCTGACATTAGTACCTTGGGACATCAGGTCTGCAGACCATATGTGTTGTAATGTGATGAATATCTGAATTAGTAACATGGCGTCCAGGATTTACTAGTGTTTGGAAGGTGCTGTTTTCACCTCCCTGAAGATCCTGCAATGCAATCTCAATAATGCGTTCATTCTGTCTGCTGAACCCAGTAGTCTCAATATCAAAGACAATAACAGTCACAAGCTTAGCAATGTCTTCGTTCTCAGCAATCTTTTGTTGAATATCACAGTATTGATTTCTATGGAAATCACTTACTTCTGTTTTTTTTATATTCAATGTAGACCTAGTTGAAAATGTTTCGTCCAGAATTTCATGTCCAATGGTGGTTGATTTGCTTTTTCGAGTAGTTTGGCTTTCTCCTCCTGTTTTGGTACTTACAGGTCTTCTGATCCATCTTTTACTGTATCCTCCTTCCATCCCATTGGCTTTGGAACCCAACAATCGAAAGCTGGAATTCTTGCCACATGTTCTATTTAAACTACGAGAGCTTTCCCACCAAAAATTAGCTAAGGTATGGGTTCTGCATCTGGGAACTTGCAAGATTGAGAAGCACATTAGAATCCTCATGCAACTCATGAACTACAACCGAGCAAGATTTCAAAGATATATTTTGCATCACAAGTGTAATCTGCTTAGACCTGAGAATGAAGAGTGAATTGAACTGATGAAACAATATCACTCTGAACTAAATCTCTGACATTTTGCATAAGAGCATAACAATATTCACAGTTCAGTAAAATTGTGCACAACCAGACAGCATGGTCTCTTGACACGTCTAAGCAATTGATATTAATGGTTCGGCATCCTTCCTTTATCCATCAAAATACCCTTTATAAGCAAATAATCAAAAGTTGTCCCATTCCATCAACAATGATGTTTATGTACCTTCCAGAGGGGTTGGTATTGAACCTCAAAGAACACATCATCATGTTAAGAGCCCTAATAAACCCTAAAACTAATGCAGAAGAGCAACTCAGAATTCAAAATGCAGACTGATTACCACTGCATAAAAACCATAACAAAGTGTCGGTGAAGCAAAACTAAGTATAAAGGTGCTTCCATATAAAAGTTCACCAAATGTAAGAAATGTAATGTTGCTAGTATCTTTTCATGATTCTTCACTGGTTCAGAGTTATATTATCAGGAAAAAAAAAGGTTTTTATGACTTAGTGAAATTATGTCAAAAGTTTGTTTCCAAACTTGGCAGTCTGTGGTATTTGATACCCAAAACAAAAGCTTGAATTTCAAAAATTACTGAGCTTTTCAAGCATACTCAACGAAGAAACATGTGAAAAAGGCAAAATCATCAATGATATCTCAATTCCCATATCAAATTAAATCAAGTTTACAACCCAAATCCCAAAACAAACAAACTACCAATCATGGAATGAACTTCAATAATCATCAGCTCAAAAACCATCCATAATTCACAAGCAAAACACTAAATATCAAACAAATCTCTCTCAAACATACATCCATAAACCATGTGATCCCAACAGCCAAACCGTCCTGAAAACTCCCAATTCAGCCTAAAAACACTGCCCCGTATAGAATTTTTCTATCTCGCACAATTGAATTGGCACATCAAAGCCCTTTAGTAGAAAAATGGATGTTTTCTAGTTCTTCAATAAAGCTTGTAACATATCAAACAATCCTTAAAAAAATGCATTTCAAACCATAATCATCATAACCAAAACTGACCCACCTATTTTTTAAAAATTTAGTCATCCCAGATAGTTGAATCGACACACAAGGATAACAACTTTGACATAAAAATGGAATCTTTTTTCTAGTTTTTCTTCTTCAGCTTACACAATCTACACTTCAGAAAACAACTTAAAAACTATAGTTCAGTAAAGATTCTATCTTTATCTCTCATAATCAATGTAACCACAATTAAATCAAGAAAAGAAAGCTTAAAAAACTTAAATGTTAAAGCATTTAAGAACAATAAACTCAAACAAAAAAGCCTTTAAAGAGATAGAGAAGCCATGCCTGAGAGAAACATGAAATGGGCTCAGAGTGCATTCTTCAATGAGCTTGAAAGTTGAAACTTTGTAGAAAGAGAGGGGGAGATTAGGCTAGGTTATATGGGTGAAGAGAGGAGGATCCTTCAGTGTGAAGTCATGGAGATGAGGATTTCGTGACGGCTAAAGAAACTGTGAAGTTGAGACCCATTACTTGCGTATCCTGATCCGTATCTTCCGGATCCACTACTTTTATTATTATTATCTCACAATTTTGAAAAAACAAAATTTCAGTTTGTACTTTGTATGAGGTTTTTATTGATTTATTTTATTTTGAAAGTTGCATGAATGAATTTTCTTGGTTGAAAATGATTTTTTTTAGCAAAAATAAAAAAAATCCTCCTTGTTGTTTTTTGTTTTTATTTGGATTCCTTTTCTTTTAATTTTTTTTATACTATAAATTGAAGTTTTATTTCATTGACCTCAGGTTCAACTCTAAGATCTTCACAAACAATTTGAATTCTCAAGAATGTGTAAAGGAATTAAAATCTCAACACACGATGTATTGTCAACATTACATGCAATGGGAGAAAAATAAAGTTCAACAAAAAAAAAAGTCGTCCAATAAAAAATGTAAAATGGGAAGGAAAATATAGTAATATAGTCTATGATGCAAGGTATTTTTTAATAGTTTTTTTTAATAAAAAATATATTAAAATAATATTTTTTAAAATTTTTAGTTTTGATATAATATGTCAAAACCAATAAAAAAATCAAAACTAATAAAAAATATAAATTTAATATATTCATAAATAAAATTTATATTTTCAAAAACATTTTAAAAAAACTCCATACCACTCAATGCACCATAATATGCAGAGGAAAGCGTGCTTGTGCTTGGGAGGTGGTGACGAGTGAAGGCATTTTTCTGAAGCAGATGAAGAAGTGTAATTTTTTATGTAAAAATATATTAAAATAACACTTTTTAATTTTTAAAAATTATTTTCAACATAATCCAAACACACCCACTAGTGACTGACTCCATGGCAGCAGTATTTGCCCCTTTGCGCCGCATACAATATCAAGCTCAAGATGATAGCATCTTTTTATACCACCAAGTTGGCTTTCGCTTCATTTAATAATGTATTAGATCCAAAACAAAAAGGGAAATGGAACCTGATCAAACCAGACCGGCGAGGAAGTTTTTATATCAAACCGGACCGGTGAGAAGTCGAGCCAGATTCGTAACCGTGTCGTGTCTGCATAATTATCATACAAGCACATATGATTGAACAAAATAAATGCTGCTCGACTTGCTAAACATATTATTTTCTTCATTAATTCCGAAAATAGTATATACAAATGCCCACCAAAACAGGAATGACACCGTCTCCCTTGACTATACTTGCTCCAGAAAGAGGAAAGACTACACCACAAACAAAAAAAAACATTACAGAGGGCATTTCTTTTATCATTCCATTTCATCAACACCTAAGCAACATCGTTTGTGGTGTAGTTTTTCTTCTCTTTCTAACCTAAAAAGGAACAACTAAAGGTATTTGGGTAAGTTAAGGTCAGGGTTTTCTCTATCTTCGTCCCTAGTTCTGTACTACCACCTACGTTATTTCCTCTTTCATGCAAAGACTGAACCACATGACAGAGCCATCAGAGAAAAGGCAGCCTGCTCTTCCTCTCTCAGCTTCCTTTTCCTTTGGCACCTTTGTTTCTTCACAACCGATGGTCTTTGCGACATCATTTCTTCACCCAGAACCATCAAGCTCATCCTCAAGGACTCACTGATCAGTCCGTTGCCACTAACAACCTGAGCAGTGTTTGTTGTTGTGGCTGTAGTGATAGTGGAAATGTCTGTGGCAGTAGTGGTGTTGCTGGTGGTAGTTTTTTCCCTTTTCTTATCTGGACCTTTTTCTAATCTCATCACACTTCTCTTCTTTCTGTATCTGATCCCGCAAGCATTACACAATGACTGGAAAAAAAAACCCACAAGTCAAAAACCATTAACCTAGACAAGAAAAACCATAAAGACGAGAAAACAGAGAGTGGTCACTATATTGCTCAAATTGAAAATGCCAAGACCCACAAGTCAAAATGACACGCAGCTAGAACAGACAACTTTAAAACACAAAAATGGTGACCAATAAAAGGCCCCATTGAAGATACCAAGACCATCCAGTCAAAATATATCACAAA
>Ga0325404_1007516_pt1 | contig 11339 bp, 6 predicted proteins | sample PopdelMetagenome_18_FD_205664 | JGI IMG/M metagenome (GOLD analysis project Ga0325404, IMG submission 205664) | Populus deltoides microbial communities from Bellville, Georgia, United States - Xylem-Control-R1 | ecosystem: Host-associated > Plants > Phyllosphere > Stem > Wood/Secondary xylem... | reverse complement strand
GCAGAGGAGGAGAAATTTGTGCAGTTATGTTTCTTTGAATGGAAAGGAAAATTTAACTCCCTATGTGCCTGTTTCAGAAGAGGAAAAGAAACAGCAAACCCACCTTATTTTCACAGAACAAGAATCCTTTTATTTTTTTTGCATTTGTTGTACCATATACTTCTTAGAGCCCCTGAAACAGTTGGATATAAATACAAACATATACACAAGCACCATTAACGCATGTCAAGCATTTCAAGTTAAGCCTACGGTTGTCATGTTGCTGCTTTTGCTGATTCCTTTGACGGCCTCTGCTCGACCAATCCTCCTATGGCAACTGCTGAACCTCCCTCGATTCTTGAGTGCCAACTTCTACTTTTCCCAGTAATTTTGCACATACGCGTAGACACCGACGAGAGGACCAAGGATAAGGGTGGCGCCGACCCAGTTCTCAGAGAATTTGTGGTGGATCTTACCAGGTAGATCTTTCCATACACCAGACATCACCTTCTGCTGAACCGGCAACGAAGCGTACACCAATGCTTGCATTCTTCACTGGTTGCTTTCCACGGTTTCAAGTCACTCGTATTTTTTTCTCTCGCATAATTTAATGCTCATATTTTGATATATTGCTGTGATTTTTTATTATGCAAGTCTTACTTCATGACCTTCATAGACAGGCTAAACTCTTTTTTTTAAAACATTTTTTTTGGAACTTTAATATAGGTCACCCATTTGATTCGTAGGTTGTTTGTGCTCATCTTAACCTTCCTTGGTGTTTGGTGATACCATTTCTCAAACAGTTGCTCCTCTTGACTATATGCTGTGACAATTCAAAACCTCCTTTCAATGCTAAGACACTTTTTTTTAGATGGTAATTTATAAGAATTTTTCTTCTTCTTCTTTTTTCTGAAAGATTTTTAGTAATTAAGGACAAGTTTCATTGAACAAGGCTTCGTGTACACGAACTTGCTATTGGTCCATTCACTAAAAAGTGATCTTCTGATAGAATTAAGCATTTAATTTCTTGGTCATTAGAGACTTCTTGTGAATTTTACAGTCCTCCTTTTCATATTTGATAGCCTTTTCAGTTGATCTATCGCTACTAAATTATTGTAAACGGGCTGGAGACGCTAATTTCAAAGATTACTTCCTAATCTCTAATGAACTTAACTATACTCTCAAGTATTGGGAATGAACATAAGATGTTTTGAAACATTATGAGCCGATTCTCGATAGGGCACATATTCGAGACACCATTTTTGCATTCATTTTTATATATGATTGGCAGATGAATGCTATCTGTTTTTTCTACAACCTTTGGAATCCTTCTACTAACATGTTATGAACCCTGAATGATGAGGAGTTTATGTCACTCTGGGAATTGAAATTATCTGGCAGCTTATCTATTTTTGGCACTTTTTATGATAAAGTCATCCCTTCTGCTGATGAACTTAATGAAGCTGATAAGAAAGGAGGTTCCTTTCTTCCAAAAAGTTGTATAAACCTATTTATTTCCTTTCATAAATAATGCGAGATTGTTGATAGCGTTTATGCAATGACTCTTTAAGATTGAGTAGATTTCTAGTCCTGTGATGCCTTGAGATATAAGGTGCCTTTCTCTATGAGTAAGTCTAGTGAATCCAATAAGATTACCTATCCATCAAGTTTAATTGACAAGTCTTGTGTTTGCTCTAGCAAATTCACGCATCCTCTTACAGAACTTAATATCCATTTTCATATTCAAGATAGAGTTTTTTTAGCAACTTTTCTTTCATGTTGCCTATGCAAATTTGTACTTTCCAGTAAAGATGGTGGTTTTATTTATCCTATTATTTTTAAAGGAGCATCTATGATAGTAGCTGAAAGGCAATTCTCTCTTGCAATACTAGTTTTAATAAGTATTGTCAAGGATATAAGCGAGATCCAATTTGCATTGGTGAGATTGCACGAGACATCCTTTTTCCTATTCATTTTCTTAGCAGTTGGCTTGCAGAAAAAATTAGCACGCATCAAACAACTACTAGCCCTATCAAGTTAGTTAGGATGACTAAATATGTTGGCGAGGGGTTAACAAAAAAATTCAATGAATCTCAAGCTAATGATCTCTTAAAAAATCTCAAAAGAATTATATCTCCTGCATCATTTCTCGTGGCAAATTTGTTGTCTTGCATGATGAAGGAAATTTATCGATCTTCAAGAGTGACTACTTTATGTGTATTTGATCCGACTATTTGACTCTGTGTTATGATGATACTTATATTATTGAGCTCTATTTTCCTGATAGATTCAGTAGATAATTGGATTTTGCCAACATATTCCCTGTGACTTTGGAAGGAGAACTGAGATTCCAACTTTGGAAGATGCATTTCAACTTTAGCATAGCTTTACTAAACTCAACACTCATTCTCAATGCAAGTTTCCCTTGCCTTCAAGTGCTGAAATTTCTTTGGTGACTAAACTAAACACTACATGAATTGGTGGACTTCAAAGTGGTCCAAAGTTTGTTCTCAAGAGATGGAAGTCATTCTCAAAAGTCTTACCAATGTTGTTACAATATCACTGAAGGGAAAAGAGAAGGCTGATTCTATCTTAAATAAGAATAAAAGAATTTCTCCTACCTATATAAGAGACAAACAAGTAGTTGATGTTGATTTAGAAAAAGATGATGGTGCCTAAAGATATACCTATATAAAAAAGACACCAATTGTGATTCATAGTGTGAAGGAAATGAGTGTTTCAAAAGATTATTTTAAGAAGAAATCCATTAGCTTAGGGGGTAAAGAAAGGGAAGTCTAGCTCTATTTTTTACGACTAATTAATAGACAACAACCCTCGGGTCTAAACCTAACATTTCATTATAGGACCAAACAAAGATATGTCAATAGTCCATAAAAAGTTCCATGTAATCCCCTTCTTTTTAGGTGATAAGTTTACAATGATGAAGGGTAGGCGTCAGTTTTCAATGGTGTCTATGTTAATCTCTTTAAATTCATCCACTATAAGCTTATTTTCTGATTCAAACATAGGCAAATCCTCCTCAACATCTTCTTCAACGAGAAGCTCATCATTATCATCGTCTTCAATAGTGATATGATTTGAAGTGAGATGTATTATTTCATCTTATTTCTCTTTATCAGAGGGGTTTGTGATCACTATTGTGTGTTTTTTCCCTTTCAATATCACCTTAAAACTTACCACCCATTCATATTATCTCTTCATGTGTGAAGGTATTTTGATATGAAGATCTTTTAAACCCTTCACTAAATTTGGTTGATGATTGAGTACATGCTTATCATCTTTTGATTTGGTTATCCAAGTTTTGTGAAGATTAACGTCTGTTTTAGAGTCATTTCACTCTTTTAGGTTCCAATCCTATCAAAGATTGAAGCACAAGTCATAGTCACACCAAGACGATCCCAAACTTAAACTCTAAGAGGTGTAGGATGACTTTGCTATTTATCCTTCACTTTTTCCGCATTTATATATTGTGAGGCCTTTTTTTAGTTTTAAAATAAAGCGGTGTAGAAGATTCATATCTAAGACCAACTCTTGAAGTTTTGCTAGAAGTTTTCTTCTTTCTCCAAGTCTCCCTAGTCTTCGTAGAAACTTGTTTACATTCGATTCATGTTATATCACTATCCTTTGCTAATTTACTAACATCTTCACGATTATAAATAGCCTTGGCTAGAAGCTTATAAGCATTGGGATCAAAGCCATTCAATCGTTTATTAGGGAGTCTTTCAAGATTTATAACCATCGACTTAGTTTGATGAACAAACCCTTTTAATAAAGGTTCTGAGACCCTGATCAATGCGAGATTAGTAGCTAGCAAGGTCAAGTTTTCAATCCCCTTAGTGATCTTCTATTCATCCTTGGTAAAATAAGAATGACCCTTTTTTCTTGTTGATACCAGGATATATCGTAGTATAATGGCTTTACATAATACCTTATTATCAATAAAGTTTTCTACTATATTTTCTTTTCCTTTATTCCTTATTGGAGGAGTCACTCCTTCATTTGCCGATGATTTATGCCCCTTTGAGCTCTTAGAGTCAACTCTTCTCTCACTTTGATGGTCATATAAAGATTGTAGTTCGTTCATTATAGCCGACTTAAAATAGAACTTTGCGCTGGTAAAATGGGCTTCAACTATAGTAAAGGGGTCGATATCCGCCACTATCTTTCTCACTTATCCATTTTGACAATACTTAAAGCATTGATGGAGTGTTGAAGAGACAATACCATTTCATGTATCCATGGTCATTCAAGTAGCATGCTGTAAGCTGTAAGTAGTTTTGACATCTATGACTTGAAGAAATACATTAGACTCCATACCTTCCATATGTATCACAAGTCTTATCTTTCCCACAATGTTTTTCCCTCATTGATTAAAGCCTTGAATCATCAGATGTCTTGGGAAGAGTTTATCTATAGAAATTTCAAGCTATATATTTTTATGGTTTTAAGAGGTAGTATATTGATAGTTGAACCATCATCCACTAAAATACAATTCTCCATCTTTTTAACGACATATCTTTTGAGAAAAAAGTGATTATAAAGTTTGGATCCAAGTAATAAGTCTTCATCGTTAATAGATATCTACGTGGTGCATACACCATGAGGCAAGTTTGGAGAGTCATTATGGCTTTCTTCCATGGTTTCTTTAGTAGAAGTTTTCTCTTCATCAACCTAACAGCAAGTTATAGATAGATTTTCCATCATTCTCAGCTCCATTGACATTTACTCATTTAGTGTAATGAGTTTTCTTAAGTTTTGAGTTGGAAAAACCTCCTATCTAATTGCTATGGACTTTCGATGTATCTTTCGATGCATCGGCTCATCAATTGCCTTCTTCACCATTAAGATTCATATTATAGATAGCTTTATCATACATATGCGTTTCTTTATCCCTCTTTTATGAGTGACTAAAGTCTATCCTTTATTGTCACTATCATTAGATAAATTAAGCTTCAAGTCACTAACTTAAGGTACAAGGGTTGTACACAAAGCTTGACTTGGGAACCTAGTGAAGCTTGTAGGCAAAAAAAACACCAAGTTCCATTGGTTTAAAGGAGCCAAAACTTATTATAAGAAGCAATTGATGTGGACCTAAATTCATGATATTCATGATGTTAAAAGTTGTTCTTTCTTCATAAAAAATGATGTCCCTATTCTTATATAGCCTTAAGATCTTGTCTTTTTAACACAAAACATTTCTCTATAATGAAAAACATGTAGAGTTTTTATTTTCTTTGTTCAATTTATAGATAATTTTTTGATTGGATTGAAAAATAAAATTATCATTTTATTATTGTAATTCACAATGCAATGAATTATATGCCACAGTAAACACTGAGTATCTATAATTATTTTTTAAATAAATAAACTGTATCAAATCTAGCTTCCATAGTGCCATTAAGCCATAACACTTAAATCACATGCTCTCGGACATCCATTTTCTTTAGTGAATTGTTGAAAGATTACATAACCTTCAATGATTTCGAATCTGCTCAAAAAGAATTGTGAATCAATTAAGTTTTTGTTGGTTTCTACAGTGTCATGTGTTGCGATATAAGCTTTACTGTTGATTGGTTAATTATAATTTTATATAAACTTTATTGGAAATTCTCTTTTAAAACTTATTAAAAAAAATTATAATTTATAATTTTTTTAAAATTTACTTTCAAATCAAAATCAAAATTATAAATGCTGTAATAATACCAAACACAAGTTAAGTAACAGGTAATAGGATTAAAATATGCAAGTATTATTAATTGATCAGAAATATCCTTCACAATGATAACCTTAAGCCAAACAACAACATCCCATATCCAAGGACGATCATGATGTTCCAAAAATTAAGAACTGTTAGGGCAGACAAGACCAACACTAAAAGCTCACTGGCTAGCTCAAGAAATGGGAAAGCAAGGAAAATGAAATAAAAGAGAGACCACCCACCGTGATTTATTAGAGACAGACAAGACAGTCCACCAAGGTCAAAGATGATGCTAAGATTTTGTTCAGCTATCAACAGCACAGGCTGATAAAAAAAGGTTGTATAACAATACTGTCAAGTCATCTCTTCTTTTGTTTCTCTTTGATCTGCTAAATCAAAGTATATATTCTGTCTCCCTTGAGTACGCTTTATTTGACTACACAACACCTCCCCTCAAGAAGTGGAAGTGAAAAATAGGGAGACAAAGGGACATCATAGAATAATACATCTATAAAGTGATAATTATAGTAATAGTAGACTGGGATTTGCATTTGGGGATTGGGATTAACTCTTGGATTATGAGGATGGACCATCAGGAGGTGGCAATGCAATGGGGCTCCCAAAACAATAGTGACTTCCTGGGCTCCTTGCAACTCTTTAACAAAGGAACTAAGTAATCTCCCTTGTTCCCTCTCAATACCACCAATTCCTGTTGTTCATTTGGAACAAACTTCTTCGAAAGGGCCAATTTGTTGTCATGGATTCCTAATGACGATGCTTGTTTTTGGCTAATTGGGTTAAGAACTGATGTTGTTGTTGTTGTCATGGACTTTGGCTTCCAAAAGTACTCACAAGCATTAAAAGACGCAGCTGCCTTTGCTGTGACTTCGGTGGCTGCCATGGTAGCTGCTGGTGGAGAGGGTATCATCCGAGCCACCGGGGGCCGCGGTGGGAGTGATTGTGTTAGGGAGGCGATTGGCTCCACCTCACCAAATTTGGCAATGTCATTGAACTTGTTAGGCCATGTTGGGTTTCTATTTGCGAACACCAAGGACTTGTTCACCATGAGCGCTAGCCTATGCACACTTATGACCCCACCTGACAATTTTGGTGCTTCCTCCATCACAAACCTCACCTCCCTGTCTCCTCCTCTCTCGTTCTCTCCATCGTCCACCACATCTTCCTCTATTTCTTCTTCCACTTCCTCTTCATCTTCTTCACACTCCTTTTCATCTTCAGAATTCTCAATCTCGACATCAAACTGTTCCATAACATTCATTTCTTCATTCTTTTGTCTCTCTTCTTCGTCTTGATCAACAGTATTGGCAAAGGTGAGCACAAGGCGACCGTCTTGGCGCTGAGCATGGAAGTTTTTCTGTGAAGGAACAGAAACAGCTTCAAGAACCAATCTACCATTATCGCGACGAGACTTCATGAGTACAGAAGCCCCATCACGGCTAGATAGTGAAGGGATTGGTGGAGGGAATGATCTTGGTTGAGATTTCTTGCAATTTGCTGCTGCAAGATTATACTTGGCTACTCGCAAATCCTCCGTGTCAAACTTTAGTGTCACTCTCTCTTGTCTTTGCTCTTCTTCTTTGTCCTCCTCTGCATCACCAGTCTCTGATGGTGGATATGACGAGAACCCATCAGAACCAGTTTCTGATCCAAGACTTTCAGTGCATATTTCAAGGCTCTTCTTGCTTAAAGAACTTGCCGATCTCTTAACAAGAGGGTGGACATAAGGTTGAACATTCTTGGAGTCCTCTTTTGTCTTCTGTGATAAGATTGAGCTCCACACATCAAATTGCCCTGGCTTTTCAACCTCTTTCTTGTTCTTGTCTTCTTGAATTGAGCTCCAGATATCAAATTGCCCTTGAGCTTCAGTCCCTTTAGGCCTGTCTTCATAATCCTCATCTTCTGAAGATGAAGAGTCTGTGATATTACAGGCCGGGAAATGGTCAGACGATGCAATTTTCTTGAGGGGATAGAACCCATGTTGTGCCTGCCATTTCTTGGAGGACATATCAGCTGAGAGAGTTCTCCTTAGTGAAGCTGCAGCAGACTTGGTTCTTTCAACATCAGACCCAAGAATGGAAACTATGCCCTGCCTCTTTGGGAGCATCATGTTCTCTTCGTCGAGAGATGAAGAAGATAAGCGAAGGCTCTTGCTAAAAGATGACATCTCCAGGATATAAATATATATACACACTGAAAGATGATGATCAAATAACTGGAATCACAATCTTCTCCGATTACCTGTACAGAATTGTTGCAAACAAATTATACTACAAGAAAAAACTTATCAAGCATGTATAGCACAAGAAACATACACTAGCATGACATAGGTAGGCTGTTAAGGGAGTTGTATTGTTACCTCAAGCAAGGAAATGAATGCAAAGCAGCAGCAGCATCCAACAGAGGTCTGCAAATAGAGAGACCACTGGGTGCTGGGTTGCAGAAGATGTGAGCAAGAGGAGGGTGTGGTGTTTGATAACAAAGAATATAATTAGTATCGAGGGCTGCTCGCTTTGATGGCAATAACAATTGGGGAATGCGGGTATTTGTAGGACTCCAAAAGGCCTTTCGAACCGTGTGCTGAAAACGGACCCACCAGCATACGCCACCATGGAAAAGCCCTTTCATTGGCTTCCAGTTCCTTTCACTTATCAGTAAAGTGGGGATACAAATGAGGAGAGAGAGAGAGAGAGAGAGAGAGAGAGAGGGAGAGGGACAGAGAGAGGGAGTGAGCGAATGGCTGGACGGATTCCTTCATTTTTGGTTCCTTAATTTCAGCTTAATTGCTCTCAGCTTTCTCTGCTTAATTATCTGTTTCTCTGATTAGAACCAAAAGCTAATGACTTTAACTTAATTTGACAGGATGCTATCACTATAGTTTTAATTGCTAAGATTTTTTTGACATAGTATACGTACATAGCTCAGAATAATCCAAGAATATGCATGCAACTAAGTGAGTATTCGTTAAAACCAGGTATTTGATTTGATATTTTTCATGCGGTTGAAACAAATCATTGAAAATCATTTCATATTTATATTTGAATTTGGTTTATTCACTGAAAATCGGAGGTTTTCACTAAACTCGAATCGAAGATGATCATATTTAATTCAGTAACTTCTAGAGTCTGAACTTTAAGATCAGCACTAAAAATATATTTCTTAAGAATAGATAAATAATGTAATTTCAATTGATTATACAAACTAATAATTCAACTAATTAACGAGAAAAACATTATGTAAGATAGAGCTTGATAATTTAAAAAACAGTTGCGTGGCAGATATACATCGCAAATGAACTAAAACTTAATTAAAATGTCTTTCCATGTAGTTTAAAATCTTAAGACGAACCCTGTAAGACTACAGGCAAAGAAAGTAAGGATTCTGTTGGCAATACACAACCAGGCTAGACGGCTTTTCTTCCTTGTGTGACACTAGTGAAAGAGAATACTCATAGCAGAAAAAAAGAAAAAAAAATGAATAAATAATTAGCTCCCACTACCATGGTCTCACTCAAAAGGGGTAAAGCATGACAAGTATATGTGTGTAATATTACCATTTAGGTAAGGCATAATGCAGACAATGACACTTGATTGAGTGTGAAAATGGCTTAAGGTGGAAGCAAAGGGAATCCCTTTCAAAGAGCAACATGATTGAAGGGCCAAAAACCCATGATCACACAAACAACCTAGCTAGGATAATCCACATATATACCTAAATTGTACATAAATGATAAAAACTAATATTACATATAATTACAAAAGAATAATAGATATGGAATCAACTTAAGGCGTCACGTATGGATTTTGGGTTCCTGTTTTGTTGAATAACTAATTGTCTTTTATATACATATAATATCTGATTATTGTTTTGAGATAAAAAAACAAAACCGGAAAAGACAAAAAATATATATATCTCTTTATTTTAAAGAATAGTATAGAAATTTATTTTAAAATTATTTCAGAGATAGATTTATTTCGTGTCTTCATCTCTGTTTCTTCCGCTAAATACATTTTTATATCTATATTTTTTATTCCAAACCCCTAATCCAACACAATTTCTATATCATGTGGTTTTTCCTACATGGGCTGCTGCCGTGATATGCACCACTCATACAAAAAGGTGATGATGTTGATGAGTTCGAAGCATACAAATTAATTATTTTGAAAGAGAAAACATGAATGAAAACCATCGTTCATGCTTTGCCACAAACCGAGGAAGGGCTAAAAGAAAACAGGATGCCCTTTGTCTGTTTAAGAGTGTGTTTTACGGTGTGGTTGTGGTTGCTTTTTAAATAACTTTTCGTGCCGAAATACATGTCAATGATTTTTTTTATTTTTTAAAAATTATTTTTAATATCAGCACATCAAAACGATCCAAAAAGTACAAACCGCACTCAATTTTAATAAAAAAAAATTTAAAATTTGATAAAACACAATTACAAACGCAATACCAAACAAACCCTAAAACAATAGCAGTACTCAACAGTCGATACCTACAATATGCTTATATCTTTCTATACACGAGTCCAGTTCTCAATATGTCTTGAACTTGTGCTGATTACTAGTATACTTGTGTATTTCTTCTACGTCCACTCCTTGGAGATATTAGTGATTTAGAACAAGCTAACTAGGATTTAATTAATTAATTAATTAATTAATTAATATATATTTGATGAATGATCGAGATTGCGTTAAACATAAAGATCTTGCCAGCTAGCTTCTGAAAAGATCCAGGAGAATATTACAAATTACAGTTTACTGATATTATATATATTAAATTGATGAATGCAAGTATGCCGCTCTAGTTAACCATGAGGTTAGTGATTAACAATTGAGTGCTTAATCAATTAGTTTTATTGATTGAATCCTAACTTTACTAAAAATTCATACTTTGTTTGCTCAAGAGTTGTCTCTTTTTTTTTAATATTTTTTAAAAATAAGAAATTTAATTTCTTACGCATTTTTTTTTAAAACCAAGCTATGCGAATTCATTAATTATTTCATCCTTGAATTTAAAGGCAAAATAGATCCAAGCTATACGAATTCCGCACTTCTAATTGGAAAAATAATTAAACCAACTCCCTACAACTTCAATTAAAAAAATATTTTTATTCATATATGAAGAGTGTATTGAGTATTTTTTTCAAACATTATATATTTCTTAAAAAATATTTTTATTCATATATGAAGAGTGTATTGAGTTAACTTTGGCGAACATAAGATTAAATGGCTTAACTAAAACCATGAGGTAATTAAATGAAGTTAATGATCGATGGATCAAAATGATTGGTTAGGGACTCAAATTAAGGTAAGGATGGAAACAATTGGTTAGGTAAAAACTTTCTAGGTGGTCTGAAGAAGTTAGAAATTACTCTGATGATCACTAGAAAAAATATGAAAAATATGAAATTACTCTGATGATTAGTCTGATGATCACTATAAATTACTATAGATGTTTAATAATTTCTCAAAATATTTTATTTTCATTAACAAATCATCAAAATGCAAGCTTTAGTCATTCTTTTTTCAACACTAACAAATACTCAATGAATATAATAATTATATTTAAGATCTTAAATTTAATAAATTGCGTGCCTGATATTGGAAAGGTGATTTGGTTGGAA
>Ga0325404_1007511_pt1 | contig 11343 bp, 9 predicted proteins | sample PopdelMetagenome_18_FD_205664 | JGI IMG/M metagenome (GOLD analysis project Ga0325404, IMG submission 205664) | Populus deltoides microbial communities from Bellville, Georgia, United States - Xylem-Control-R1 | ecosystem: Host-associated > Plants > Phyllosphere > Stem > Wood/Secondary xylem... | reverse complement strand
AAAAAATTAATTTTAAATTAAAAAATTAAAATTTTGAAAAGATGTCAGTCTAATTTATTGCCATCAGAAGATGGCTTGATTTTACCATGTGGGTAATAGGTTGGCAGTTGGCACCCAAAGATTATCATCTTATGTTTTTTATCTACCGCCTAGGATATTTTTAAGGCTCCGTTTGGATCGGAATCCTAGCTGGGGACTAAAAGATAATGAACACAGATGGGCCTGTAAGATAGTATTGAAGTCAAAATCCATGGTTTTTGAATCAAAGATAAATAACGATCCCACAGAGAAACTAAACCCCACAAGATTCGGGCCATTGAATATTGCCTTGAAGACTAAATAAACAAAAGAAATCTCTCTTCTCTTAACATTAGATCACAGATGTAGCCACAATCTGGCTTGGAGCTTTGAGAGCATGCGATCAGATAGCTGGAGCATATTCTCACTTCATCTCCGAACCTTTGTCATCATGGTTGGTACGTACATGGGTGCTCCAAGGCAGCCATTGTCTTGAACTTGTCAGGAGTAGCAAAGAATTAATTTCACCATTTTCCGTCTATAACGATAACGTACTAGGACGTCTCGTTAGCATGACACATGCTATTAAGTTTACATCAGATTATGATGGAGCCGTCGACATTTCGCAAAGATTGTCAGAAGAAGGTGTGGTGTTTCATTGACACTTGTGGAGGAAAAAAGAAGAAGAAAAGAAAGAGCCAAGGAAAGGTTAAAGACAATATGCGAACTTAAAGTCAAATTTTCTTCTGAGCCAATATATAGATACAACTGAGTTTGAGTATGGTTTTGTTTTATTTCTTACTATATATACACACATTCAGCCATACGTACCTTGTACAATAATATTAATCAATTATTATTTTTTATTTGTCTCTATTTTCTAATGTGTCTTTCCATCCATCTTGTTTGTCAAAATTATCAGCCACATGCACGGCACATGGCACATCTGGGTTCGTATAAATTCCTAACCTTGAATTCCCTAGACAAGTTCCTTGAACAACGACCAACCCTTCTCTGTCCATTGCTGCTCGTCTCTGTCACTTCTCAGTTAATTTAAATTGTAGTGTCTTCCACGTTTTGATTAATCATGCATTAAAAAAAAAGTATGTGCATTCGAACAGACTGTGCATGAGTTTATGGTGGAGGTCATGACAACCTCTTTCCTTCCGATTTGGATCTCTAACTGCCATCTTATATATATTTCCTCATGTGGCTTCCATCCTACTCATGACCATTCGGTTCCATAGACCCACCAATCTCTCCCACCACGACTTGTTGGCTAGTCCCCTCGAGCCACCATCAACGAGAGGGGCAAAAAAAAAAAAGTTGCCACAGGATACGTTGTCTAATTAGCATTCTTTTCTCGATCTTTAGTACAGGTATGTATGTTCTGAATTTTCTTTATATTTTAGATTATTTATCAGGATATATTTTCATACGTATTGATAAAAATACACTTACATGAAAAACTCGAATTCGAAATGGTTTTGTTGAAAAAAAGATTATCATTTGATTGCTAGAATTTGTCGTTTATATATTTGTTTAAATAGTAAATGTAATACAAGGATAATATGCGTGTGTGAGCACATCCATATACTAAACTTTACGGTAACTCTGCATAAAATATAAATAATGAACTGATAGATTCCCATAACAATTTATTTTAGAAAATATATATATTATTCAATGAATATACTTGATGAAAAACCGTGCATGCTTTCTCCGTCCTGGAGAGTTCATTTATAAGATGCCCCAAATTTGCTTATAAGCTATCAAGATATTAGATATTTGGCCTAGTTGAAATTAACACATTTTGATTCCTCTTAATCCAATTGTTTTCTCTCTCGATAACCTAGATTTTAATTTTAAAAAAAGGGTCATTTGTTATGTTCCTGAAATACAATTCATGTGAATTTTGGACTAGATATCTCGTAAATTCTTAATAAAAAAAATATAAAACTTAATCTGGTTATGATATATATATAACAAAATTTTGTTTCTTAGAAAATTGCTGTATACTCCCTTAGTCCATGAATATATTTCAAGAAGATGCATAAGATTCATCCACACAGTAACCTCTAGGAAATATATTTAAGAAGACCAAATGTCGAATTTATATCAAGTTGTCATATCTCTCTAAAAAAGAAAAAATAATTAATTCTTACGTGCCAGTAGAAGCGACGGCAACTTTTACCAAAATTACTTACCAATGCAGATCGCACTGTCGGTGCCTCCATAAATGTTGGGGGTGTGAAATTTACCTCGCTTGAAATAGAGTTTATACCATTATTTTTCTCGTATTTTTTTTTTATAGAATACACAATTTCGCATTTTTTTTAATAATAATTACGAGTGACGTTTACGCTTTGACAGTTTGACCATAAAAAAGATAAAAAAGAAGAAAAGATACAGTAAATCGTAGAAAGCACTCTCTTGAATTTTTGTTTTGGTTTCTTGTGCTTTCATAATTGATAGATAAGTGAGAGCAAAAGTAGGTGGCTAAAGTGCAATGGGAGAAATCTAAAGTAGAAACGTGTCAGTGCTATTTTTGGTCATCATGGAAACAGATCTTGAAGTAGTATAATAAATACAAGGTAAACTCAAGCCTCTACACTTAACCTCATCATTCTTCGGCGGAAGAAGCTCCCGCCTTTGCCTTCCCTTTCTGTCTCTTACTCTGCATTTCCCGTTTCTTCTTAGTCTATACCTCTCCCATCCCCCATTTCACTTTGAGAACCAGAAGATTACAAAGGTAACCGTTTTAGTTTCACTCCGACCTTTATCTGGTATATATCTTGCTTGCATTGTACACGTTTCTTTTTGGCTCATGGGCATTGGTTTTTGGTATAGCACACAATTCTGTTTGATGATGGGTGGATCTGTTATGCTTTTATCATTGTTCATGGGATGATTGGTCTATGCCTGCTCTAGATCTGAATTTGGTTGTCGTAATTTTGATTCCTGACACTCGAAGGAAGAGTTTGGAGACGTTGGACTTAATTGTCCGGTTTCTCTAAATTCTTACTTTATAGTGCAACATTGGATCTGTGATTTTTAAGGTAATGGAGTCTATAATCCCCATGTCTCTATGAGGTAAGTCATGTTATTAGTCTAGCTTGTTAAAATTGAAACAAAACTGAATGTTAATTGCATGCCAAAGCATGTCATAGTGTGATCCGAGTTAATTATGGTATGAAGATTTTAGTTTTCCAAGTTCACGTGTACTCATTGAGTTTTCTAACTGAATAGTTGATTTTAGATTTGAGGAAGAATTTGTATCCAGGATCTCTTACCTGTATCATCAAGCAAAAGTGATTGTGCACTTCCACTGAATTGTGATTTTAATTCTATTTTAGGCTATCTATTACATATAGATATGGTGAAGATCTGTTGCATTGGAGCTGGCTATGTCGGTGGGCCTACCATGGCCGTGATTGCACTGAAGTGCCCAGACATTGAAGTAGTGGTTGTTGATATTTTTGAGCCGCGAATTATTGCCTGGAATAGTGACCATCTTCCCATTTATGAACCAGGCCTTGATGATGTGGTAAAACAGTGCAGGGGAAAGAACCTCTTCTTTAGCAAAGATGTGGAAAAGCATGTGGCAGAAGCTGATATAGTCTTTGTATCAGTAAATACACCAACCAAAACTCAGGGACTTGGAGCTGGCAAAGCAGCCGACCTAGCTTATTGGGAGAGTGCTGCTCGTATGATTGCAGATGTATCAAAAACTGACAAAATTGTTGTTGAGAAATCAACAGTTCCAGTGAAAACGGCAGAAGCAATTGAAAAGATTTTGACCCACAACAGCAAAGGCATCAACTTTCAGATTCTTTCCAACCCGGAATTTCTTGCGGAGGGAACTGCAATTCAGGACCTTTTCAACCCAGACCGAGTTCTTATTGGTGGCAGGGAGACCCCAGAAGGGAAGAAGGCAATTCAAGCATTGAAAGATGTATATTCCCATTGGGTTCCTGTGGAACGGATCATATGCACCAATCTCTGGTCTGCTGAACTCTCGAAACTTGCTGCAAATGCCTTTTTGGCACAGCGGATCTCTTCTGTTAATGCCATGTCGGCACTCTGTGAAGCCACAGGTGCGGATGTCTTCCAAGTATCCCATGCTATTGGAAAGGACACGAGGATTGGGCCAAAGTTCTTGAATGCAAGTGTGGGTTTTGGTGGATCGTGTTTCCAGAAGGATATCCTGAACCTGGTCTACATTTGTGAGTGCAATGGCCTCCCCGAGGTTGCAAGCTACTGGAAACAGGTTGTTCAGGTGAATGAGTACCAAAAAACACGTTTTGTGAACCGGATGGTTTCCTCCATGTTCAACACAGTCTCAGGTAAGAAAATTGCAATTTTAGGATTTGCTTTCAAGAAAGACACAGGTGATACAAGGGAGACCCCAGCCATAGGTGTTTGCCAGGGCTTGTTGGGTGACAAGGCTATATTGAGCATATATGACCCTCAGGTCTCACAGGAACAGATTCAAAGGGATCTCTCAATGCACAAATCTGAATTGGATAGGCCTCCTCATCTTCAGCCAGCGAGCCCCACGGCTATCAAGCAAGTTACGTTTGTATGGGATGCTTATGAAGCAGCAAAGGGTGCTCATGGGATCTGCATATTAACCGAGTGGGATGAGTTCAAAACTCTTGATTACCAGAAGATCTATGATGATATGCAGAAGCCTGCTTTTGTTTTTGATGGACGTAATGTAGTGGATGTTGATAAGCTGAGGCAAATTGGCTTTATTGTTTACTCCATTGGTAAGCCATTGGATGCCTGGCTGAAGGACATGCCTGCTGTGGCATAAGACCTGCATGTTTTGAAGCGACTCGGGGCAGGTTGTAGTGGAATCACAAATTGCGAGACCCATCATCGTATATTTTTTATTTTTTCTGGTTTTAGCCATAAATATTTTTATAGTTCTGGGATTCGATTGTTTCTGACTATGTGATGGATGGGTTCTCTGGCACCATTGTGTTGGGACATCTTTTGTTGGTAGCAAAATTTTATCTGTTCTTATTTGTTTAATGTAATAAATCAGAACATCTGGAAATTTTAGCACTCTTTCCAGCTATCCTGTCTCCTATATATATACAGTATCATTCTGTTGGGGGCATCACGTTATGCTTTTGTCAGTAGAAGAATGTAGGATCCGACATTGTCATTAACCTGCGGTATTTTGTCCGTTGACCGAGGTGAATGCAACAAGGTGAGTTAGTTAAGATGCCGTACTAATGTGATTTTCAAGTTCTTGAAGAATTTGCCCACGTGAATAAAGAAAAACTAATGTCGTTTATAACTCTTAAGCTTTGTCACATGCCGGCCCTGATCTCCTTTTTAAATGAAACTGGAAGTTCTTTTTTTCATAAATACTATACTGTAGCCTTTAATTGATTATTATTTTGCCAGGGATAAGATGTTCTTTAATAAAACAGGAAGCAAAAGGTTGTAATTTTTGGAGCCTTCTCAGCTTCCCTTCTCCATTAAAAGCTCCATAACAGTTCACCTTGATCATATCTCCTGTAAAAATACTTCAGTACATACTCCTTGTACTGCTCTGCTCTCACTTTTCCTTTGGAACATGAATCTGCTTCAAACTCTCAAGAGACGCCAACAAATCATTCAATGGTAAGTGGTCAATGAGACTACATCAAGATTTGACGAGCCTTGAAACAGTGCAAGGAGATGGAACTCTCTTTTATGATAACCAACAGATACTCCACAGAGAGTAAAAAAATCAGGTACGTACGTAGCCTTCTATGTAGGCTACAAACCCAGAATTGCAAACTCTCCACAGCCGAGAATGTCTTCGTTTTGTTTAGCATAAAATTCAATTTAATGCGATTGTTAACTAGTTCATGCAACACAATTTAAATGGATGAAATACAAATGATGATACTCTCAAGAGTATTGAAGATTTTCATCCAAGAAAATGTCTAGACATTGACTTCTTTTTCTATGCAAATACATCAACATGGTTTCAAAAAGAGACATTAAAAAAAAAAGCTAGCAAAGAATACATGCTAAATAAGAATTTCTCATAACATACTTGCTTTTTTAAAAAACGAAGTTTCTTATTGCAAGCTTCAAATGAAGATGAGCATCGCAAATATTTTGTTAAATATAAAAATAAAAAATATATATATATCATTTAAGTCTAGTAATCTCAATAAATAACGGGTAACAAGTGCTCAATAAATAAATAGTTCATCATATGTACTCTCTAGTCCACACTTTAAAAAAAATAAATAGATATGAATATGAGAGATAAATCCCAATTAATTTTATTTTTTTATTTTATTCTTTCTTATACTAGTCTTTGTCTATTTTTTTAAACAAATATTAAAAAATAACTAATAGAGAGTACATATGATGAACTATATAGTATCTTTTATATATTTTTTAAATCTTTCATGAAGATTTAAAATATATAGTATCTTTTAATTAAATCATTTTAAGTAAAAGTATGAAATCAGTAATTTGATTTGGAATATATATATCGAAAATGTTACCATTTTTCTTGTAGACGATTTGAAAAAAAAAGAGAGAGAAACAATCGGTAGATGACGTCATGGTGTGCGTGTATATATAAACTACTGACATGGTCAAATAAAAATAGTATTTACTTATTTCCTACAGAGAAAAACTTATTTACAAACAATCTAACAATTAAAATCGAAAGCAAAACGCACCGCACGCAACTAATTTCATATAAAATAGGTATATTTTTTTTAAAAAAAAAATCGGGTGATTTTATCTTACGTGAGATATTACAAATATTTTTTAGAAAAAGAAGATGGAGAGATTTTATATTCGGTGAGATATATTGCTTCATCATATAGTTAATAGATTGAATTAGAAAATATAAAATTAATAACTTCAATTTAAATTTGTACTTTATTTGGAATGGAATTGGAACACTATTCCCGTTATATCTTCGATTTTTTTAAAAAAATAAATAAAAATAAATGAAGGAAAAAAAAGGCTTATGCCAGTTCAAGATTTACTCCTCAAAAAAATCAAATCAAGGAGAATTTCAAATTTTGATTTTAATGGAAAAGAGAGAAAATTAAGCCAGACCAACCATATAACTCGACGCTAAAAACAATAAAATGAATCCAGGCTATGAAAGGACCTTGATGTAATTTCGCTAATTCCGGACCGGTCTAGCTTATATTAGGATCCAGCTCATGATCAAATTTAACCGGGTTAGCATATCGGACCGCGTCGTGTACGGGACTCACGTACCTTTTAGAAAATCCTCTTTTTTCATCGTCTCTTTAACGTAATTAAATCCAAAAATCGATCTCTGATTTTTCTGAAATTATTTCTTACCACTTAGATCCAACCTTCAATTCTTTCAATTCGCGTCATCCTCTTTCGATTGGTACCTTTTTTAATACCAACCGTTATTTTAAAATTTTCTAGGGTTAGGGTTTCTCATCTGGACCTCTAATCTCTCGATCCTTTATGTTTTTTAAATCGGTTTCGTCTTTAAAGTAATTTCCCCATAAAATTTAAGTCCAATTTTGTTGATTGTTGTAATTACGTTTGGGTTTAGGATTTCGAAGTCTTCGATCTATTTCCTGTTTGCTCGAATCTGTTAATAAGTTTAGGGGTTTTGCTCGTTTCATTACTGGGTCTCTGTATCTTCCCTGTTTTGCCCGTAATTTTCCGGTTTTATTGGTGATCTGAAAATCTAGGGTTAGGGTTTTTCCCAATTTTTTTTGGACTCTCTTTTCGGTGAAATTGATTTAGGGGTTCGTCTCCACGCATCAATAAATCATCTTTGGTGCATAATAAGTGTCGTTTACGATCAATTTGCCCTATTCTGCTTTGAAGTTTGAATACAACTTATTGTAAAGGTAAATTACTGTTAATTGGAAACTGTTTCAAAATACTGAACTTTATGTTGTTGGAGAGTTGTGTATTGATGAGTTTTCCATCATTTTTTGTACCACCGTTCGTGTACGTGTGTCTTGTCTTAACTGAACGTAACGCTAACTGTGTCTATGCTGATTTTGTTTGTTGAAGACAATGCTAGCAGTGGCTACTATGTGTCTGTGTGTGGACGGTTTTCATGAGGCTCCTGCTTTCTATGGTTACAGTTACATTTGCATGCTTGTGTCGGGTCTGATAATTTCGTTCATGTCCCTGCTAGTAAATGTCAGAAAGTAATATTTCAGAGGTCCTTAAGTTATGCTTTTGAGTAATTGGATGCTGCAAAGCTAAGCTGATATAAATGCTACCTGATTTTTACCGCTGTCTCTTACTAAGCTATTTAGCAATCCTGTATTGATTATGTAACTACTCGTGGACAAATGTCCTTTTGCATGTCTATGTTGATAGTATACGCTTGCATGTTTACTGGTGATTTGCTTGTTATTTATCTCCTACGATTCTCGATTGTGCCATTGAGTTTTTCAAGGGAGTTCAGTGCTGGATCCTCGTGCATATGGGAAGTTGTGCTTGGTTCAATTTTGTGGACTCCTAGCTAAGGAATTATTGCTTCATCCCCCTTTCGCTTGAATTTTTCTTTAACCTTTTGCTCTTTGTATTTCAGGCTTAAATGGGATTTAAACGGCCTTTTGATGATGAAGAGTTTCAGGATCTTCCTTTTAAGCAGGCAAGACAGGTGGAATGTTTCAATAAGTTGACTCAATTGTCAAAAACTGGTGCACATTGTAATGTGCCTAAGAAACCTGATGTTGCAGGTAAAAATTGTGGCCTTGAACTTCACTTCTTGTTTGTCTACAACTGTAATATGGTGTTTTGTTCACCTTTTTAAATAATATGTTGGTTGATTTGGTTATATATTTCTTTTCATGTAAAGCAGATGGCTATGGGAGCAACTTTTTCAAAATTCAGTGGCATGAGACATTTGAGAATGACTTAATTGAAGTTTCAAATTTAGCTAAAGATTCTGACTCCAGTGGTCCTTTGTCGTTAGTCACCAGCAGTTCCAGTGATGAAGATTTTGGGTCCTGGCCAGCATCTTACTCTTCTCTTTCTTCTGAATATTTTGAGGCTGAGTTTCCACAGAAAACATCCATACATCTGGCAGATGTCTACTCATCCTATTTGGATGAATTTCCTAGGAAACAAGTTCCTCTTGGACCAAATCACCAAGCCAGCATTCCATTGTGGGACAGGCATATGAAGAAGGATAAGCTAGCAGACTCATTCAATACAAATGGTTCCTCGTTGTCTGAATCAGACCATCACATTTATAATGATAATGAAGAGAAGTTGGTGGGAACTTGTATCATTCCAATGCCGGATACAAAACCATGTCTGTCCACTAGGTATGAGGCTGCTTGTGGCAGAATCGATTGTGAGTGCCTGGATGAAGGCTCTGTCAGATGTGCGCGGCAGCACATACTGGAAGCGCGGGAAGAATTATTAAAATCTACTGGGCATGAAAATTTTGTAAACTTGGGGTTTTATGACATGGGAGAGGAGGTGTCTTGTAAATGGGCAAAGGAAGAGGAACGGGCTTTCCATGAAGTTGTTTATTCCAGGCCAGAGTCCTTGGGCCAGAATTTTTGGAAGCACTTGGCACAAGTGTTTCCTGATAGAACCACAAAGGAAATTGTCAGCTATTACTTCAATGTCTTTATGCTTCGGAAGCGAGCTGCTCAGAATAGATCTAACCTGCTGGACATTGACAGTGATGACGATGAATTGCCTCGGATCAATAGAGGCTCTTATATTCAAGTTTTAGAAGAAGATGCAGATTCTGATCTCGAGTCCCCTGTTGATCAATATGATCATGCAGACATGGGAGGCGATATTCTTGAAGATGACATCAATGATGACAGTGATGATGATGCTGGTGGTGCTTCTGATGAGGTGGGAGATGGTAGTGGAGACACCACAGGAGAAGATTCTGGGATAGATTATGCCTCAGAAACACTTGATATGAACAGTATCGATCCTGCTATTAAGCATATGGACGATAATGCTGGTCAAGATGGGGTGGATTTCATTGTTCAAGATGACTCTTGCATGTCTTTTGAGTTCCAAGCTGATAAAGTTGACTCTTGTGGTCCAGTTGAGACCAGGGGTGCTCTGCATATAAATAGAAGTGACTATAGCAAATGCTTGCCCAGTAAAGTAGATGGATGTGGTGATGATGTGGATCAGGTATACTTGTTCGACCTCTGTGATGCTAAAGATTGGGATGCCCGTTACTTTAGTCCAATCAGGGGTGTTGATCTTCTTCCTACAAGTAACATCATTGAAGAGATTTTTGGACAAGGAACCTGTGACAACCAGACAAGAGATGCCAATGGCATCAGCTAGTGCCTCCCTCAGTTTCCTGGCATTTTAGCGTACAAAATGTGCATTCCTGCAAAGACCAGGATCCTGGTGTCTTTCTTTGTAAGAATGTATTTCAAGATTCTTACTTTCTAGAAGGTAGGAGTTTTCCCCCAAATAGGGTATAAGAAATTGAAATAAAAAAAAAGGAAATTTTTTTTGTTTTTGGTCTTGCTTAATGTACATTCATAGTCAACCTTTCTCAATGGAATCGTTGTGATTAATGGATCACATTAGTCATTACATCCTTCCGCTTTGTAGGACTTGCAACTCTCACTTATTGATGAACTGTATCCTATTTTGTAAGTGGAGCTGAAGTCATTCTAACCCATTAAACCTTGCATCGCACCCGCTACAACTTCTATAATCCTCGACGTGAGCCAGTCACCGGAAAGGACTCAAACTTTAATTCGTCATATTTTCAGTCATGGTTAAAGTGCTAGACTGCTTGAGCTTGTTTGAGCAAGGCACTGAAAGTCATTTGGGTTCCTTGTCCGGTTGTCCTAGCCTCGGCGCAGCTGTCCTGGAATCATTGTCCAGGCTCGTTTTGATTTTGCAAGGACTAGCAAACGAGGCGTAAATCATAGGGTCGAAGACGGCAAAGCTGCAAATCAAATCCAGTTAACAACTGCGTTATACTTTACAAAAATGATTCAGCACGTCATTTGAACTTCAGCCTCAGTTATAGTCGACCTGGACCTCTCACCTTCATCATTATTCCGTTTATATTATGTTATCCATCAATCATAGTATAATCAGCTGCCAGAAATCAGTCTGCCGGTTTCGTGCGACCTCTTTTTGGTTGCTCATGTGCTCCTCCTATGAGCGCAATGAAGCCTGGGAGATTAGGGTACGAGGGGTCCATTTTCTTTACACGTTCATTATGTTGAAGAATTTGAAATGGATGATGCCAAGGGAAATCACCAAAAGAGGCCACAAAACAACCAAGAGTGGGACAGTGTACAAAGTAGGTGACGTATGACCACAAACAAT
>Ga0325404_1007508_pt1 | contig 11344 bp, 5 predicted proteins | sample PopdelMetagenome_18_FD_205664 | JGI IMG/M metagenome (GOLD analysis project Ga0325404, IMG submission 205664) | Populus deltoides microbial communities from Bellville, Georgia, United States - Xylem-Control-R1 | ecosystem: Host-associated > Plants > Phyllosphere > Stem > Wood/Secondary xylem... | reverse complement strand
AATCTTTATTTATTGTTTATGTTTGTTTTAATCATATTAACTAAGCTTATCAAACTTGATAATTACTCGAATTCCCATTATACATTATTTTTCTTTTTTCTAAGGATAAATAAATTGATGTATTCTTATATATTGGTATATTCTTATATAATATCTTATTTTTAAATATTTCATTCTATCTAAATTGATATATTTGTATTTTTATAAGACGTGGCTCAGATTATTTGTTTGAGGAGATGAGATGAGAGCTTCTATTGGGCCACACCTTCCACTAAGCTAAGCTTGTATTTTGTTGGTGTGAAATTGGGCCAGGACTTTTTTAATAATGTGTGTTCTGTTCTTTTCAACATTGCTGATGGGTTTCGATCCGTCAATTTCAGAGAATTCAGGATGATTCTGAAAAAAACTAATTTGTTTTTTACTTTAAATTAATTTTTTAAATGTTTTTAAATTATTTTAATGTGTTAATGTTAAAAATAAAATAAAATATTATTTAATATATTTTGAAATAAAAAATATTTTAAAAAATAATATCTCACGCTACTTATAAACAAGCGTAAGCTGTTCAAAAAACAGACGATTTAGGAGAATTTTGATGCTGCCGTGACTATTGATTTCATTATATTAAATAAAATACAGATAGATTATTTTCTTGTAAATATATAGAGATAAATCATAACTTGTAATTTAAAGAACACTATAAAATAATCAATAACTAATTGTTAAATTCCTAGCATTGAGAACGAGTCCAAACACATGTCTACGATGGCATGCAGTTTTAGGCCTTTTTCTACGAACATTTTGTTGTTTCTGTCATTGAAAACAACGCATTTTCCTGCTAACCTCCTGGCGTAATCCCTCCTATGTTCTTGATTATGAGCGAGATTTGCTATAAACTCAACGAATGCCATCAGTTATAAAGCTGCTAAAAAAACAAGGCTAATATCGAAAGAGGAAAAATCAGTATCTAATCGACCCATGGTTACGTTCACCATTTCCCTCATTGCTGGCAGAAGTCTGTGCTTGACTAAACTTGAGTCGAACAAAATGATATTTATGGATCCTTCAATTTTTAAGTCGCCTAAATCCATTGGCGACAGACAGTTCACATGCTCTATCCTTCCTAAGATTTGGCTGGTCATAAAGGAGTCGGTTTTCATGTCAAGGACGACAGCTTGCCCATAAATCAATTCTCTAAACCATGAAACCCATGTCATACATTAGCTGGAAAACCTCGTGCACTGGGTGGTTTTGGGATTTGGATTTGGTGTGGGTCTTATCTAAAGAAAAGGAGCTCCTCTTGCATCACCTCGGGATCATCGGTCTAGCATTCTCCACGATATCGAAAAAGGAAGGAGAAGAGAAAATGAAAGACGGAGGCAAACATAAAACCTAATTTTAAGAAAAACATATGTCGGTCTAAGTAACCCAATATTTATACAAAAATCGAGACTTGAAAGCCAAGATGATGGCGGTGTAATGCTAGAAAGAAAGAACATAGCGGCCAAGAGAGGAGTGATTGCATGAAAACTGGACAACTGGGGAATGCAGCAAACCTCATTTTTGGCTGTGAAGTCAAAATCAAAAGCACATGGAGTGCATAGAAGAGGACCCAACATCATCAATCGATCTCACACCCACTTCCCAACCCTCCTGTAAGCTAACAAGCTCGTAGCTAGCTAGTCATATGTACAATACGCGTTGACATGTGGACGACCATGAACATGAACATGAACATGAACATGAACATGCATGATGAGGTCTTGGTGCCCTCATAGCATTCTTTGGTTGGGTTCTATTCTGGGTCCTCAAATTGACCTCATTGAATGATAATGGAGGTCATTCTTAATTCACTACAGGCCCAGCTAGCTAACCCGTGATTTGGCCCACTCCACGTCTCCCTTGTCGGGGCACCTTTTCTCTCTATCCCTCATTTTTTTTTTTATTCTTTTGATTGTGACTTTGCTTTTTGATTTTTTTCTAGGAGGGGAAAAGCAACCAAGATCCGTCTGAATCTTGCGCTCCATGTTCAAACCATGCCAGATACATCTTGTGCAGGTGCTGGATGGCCCAACTTTGATTAATTTATGCATTCTTTTTTATATAATTACTAGCCATAATAAATTTAAATTTAACTGGTTTAAAATTCTCTATCAATTGAAATGGCCCCTAATAATGGGTGTTGGCGCGCCTCGGGCCCCAATTAATGGTGTCCAGACGCTATACTTGGTAATGTAGAAGGGTCTCTCGCTAAGTTATTAGGGGTTGATCTCGGGTCCCCTATTCTTCAATATAGTCTCAGACTTACATATTATTTAGATGATGCTAAAGGATCTCTCACTAATTTTTCAGAGGTTGATCTCGAATCCCCCACTCTCTAGTACAGTCTTGGACTGACATGATTCGCCAATAGAGCTTTAGGGCTTTAAGCTATCTCTAGGGATGATCTTATATCTCCTACTTTTAGGTACAACCACTCTCCAGTGAGGGCTCCTATACCCCATGACAATGCAAGGAATGTCATATACCTCCCCCATTCTAATTTGACTAATCTCTAGTGGGAGCTTCTAAACCCTTACGTCATCATCAATAAGGTTAAAGGCCTCCCACTCTTTGATGAGATTTATCCTTAATGGTGAGCTCCTAAGCCCCCTTACCATCGATTTGGAAGTCGCAAGCCTTTCTTTCTTTCTCCAATACAATCTCGGATCGGTACATGGCTTCCACGCCTCGTGTTATCACATGGAATGACCTTTCATATGTTCCCCTCAGCCTATTAAAAAATTTTCTAGTACAGACTCACCCTCTATGGTTTTCTTTTAGCCACTTAAATTTTTTTCTAAGTAGGTGTTTCTTCTTCATAGGTTCCCCCTAACCTCTTAGAAATTTTTTTAAGTATAGAGTCCTTTATATGTCACCTCACTCTCTCAAATATTTGTCTAAATATTGGTTCCTCCATAGTTCCCCTCTATATACTTGGAAATTTCTTCAAACATGGTGCACGCCTCTACACACGAGATTTCTAATAAAAAAATCCTAGAGTTTTCCACCTCTCTTCTCATATGAAGAAAACTCGACGAGCTCGTAATGCCTAGAGTTTTTACAAGTCTTTGCTTATCAATATCATAAAGACTTAGATAGTTACTAATAAATTCAATTTTAACTGGCTTAACCCTTATAAAAAAAAACTCAAATTTAACGAGTTTAAAAACCTCTACTGAGTGAAATAGGCTTTGGTTATTGCCTGAATTAATTGGGTCCAAGCGTAGAGCTTAGACCTAATTATTGTTGGAGTACTGGGTGCATGCCCATCGCCTTGCTGAGCATGCACCCTAACACCCTCATGGGCTCGAGCATGCTATTAGGATTTTTCTACGACCCCACGCGAGTCTTTTAGTAATTTTGCAGGATCCCTGCGTGGTTCCCTCAGTATTTTATATTTGATCTTATACGTATTATTTTGAGTTAAATACAACTAAAAATGCCACATTAATTTATAGTAGTGAAATGACTCTTCAGTCTCTTCTCTTCTCAAAATGATAAAACTCATGGATTATAAACACCACATGAATCCATCGAGTTCAAGATTCATAATTTCTTCATTCTTAATATTTTTAGTATACATATTTTAAGAGTTAATCTTTCTAAAATACCATAAGGTTGGGCTATGAAAGTGCCAAGTATTTGTTGTACCAAGGGTTATACAACATAAATCTAGATTAACCATTTGACAAGCGAAGTATTAAAAGTGAACTATCACAAATAGAAAACATGTTAGTATCAAACATTAAAGTCCATGTTGAGTTTATACTATACTTATTCTTACACTATTAGTGTAACATTTTCACCTTGACATAATAAACTTAACTAAACATAATAAAAGAGAGAAACATAAATAAATACAATAAGAACATAAATAAGATATAAGTTAACTAAGTAAAGGAAAGGAAATGAAAAGCATAAACAAGAGATTAATATAAAAAAAACTTAAATATTAAAAAAAATATAAAAGGAGAGAGCAAGAACATGATTTTGATCTGAAAACCTAGATGCCTAAATGCACGGCAAATGCCTCCTTTTATAGGTCAAAATTTGGAACTATTGATTTGATGACTAATTGTTAAGTGGATGTCCACATCTTAACTTGGTGACAATTCTTATCTTCTTGTCTGAACAAAACATCATTGCTAACGTCAGAATTTGAACAAATAGTCTTCATGAAAGTTTTAGGACATTGTCTCAGCTTTCCAACAAAATAAGAATTGGTGCATTTGGACTTCTAGAACTTGAGATACGGGTTGAACACTGAACAATATCTGGGCTGCAGGACAGATTCCGACTTCTCCATTGTTGCTATAATTTGAACTTGAAAATAGTCTTTTTGAATCTTGGACTCTTTATGAAAGTTTTAAGCCTATGTCTTAACTTTTCATACATATAAACCAGACCTAAATCTAAGTTCTACAGCTCCAGTTATGACCCAATCACCGAATGGTGTTCTAGTTTGTACTGAACCAACATCTCTTTTCTAAGCTTAGCCCTCTCTTTGTCTTCTCAATTTTAGTAGTTAAACTCATCAATCAATCCTTTGATTTATATGATGGGCCTATATTTAAGATGAACATTTACCATAAATTAAAGATATCTTATATTATTAAGCATGTTATTATAAAACATGCTCTAGTTAAGGAGTTATTGATACTTTAAGTGCAAAATAATGATATAAATCCTTAATAAAAATGCACTTTTAAGTAATAATCAAGGCACTTGAGCATATGAGACATTAAAGGGGTATAATTTGCTTCCATCCGATTAGTTTCTTGAGGCTTTTAAGTATATTAAGGCCTTATAGGGTCATCATTTACTTCTTGGCTTTATGGGGCAAAAGTAAAGGGCACTACTTGTACTTGGTATGTAAACTGCCTACTGAGAACATGTTTCTCTTTAGAATGCTCTTGATTTTTCTTAAGTGTATTTTTCTTTACAGGGATGACCTATAATGCTTTTTTTAGTAGATTAGTAAGTTTTGCTACCTTTTTCCTTAAGTCGTCAAACTTTCTATGAGGATTCATTTTTAATTAGGCCATTTTTTTGTGCTCCATTTGCTTTTTTACTTCTTCATGTTGTAGAGTTCAAGGGAAAATAGATTACAAAGGAACCTTTATTTCACCTTCTCTCCCTACAAAAAAAACAAGTTAAAAATACAATAATAAAGATGATGCATGCTAAAATAATCATAATCAATATGTATTAGCCTTTTATAAAGGGTGACAAGTGGTATTGCCAATCAAAAGCCCAATAACTTTTAAAATCCCAAAATCTTTAGAACTTTCTGCAACATTTTATAGAGGGGAAACTTTTCTCTGAACTTTTTCATGTGAGAAACTGAGATGCTTCTGCATTAACCTTTCTTCATATCTCATCTCAAAGTTTCCTAAACTTCATCATGGATAGTTAATCCCTAAAAAAAGGGCATTATCCTAAATAGACTTCATATTCTGTTGGCCCAAATCCTTGCTCTCAATTAGCAATGCGACGTGCGAAATGCAATAACTTTTCAGCTTCTAAGCATGTTAAGTTGTTAGGTCTTCTAAGGCTTGTAGATTTGCCACATTATCATCATTAACCTTTACTAAGGTATCATGCAGATTCCATTAGTTCTTTTCTTGCCTCTAATGATGAAGCAGAATCCTCTTAATATCTCTAACAAACCTAACTACTTATTCTTTAACCTCTTTTTATTGTGTTTCTAGGCAAGCTTATTCTCTTAGAGCATATTTATAAGCTTTATCCTATTCTTGATTGGAGTCTTGGGTAATCTCGAGTTCTTCTTGTAAACTTTTTATTTTTTCTTCAACTTGCATTCTGACTGTATTCTAACTTGTCCTTAATGCTTCTAGTTTTCAAGCCTCAACTACTTCATAATGATTTCTTCAATCTCATTCGTGGTTGCTAGCTAACTTTCCTTTTCTTACTTCCTAACCCATTGTTTTCTAACATTTACATAGAGCTTAATGTGCCTAAATTAAAGATAATCAAAGGTGATAAATTATTTATTCTATTTCGACGTCATTGTATATATAACTCCAAAACTATAGCTTATCTCTACCGGTTGTCCAACCAAACCATATGTCTTCCAATCTTTCCTTATGCTCTCTAGTATGTCAATGTTTTTTAATCTTTATAATTTCCTTGAAATTAAGTCAAACCTTTTGTCCTTAGGATACATTGTATATACCTGAATTGCCTTGCCACCATAAATAATGCATAACTAAAATACCTAGTGACCCCTATCAGAGGAACCCATAGACGTTGACTATAAAATGTAAGCTAAGGCTTAATCCCCATCAAAATCGCCCTCTAGCTAAACCGAGCATTGGGTTATTTATGAAACAACTTAACCCACCTCTTTTTATTTTGGGTTTGCTATTTTTTCTCTACAAACCCCTTTAATGGTTGTTGATTGATCCATTAAACTAACAAGAAAACTATTTCACTAGTTATCATATGACTGGACATCCACATGTATAGTAAATGACACAACATCTTATAAAGCCTCTACCAGTTGTTCTATAATGATTGAGAGATAAAACAATTTTTGTTATCATTGTGGCTAGTAGATTAACTTCATTTCTTTCCATTTCCAAGAACATATTTTCTACTTTCAAACTGATCAAATCGGCTACAGAAGGAAATAATATTACCCCAAAGATGCCTAAGCCCAATATCTTGATTCTATCTATGCTGCTACTTGTTTTTTTCATCTTTTGGTTGAAGATATCTTCCCAAGTTTTCCAATTGCTTGTCATATCTTTAGTATTCACAAGTTTTATGAGCTGTCATGCAATCCTATTATGCCAGTTATTGAAATAAGCTACACACACACACACACACACACACACACACACAGAGATTTGGGCATCTGCGATAACTGTTGATACTCTTCAATAGTTGACATTGTGTCTATTTCTCTAAAAGAAAAACACCTATAAGAAATGTCCCAAAAATATATGAGCTTTTATAGATTTTTTTGCAAAGGCATTCAATACTGCAACCAAATTCTCATATCTCTCAGTAAAAGTATGACGATCTTGATTACTTAACTTTTCAAACACTAAAGGAGCCTATCAGTTTTACTAACAAAACTGATTTTATTCTTCAAATCAGGGAGCTTGGTATCAAGTTTTTGGTTTAGACAACCCCCCCTTTATTCGTTGCAAGGTTTCAGACTCTTGTTGGAATTGTAGTGGGGTTTATGTTACAATCTTATCATCCATTTCCTCTTGAAAATGTCATGATTTTGAATCAAGATCTCATTTTTACAACGCATGTCCATTATGATATTACAAGGTGACAACCTAAGAAAAGGTTCTGGCCATTATGTGCATAGGTAAATTAAGTTACTAATTAATTGCTTTAAAAAAAGACATATCATTGCTCGATTGACAAGCCTTAATAGGCTGAAAAGAGGCCTACCAAGCAGAAAAGAATTGACCAGGGCGAAGCCCTATTGGTGTACTAATCTCGATAAAGTAGACTCTTCACGAAAGTCTGGTGGTTTCACGAGTGTTGCCCAAGTGAATAACCATTGGGACATCGTTAATTCCCCAATTCTAGCCTTAAACAACGTGTTTGCGAAAAGTGTTATGTAATATGTGCACGGGTATAAGTCCATATCCAAATAAAAAAATATAAAAATATAAAAAAGGAATATAAAAAAAACAAACTAGGCAAAATTAAAACAAACAAAGGAATAAACAAACAAAATTAGGCTAGATACATTCATCAACAAACCTAACATGTGAAGCTTAGCTCTAATAGTCAAGACCGTTTGTAATGGAGGTGTCATTTTGACGCACGCAACATCACGATGAAATTAGGAAGAATAGAAAATAGATAAGGATTCACCATCTAGTTTATAGTAATTAGGAATCTTAAATAGTCTCCAAAGATTCTTAGATAAAAGGTTGAATATACTAAAAAAAAGATATATCTTCCTAAAATATCTTATCTAAAATAAATTATTTCTATATTCTGAATTTGTAAAAATAAACCTATTTGGTATTTCCTAATATTTTGCCTAAACTCACATGGGTTGTCCTAAAATGACTTGGGTTCTCAAGGTCCTAAAATGTCTTAAATATAATTTTGCTGGTTAATGGCCTAATATTGCTAATGATGTGCTGCTGCCGCTGCACAGTCGAGGAAAGGAATTGGAGCACAATAATTTACGCACTCTAAGGTATCTCCTTGAGTAAAAAGCTGCTTGACATTGAAAACTCACTAATAATCAACCCCACGTGAAGGACAATAATAGCATGTGTATTACTAGTGGCAAGGAAATAAAGAAGGCTGAGGGTTGTCGGTGTGATGATAAAACCAGAGCCGACTTCTTTACCTTTTTCTATTTCATGCAGTTTTTGGCATGAATTCAGGGTTTAAGCGAGGGAAGCGTGGGGTGGTGTCATCTATGGGAGACACGAGCAATCATATTTACGGTTTTTATAACCTGGGAGTCACTTTGACGAAGGCTACCTATGGCTACACCCACAAAAACTAGTCATTTATGCCGTAAATCCCGCTTCTTGCTTTCCTTTTAGGGTTCTTTCTGTGTAATGAGTTTTAACTCAATGTTCACTCTGCGTGTGTGTGTGTGTACACAGTGAGTAGCATTTGTTTTCTGGCATGCTCTATCTAGGGTTTCATTACTGTTTTAGATATTTGGGATATAAACATGGGCAGTCTCTTCGTGCATGCTACCCCAAGCTATCTGCTCATTTACTTCACAGACAGGAGTAAAAAATGCAATCGGGTTTATGAAAATTTAAAACTTCCGAAAGATCAACTATTCTATTATTATATTTAATTTTTATTCTTTGAATATTTACTTGTTAAGAAGCTGTTCATAACTCCTTACATGGAGAAAGGAAAATCTTAATAATACTAAATAAGAAAAAACTAGAAAAACATAATAAAAAAAATAAAATTAATAAACTGGAAAATTCCTCCGGCACGCTATCAATAAGATCGCACTAAAAATAGCTTGGGATCGAGGCTGTAGGGCTTGGTTTTTGTACTTTCCATTCCCTTATAATTACTGCTAATTAATTTATAAATGGACCTCATTTTTAAAAGTTAATTTCATAGATGGAGTATAATTATTTGGTGCTGCTCGATCCCAATATGAATGGATTAATGTGGAATATTTGTCATCGAGGAACTATGAGAATGGATTTTGTGTTTTTTTTTTTTTGGATCTTGCACAAGTATATATATGAAATACTCTTCCTGTTCTTAGGGTTTGCTTCACTCGAAATGCTCCAAAATTATTGTCAAGCTATTAAAATTTTGGGATGGAGAATGCGACTGTTGATCGAACCGATTGAGAAGAAAATATTTTTTACGGCACCATAATTTACTCGATCTCTATCCTCAAGTCGGAGGAGGAGCTAGGCCAAGAGGCAAATGGAAGTTGATTGATTGAACCCCACCTTCTGCAGGTGCATTAAAATGCTCTCTAAAAAAGACCCCACCATAGGAAAAAATTGTGGCTGCTCTTTCCAATTGGATAATACAAAGAACTTTCAGATCTTCCTCGAGATATAGTTGAATCACCTGGATGGAGACCTCAGTGGTGTCCACATCAACTCTCTCTCTCTACAGATGTGTGTGATAAGCACACATCCTCCTTTGCCTCTTTCACTAACCAAAAGGGCCCGAGGTTCCATGGACTAGCACCAATTTTCCAGGCTGGTGAGTAGCAACCAGCAATATTAATGTAACCATGTCACACTGGTTAAGCAGGCAAGTGTACCGAAACTTCATAAAGCTACGTATCGCCACCTCTGAGATTTGAGTGTGGATGCCTTCTCTCTCCCCTCGATTCTATTCTTAGTAGCTGTTGTACTGTAGGGACCATATAACTCATGACTCGTGTTTAACGGTGGCTGGATCCATCATATATAGAGATTAACCTTGTCATGTCACTGTCTTTAGATATACTAACATCTCGTGCAAAGAAATTCCTTACAACCTTTAAAAGCGTTTGAGGTTGTTTAATTAGTGGGGGAATAACCCCATGATTAGCTAGATTAATTAGAGACCTTAACGTACATTAATTAGCAAAAAGGACAACGCAAGATGAGTTTATTCCTCAGTTGTCTCCCTCCTCCTTTTCTGCACCATCATTTTCTCGAACACCTTTTAAGCCATGTGCAATGCCAAACATGGATGATTCTATTTTGCATGTCAAGCGCCACATGTAACGGAATATTAATTTGGAAATCTTCGAATCATTCTGCTTCCTTCCATGCCTTAAATTGTGAAATCCCTTACCGAATTTTGCTTTCTATCTTGCTGGTGTCATCAATGGATCTCGTACTTGTCATTGCATGTGGTTGCTATATAATTATTTAGAAGTGTGGATTCGTTGTTTTTTAAAATAATTTTTATTTAAAAATATATTAAAATAATATTTTTTAATTTAAAAAATAATATCAATATATCAAAATGATTTAAAAATATCAAAAACATATTAATTTAAAATAAATAAAAAAATTTAAATTTTTTCAAAAACACTTTTAAAATACAAAAATAAAAAAGACCATATACAATAAATGACTTTTTATTTTTTTTATTTTAATTATTACCAGTGGAGATATCATTGCAGATGTCCAGTTAGGATCCATAGATAAATGGAGTAAAATAGAAAATATTATTATTTTGTTAGCTTTAAATATACAAATACACATGTTACATTGTATATCTCTAATGAGTAATGTTTTATTTAAATAAAACTATTCGATCAAAGATTGTATTGAATTTTTTTTCAAAAAAAAATTGTCCATTCAAACCATAGTTTTATACACAATAATTTTTTTTTAAAAAAATCTAATAAATTTGAAAGAAGATGGACAAATTTGAGCTCATGAAAATATTACATGTTCACATAATCTAAGTGATGGCCGACATTTTCAACTTTCATGAGAAGCTTGGCTTATGTAATCGGAAACGACAATATATTGGGGACATATACCCAGTGTGCTTGCAAGATTGTGTGACTAAGCGTTAGTTATGTCTTGTCTACTTTACTGGACGTGGAGGTGTTGTAATTCCATTGATGGAAGTCTTCGTCATCCCTGGGAATTCCTTTTACGTTGTTCTCAATCTATAAAAAAAAAAAATGCTGGCATCAATTAATAAATATCTTCGATTTAGCCCAATTTAAGATTCCCAGTAAATTAGAATCAGCCTATATTCTGGCCCGTATAATTTTTTTAAAATATAATAATAAAAAACTCAATATAATAAGTTAATATCAAGACTTTTTTATTTGATTTTTTGT
>Ga0325404_1007507_pt1 | contig 11344 bp, 4 predicted proteins | sample PopdelMetagenome_18_FD_205664 | JGI IMG/M metagenome (GOLD analysis project Ga0325404, IMG submission 205664) | Populus deltoides microbial communities from Bellville, Georgia, United States - Xylem-Control-R1 | ecosystem: Host-associated > Plants > Phyllosphere > Stem > Wood/Secondary xylem... | reverse complement strand
TCTTTAGGGGCTATGTAATGAAAGAGTAGTGGTCGTTTGTTACTGTGGCCAATGCATGGTTGGCCGCGTTAAAAGCATCAAAGTCTAAAGCTGATTAAAAAAAATAAAGAGCGGAATTAAGAATATTAGTTTTTGTATTTTAAAAGTATTTTAAAAAAATTAATTTTTTTAATTTTAAATTAATATTCTTTTATAGTGTTTTAAAATCATTTTGATATACTGATATAAAAAATAATTTTAATGTATTTTTAAGCAAAAAACACTTTAAAAAACAATCACAACCAAACTTTAAACAAATATGATAATTTAATACAAATCTAATGAATATTCAACCACTTGAATGAATATTTTTTTTTATGGATATTTACTATTTCTAATAAAAATAGATATCTAATTTTTTTTCAATAGATAATAAATAATAAATAATATATTGAAAATTTGAAAGCCGAATTTAAAACTTGAAAATAATATATTAGAATTATTTTTAAAAAAATTGAAAGAGATGGAGAAACCATTGTGCACACATACTTAGAGCACTGTGGACGAGAATAATATAATTACTATTTTAGCCTTCTAAAAAAAACTCATTTACATAGCCTTTGGGGGTAGAATTGTACTTGCACAAGTAATCGATTATTATCATTTTGATTAGGGTTTAGTATTTCTTTCTCTTTTTTAATTGTAGAGTGTAATGACTAGGATGCCTTTGAAACACAAGAAATTTTACATGTCATAAGGGGTGATTTTGTCTTTCTCTTTAAACAAGCATAGTAATTTTACTTTGTTGCCCATTGAAATAAATATATTTTAACTAGGGTCTAAGGGCTTGTTCTTCTTTTTCTTTTGGTCTTTTTGTAATTACCGAGTCAAGAGAGGGGCAAATTTGTCTTTTGCTTTAAAATCAACAATAAATTTACTTGGTTACCCTTTCAATCAAAAAACTTGAAACTAGAGTTTAAGGGCTTATTCAATTTTTAATTGTGGTCTTTTTATAGCTATGGGTCAAGACAAGGACAATTTGGTATTTTAAAAAAATATATTTAAAGAAGAAAGTTTACCAGCGAGTTTTGTTTACGTGCCAGCATGTTAGGTCACTTTGCGCACTTCATACGACATGTGTAAAGGATTTAAGTGGTGGAAATTTCTTATTTGTGGCAGCTTTAGAAAGATCATGGCATCGTTATCCAAATGAGGTGGCGCGTGTGGTGGTTTGCTTGGCAGTTTGGCTCCGACAACATTTTCTTTCTTTTTCCTCTCTTTGCCTTTGAAAACATGTTGTCCAATCAGAAAATCCACATTGTTCTCTTATTTTGTCTTGATATTTGATTAAGTCCTCTGGCTTTTGATTATATGATTTTTGTCTTAATTTCTTTCATAAACTTTAGATTTTTTATTTATTTCACCCTTAATTGAAATGTTATTTTTCCTTTTATTTTGTCTTAATTTCAAGTTTGATCCTTATTTTTTTTATTTTTTATTTTTGTTTTGATTTCTTTTATGAAATGGTTGACTTTTTTCAATTAAAAGGGGTCGGTGTTCTTTTCATTATTTATCCAAACCCAGATTACCATGAATTGGAGCAGTATAAAAACGGAATTGTCATTGCCAAAGAAATTTGTTAAGCATGCAATTGAGGGTATAATTGTCTTTTTCATGGGATACATTTGGCATTGAAAGAATGATAGGGGACAAAATGATCTGTTTGAGTTTTTTGGGCTATAGTATAGATGATGTTTTGCCCTTCGAGACACCAAATTCTAACCTTTGGGTTGGGGGCTTCTTTTGTTTTTTTTTTTTTAAATAAACAGTGAAAATACAATTATGCCCCTATAGGGAAAATATGCATGTGTTGATGGGCTTCTCAGTCTTTTCCTTTTATTAAAACAATTCAAATACGAAATTATCCTTAGGTTTCAATAAAAACAAGGCTACATGTAGGGGTATTTTTGTCATTTCCATATAGTTGCAAGGCCCCGACACCTAGGTCTGGCCACATCCAAGCACGGGTCTAGCATGGGTATCAGACCGAAGTGCCATAGTCTGGAATGGTTGTTAGGCTGGCTTGGTTGCCAAGCCCGGCGCATGGGTTTGCGGGTCTGCCATGGTTGACAGACCTAGGTGTGGGTTAGGCATGGTTGCCAAACCCCAAGGCCTTGTGTCTGGCGCTGTCGGTAAGCCTAGGCACTTAGGTCCTAGCATGGTTGCTAGGCCTAGGCGCCTTGGGTCTGGCGTTGTTACCAGGCCCAGAAGCATGGGTCTAAGATGCTTGTTAGACCTATTTTTTTAGGTTTGTCTTAGGCAACTCATTCATCTCACAACCCTACTTAAACAATTCTAAGTAAATCCCTTATCTTTTCTTCTTTTACTTTAAAACAAAAAAAAAAGGTAAATTTCTTGCCCAAGGCAGAGAATGGAGTGAAGGAAGTTTCGGGACATGATTTTTTTTCCCTTATTCTTTCGGGACATGATTTTTTTTCCCTTATTCTTTTTGGCTCCACAATATAGATATTGGGTTTTTTAAGGATAAATATTATATATACCACTAATAATTTTATATCCAAATTATTTTTGAATCAATCTTATCATTAAGTCATATTACAAATTATAGTTGTAACATTAAGACTATCTATATAGTTGTAAAAAAATTTATTTGATCCCTAATTCTTTGGTAACTCTTAATTTCTTGATTATCATCCCTAATTATTAGATGATTTTTTTAAGTTAGTCCCAAATTTCAAACAACTCGAGCCTAATTGAGCCCCAACCAGGGAGAAAAGATGGTAAAAGAAATGAATGGGACAAATTGTCATACCGGGTTAGCTTATTATGCTAATATCATGACCCGAACTGTGAATTTAATAGTTGACACGATCAAAGAGTTGATGTCGTATCCCAAGTGCAGGAGTGTCGAAGTAATAAATAACTCGGCAAGACCGAGGTCGAACCACAGGAAGGTCAATTATATAAATTACAAATAAAGATAAAGATTTGAAGAAAATAATAACAGAAAAGGAGTTGAAGAGAGTTTTGGGATGTGATATTGATGTAAGTATTAAACAATGATAAAACAGATGTCAAGGTTAGAGGATCCACTAATGGTATTTCAAATAAATATAATATAAACTCTTTTTATTACTCAATTGAAAACCACACACAAAGGAGGTTCCAATCGGATGATTTATTGTTAATGACTCATTATAAAGTATTAACATGATCATATTAATTATCTTATTTAAAAAACACCATACTTATAAATATCATCAGGCATTTATGTTGCTAACTTATGTTAACAACAAATCAAGTTCCTAGCATAACAACGATATCGGCCGAAAACTATGAAGGATCAAGCATTTGATGTACCAAGTGTTATACAACACAAATCTAGATTAACCATTTAACAAGTAAGGTATTACGAATTGGTAAGATAAAAAGATAAGACATGTTAATAGCAAACTTCCTTGGATATAAACATTGAAGTCCATGTTGAGTTTATATTATACATATTCTAACACCATTAGTGAAACCTTTTTACCTTGACATAAGTAACTTAGCTAAACATAATGAAGAAGAAAAACATAAATAAACAATATAAGAACATAAACATGATATAAGTTAACTAAATATAGGAAACGAAATGAAAAAGCATAAACAAGAGATTAATATAGCATGAAAGAAAACTTGAGCATTACAAAAAGAGAAAGTAAGAAGATGATCTTGATCTGAAAATTAATATGACTAAATACATGGAAAATGCCTCTTTTTATAGGCTAAGATGTGGAACTATTGATTAGTTGACAAACTATTTGGTTGGTGGCCAACCACTGATTTGGTGGTTGGTTTTCGACATTGTTGGCTGCTGGTTATTGACATTGTTGGCTGGTTATTGATATTGTTGGCTGGCCAAAACATCATTGCTAACATCAGAATTTGAGCCCTTAGTTCTATGAAATCTGTGGACAATTGTCTTAGCTTTCCAATGAAAAAAACCAGAGCTCATTTTGTTTTCTAGAACTCAAGATATGAGCCGAAAACCGAACAGTGTTTGAGCTACAGGACAGGTTCCGACTTCTCCGTTGTTGCTAAGATTTGAACTTGAAAACGATAGAATTGAGTTTTGGACTCTTCATGAAAGTTTTAGTTCTATGTTGTAGCTTTCCATCCATATAAAGTAGACCTAAATCTGAGTTCTACAACTCCAGTTATGATCTAATAACCGAATGGTGTTCTAGTTTGGAATTGAACCAACATCTCTTCTCTTAGCCTAGTCCTCTTTTTGTCTCTTCACTTTCAATAGTCAATCAATCCTTTGAATTGTGAGATATACCTGCATTCAAAATAAGCATTTACCATAAATTAAAGATATATTATATTACCAGGCTTGTTATTATAAAACATACTTTAGTTAAGGAATTTAATGATACTTTAGTGCAATTAATGAGAATGCACTTTTAAGTACTAATCAATAGTTAACCTAGTTTGACCAGGATTGATCCAATATGGCTTTGTGTTTTTGTTACAATCCTTAACTTTTTATTTTATTTTATCCTTTGACGATTAACTATTTCATAATTTCCCTTGATTAAGTTAGGCAAATGTTAAAACAATGGCGAACTTAAAATTTTTTGCCTAATTGAGTTTCTAACAAGACGACTAAGTTGCATGTGGATTAACTTTGTCAAATGAGCCATGTTAAGCAAACTCCAACACAATTAAAGTTAAAACCTTGACCATGCAAGTGACTACAATATGATACAAAGTTGGGTAAATAAAAAGCGAATGAACTGTATTAATAAGTTAGTTTTTTTTTGCTTCAAATTGTTTTTTTTTTCAAAAATAATATTGGCACGTGATTAAATAAATAGGCTAAATAACATGACACATCATGTAATTTTTTTTCTTTATTTATTATTGTTAATATTTATTTATTTATTAATCAATTAGTTTTATTGATCACGATGAGCAAACCTTGAATGTGCATTTGAGATTTTCCATCGCCTTGCTAGGCTAGGGCGCCTAGGTCTGGAATGGTTGTAAGACCCAGATGATTGGGTTTGGACGAGCCGCAAGGCCTAAAAGCGTGGGTCTGGTATGTTTGCCAGACCCAGATGCAGACATGCCAAATTTAGGTGCGAGTCTGGCAACCCAGACGTGTAGGTTTGGCATGGTTGCCACACCCATGTGCTTTGGATTTGGCTTGGTTACCAAACTCATGCGCCTTGGGTCTGGAGTTATCGCAAGGCCCGGGCACATGGGTCTGGCATGGTCACAAGACCCACACGCTCTGGCAAAGGTCTGACATGTTTGCCAGACCCAAGTAACTTGGGTTTAGCATATTTGTCAAACCTAAGTAATATGGATGTGGCATGGTTGCCAGACTTAAGGCGTCTGGACTTAACAGTTACCCAAGTCCACAGTAACATAGACCTGACACTTCAGACCGGCATTATAATAACCATTTATATTGTTTGTTAATCAACCCACAACAACGCGCGAGCTATCTTTCTAGTAACAACTATGCTAGATTTATTTTGAAAATATCTATTAATTACATTTTTTTATAATTATATTATATTGTATTATATTATTAATTAAAAAAATAAAAATAGATCAGTGTTTTATTGTGGATTGTGCATAGCGCAATCCACATTAAAACTACTATTTTTCTTTTAGTGGACAAGCTTGGGTATAAGGGTTTAGAAGTCTTGTGTATGAGGTTTATTAATAATTACAAGAAAAAAAGGTGTTAATTAGTATTTTCATGTTTTTTTTTCTGCAATATAATTACCGAATGACCCTAAAAAAAAGGGAACTTTGGTTCGAGGGCTTTTCGGGTTTCTATATTTTTTTGTGCATGTCAATTATTTAATTATCCCTAAAACATAAACTCTCTTTACTATGGATGCAAGGTCATTTTAGGGTTTTTATTGTTGTTTTTTTATAATTCTCATGCGGGGTTAGAGGTGATTTGATATTTTAATATATATAAATTAATATTAAAATTCAAAAGTGGTTCGTGCATACGTAACACGCACTGACAAGTGGGCGCCATCTACGCCCTTAGGGTGGCGTGTGTGGCGACCACACAACACCGAATGTTGTTTTTCGGAGTTGCATTCAATGCACCTCACCACCCTCATCACGGTGGTGAGGCATGTGTTCTCCGACAGCACACAGAGGAGCTCCTGCGAGTTTTTCAATTCCTCATCATTTTTTCTCTCTCCTTCTAGAAAACTATGATGACTATTGAAAAAAACAAGAAAGTTTAGCTATTTGTTTGTTAAGTTAAATTAGGTTCTTATTCTTTTAATTACAATGTATTTGGTCTTTAAGCATTTATTTAGTTAATTTATTTTTTCAATTTCATCCTTTGATACTTTATTTTTATATCATGTTTGGTTCCCATGCTTTTAATGGTAATGTATTTAGTCTTGAATTATTTATTAATTTAATTGTTTTTTTCAATTTCATCATTTACACTTTTTTTATATTAGATTTGATCCTTATTCTTTTAATTGTGATTTTTTTTTTATCTTGAATCATTTATTGAATTAATTTGTCCTTGAATTTCATACATTGACATTTTATTTTTATATAAAATATGGTCATCATTCTTTTAATTGTTATTTTTAGTTGTTCTTGTCGTTTTTTTAATTGAAATTGTTTTCTAATTTCATACCTTATGTTTTGGTTTTATTTTTTTGTGTTAAATTTGGTTCTTTTTTTTTTCAAACCAATATTTTCAAACCATTTTTTAATTTGTTTTTTCAAGTTTATCCCTAATTATTTTGGTTAGTTTAGAATTTTACATTGTTAATTTTTTGGGTTTGTCTTTTTACATTTTGATCCGGCCTCATGATTTGTGTCACAAATACTTAAGGTCGGACCAAGTTGGCTTCAGTCATTTTTAATTATTTTTAAAACTTTCATCTATCATCATTGAGCTCGATGAAAATTGTTTCTCTTTGCTTGTGTTTTTTGTTTTGGATTATTTTGTGAATTTGATTTTTCTTTTTTTGATTTTACCCTTCAGTTTAGTATTTTATATATATATATATATATATATATATATATATATATATATAAAGTTCAACCCTCAATGTTTTGATTTCTAATTTTGATTCTTAGTTTTTTTAATCAAATTTTAATTTGTTTTTAATTTCATCCTTAGATCCATAATCTTGATTTTTTATTTTTTTTTTTGTTAAAGTTTGGTCATCATTCTCTTGAGTTTTATATTTTATTTTTGATTCATTTGTTAATTTGATTTTTTTTTAATTTTGCCCTTGAATTCAAAATTTTGGTTTATCCTCTCAACCTTTTTTTTTTCTAATGAGATTTTTATTCTTTTAATTGCTATTTTTTATCATTCATTTTTTATTTCATCATTCGACATTTCATTTATTAGGATTTGGTCTCTTTGGTTTTTCCCATTGCTTCTAGGCCTTACCCAAGAGTCAATTTGAGACAATTATCGGTCACTGGTCAAGTGGGTTGGCTTGAGTTTACCCTAGTCAAACAAATCTTTTTGTTTTATAAAAAAGATAAAATTATACCATTTTGTTTTTAAAAAAATAAAAATAGTAAATGGGTTTTGACTGGATTTTCCCCAGGTTAACAGAAACATTGGTTAACCGAGGTTTTTGACCATATTACACTGGATCAATTCTCCTTCAATTTCTTTTGAAACTCAGGTCATTCTAAGATAAGAGTCACCTGCGATACGGGTCAACACATCAGGTTGAGCTAAATTTTTAAATAGTTGCTTTTCAGATATGATGCTTCCAGTTTAGTCACTACCTAGGTTATGGGTTTGAAAAGTTAATGGAGTTAACGTTGTTTTGTTTTCCAATTATATCCTTCAAAGTTGTTTGATTTAAAAAATAAACTTCATTATTTTCTTTAGTTTTGTTTTCAATTAAGTTATCCCTATTTCATGATCTAGGTGGAAGGTTTATCTGAGTGACCCAGGTTTTTTTAGAAATTGTTTTTTTTTATCTTTTTTTTTTATTTTATCCTTAAAAATTTAATTCTTTTTAAAATTAAACTTTGTTTTTTTATATGTTTTTTCTTCTATTGAATTATCTTGTCTGCATGATACTACTCACAGATTTTGATAACCTCACTTGGTTTTCTGGTGCTTTGTTTTTTAATACTTTTTTTATTGATTTTTTTTTCTAATTTCATCTTTCTACAATTTTATTACTTTGTTTTATGTTTTTTCTTCTATTGAATTATCTTGTCTGCATGATATTACTCACAGGTTTTGATAACCTCACTTAGTTTTGCTGGCGCTTTGTTTTTTAATATTTTTTTTTCATTGATTTTTTTTTTCTGATTTCATCTTTCTGCAGTTTTATTCATGAGGTTTGATGATCACTATTTTTTTTGTTTTCTTTTATTTTTTTGAGTCGTTGATTTTTTTTCCTTTAAAATACAATGACAACATTTTAGAATTGTATTTTTACACTGCAAAGAAATTAGGCCAACTCGCAGCAAAGTGCGAGCTTCAATCTAGTTAACTTATACTTTAAACCGCGTGGGATTTTCATTGTGTATTTTTTACTTTTCATTCTCTTACATTTTATTGTGGATGGACTATGCAAAATTTTGTCTTTTTTCAATTTGGTCCTCAAAGTTTGTTTTGGGCGATTTCATCCTATTTAAGCAGCAATTGATTTTGAATTCTTATGAAATGGTGGGATTAGAAGAGGGGGGACCGAAATGAAACACTCGACAAACACGGGTGGCATACCAAAAGTTTCAAAAAATATGCACTTTGGTCCTCTAACTTAAACAATCATGCAAATTTTACAATTTTGGTCCCTCAAAATTGTTCCAATTCTATTTTGGTATAAAAGTTTATTTTTGTTATTTTTTGGTCATCAGTTGAGAGAGGGGGGGAGAGAGAGGAGGGGAGAAAAAACATGTCGTTGACACCAATTTAGGCTACCAAAATAGAGGATATTTGTTTCAAATTGTTTCATTTGATGAGGAGAGTTCATAGTGTTTTTGTACCTTAAAAGTTCATGAAAAAATAGGTCTGAGCTTGGATTGATTTTTGGTTTCGGGTTGAGTTTGGTTTATGAGGGGATTGTTTGAGTTCATAGATAGGTTTGTTATGATTTTTAAGGTGTTTTATAGGTGTTTTGGGTTAAAAACAGGTTGAAAATAGGTTTTTGGGTCAAAAGAACAAAAACTTTGATTTTTTAGCCACAACAATGGCTAGAATCTATGCAAACATGTGACGTGTTGTCTGATTATTTTTTTTATAAAAAATAATCTGCCCCAAGCGTAGATTCAAAAAATAGGGCGCAGATGCGCCACCTCATAAAAAAAAATGATGATTTTACTATGCATCACCTCACAAAACACTATTCATTGCAATAGTGAATTTTTTTGCTGTTTTTTTCCTTTTAAATCTATGTTTTTCCCCTAATTTCATTATTGAACATTTGATTTATTGGAGATTGAGTTTTATGATTTGTTGAGATTTGTTTTTTATGTGATTATTTTAGTCTCATGAGTCATGTCACGAGTTTGGTCGGTGAACCCGCTTGACTTGAGTTTTATTTTTGTCTCTTTTTTTAACTAATATTTTTTTTTCAGTTTAATCTTTCAACATCTTTTACATTGAGTTGATTAGTAATTAGGTTTTGTCATTTGTTATGATTTAATTTTTATGAGATTTTTTCGATCTTATGACCCGGGTTATGATTTTTGCAAGTTAACCTGGGTAGACTTAAGTTGTTTTTATTGTGTCTTGTTTTTAAATTGATTTTTTTTCAATTTCATCATTCAACAATGAGTTCATTGAGAATCAGACTTTATAATTTGTTCGATTTAATTTTTGTGGTGTTATCCTAGTCTCATAACCAACGTCGCAGGTTTTGTAGGTTAATCCGGGTTGACTCGGGTTAACATTTTTTTATTATTTTTTTCTTTTCAATTTCATCCCTTTAAAATTTTTTAAAGAATTTTTCTTTGTTTTTTTTTGCCTTTTATTGGATTGGTCCTGACCTCATGACTATGGTCATAAGTGTCAATGGTTGACACGAGTTGACTTTAGGTTTTTTAGGTTATTTTATAAAATTAATTTATTTTCAATTTCATTCTTCAATATTATTTTTTTTCAAAATTGGTCTTTGTTTTTTTTTCACTTTTTTTTCTGTAGAGTTATCCCAATCATATGCACATGATCGCGGGGTTAGTAGGTTAACTCATGTTGAGTTAGATTTTTTTTTTTGTTGCTTTTTTTTAGAATAATTTTTTAAAAGTTTCATTCCTCAACATTTTTTTTTAAGAATTTTGCGTTGTTGTTTTTTAGGTTTGCCTCCTATGCAATTAGTCCTAAGCTCATGACCTTGAGTTTTAAAAATTAACATAGGTTGACTTTTGTTTAGGTTATTTTATAAAATTAATTTATTTTCAATTTCATTCTTCAATATTATTTTTTTTCAAAATTGATCTTTGTTATTTTTTTCACTTTTTTTTCTGTAGAGTTATCCCAATCATATGCACATGATCGCGAGGTTAGTAGGTTAACTCATGTTGAGTTAGATTTTTTTTTGTTGCTTTTTTTTAGAATAATTTTTTAAAAGTTTCATTCCTCAACATTTTTTGTTAAGAATTTTGCGTCGTTGTTTTTTAGGTTTGCCTCCTATGCAATTAGTCCTAAGCTCATGACCTTAAGTTTTAAAAATTAACATAGGTTGACTTTTGTCTTTTTAGATCATTTTTTTAAATTATTTTTTTTCCAATTTCATCCTTCAATATTAAATTTTTTAGAAATTTATTTTTGTGTTTTTTTTTTTACTTTTCATTCTATAAGGTTATTCTAATTCAGCACCTATAAGATTTGCTGGTTAACTTGGGGCGACTTAATTTTTTTTCATTATTTTTTTTTAGTTTCATTATTCAATGTTAGATTATTTGATAGTTAAGTTTCATAGTTTTATTTAATTTGTTTTCATTAATGATTTTTTTTAAGTTTTATTAACACAAATAATGGTTTGATTAATTAAAATATTTATTCTAAGAAAAAAAATTAATTAATACAACTAATTGCAAGACTTGTGTTACAAGATCATGTACATTAATCTTAGTTATAAGTTTTTTTTTTTATTGATGAATGAGAATCTTTTTATATACAATAATGCATTGAAAATATCTGTTTATTCCTTTTTTTTACTGAATAAATATTATTCAAACTGCCGCCAAGCAAGGGGTGAAATAGGTAGTAAATACTAAGCTACAAGTGTGTTTGTGTCGGTGCTTGTTCTATTTAATTCTAGTGGTTGTCTTAAATCCACCTGATTGTCGGAATAAATACTACGCCCGTGATTGG
>Ga0325404_1007506_pt1 | contig 11344 bp, 6 predicted proteins | sample PopdelMetagenome_18_FD_205664 | JGI IMG/M metagenome (GOLD analysis project Ga0325404, IMG submission 205664) | Populus deltoides microbial communities from Bellville, Georgia, United States - Xylem-Control-R1 | ecosystem: Host-associated > Plants > Phyllosphere > Stem > Wood/Secondary xylem... | reverse complement strand
TTTTTTTTATTTAAAAAAAGGTTAAACATATCCATGTAATTAGATGGAGATTTCTTCGTTTAATTTTGTTCTCCATATTTTCTTGTAAAATAAAGAAGAGGATGCACACACACTCATGACAAAAATAGAGCATAAAATCTATTGATGCGGGTGTTTAAATGCATGTGTAATTGTTTTTAAATATTTTTTAAAAATATTTTTTATTTGGAAAAATATTAAATTAATATTTTATTAGTGTTTTTTAATTGTTTTGATGTGCTTATATAAAAAATAAAAAACAATATATGAAAAAAATATTTTTAAATAAAAAATTATTTTGAAAAGTATCATATACCATAATTCCATATATAAAAGAGACAAAGTGAGTTTATTTGTTTGAAATTAAAAGCAAGAATTTTCTTAAAGGCCATCAGTAATTTTATTAAAATCAATTATTTGTTCGTAACATGAAATTATTAATTTTTGGTATAGGATAATATAATATTTTAATTGCCCATTGATTTCTTCTTTTTAATAACTAAATAATAAGTACATATGTCAATTAGTATTACTAGGTACTAGGTTGAATGTTAAAAAGTTTTTATTGAAGAGTAATTTTAAATAAAAATTTAATTTTAATACTTAAATATTTTTATTAACCATTTTAAACAAATTTTCCAATACAATTTGAATGACAAGTCAATAGTCGACGTAACAATTTTCCAATACTAATTCTTTTTTTTTTCAATGATTATTTTTTCCGAGTTACCTTTATAAATTCGACATGATGCACGGAAAAACAAAAGAGAAGGAAAATACTTGTTTTTAACAGTAATAATTATTTTTGTCTTTTTCTTATGGTTAGCACAGTCCAATAACAAAAACATATTTAGAATACATTTGTTTTCTAAAAATTACTTTTTAAATTTTTATGTATTTATTTATTATTAAAAAATTTAGTCAACAAAAAACACCTTCTGATCAACAGAAAATATTTTCCAGTTAAAAAAAATTTAGCTTGGTTTTCAGGAAAGTGTTTTCCTTTTATTTTGGATGGAAAACACTTTCCGAAAATTGTGAAAAATTTAAAAATGTCATATTATTTGCAGATTATATCAAATTTGATCTTCAAACTTTTGATTGCTATATATATATATATATATTGTTTTGAATATTTGTTTTTCAATTTCATCCCTTAGAATTTAATTTTTATATTAACTTTGGTAATTTTTATTTTGTTTTTTCCTTATCATTTTTTAATTGAAATTTTTTATCTATCAAATTTGGTCCTCATTATTTTGATTGTTACTTATTTTATTTGAAATATTTATGAATTGTTAATTATTATTATTTTAATTTCTTCATCTTTCAATTTTTTTTATTTTTTATTTGATCTCTATTATTTTGATTATTATTTATTTTATTTGAGATAATTTATGAAATTATATTTTTTTTCAATTTCATTCTCATTCAACCTTTTAATTTGTAAGATTTGTTCCTCATTATTTTAATAAACTTGAAAAAAATAAAATATTAATAAGTTATTTTTCAGCTCATTTTCCATGACATAACCAAACACTGGAAAATGTTTTTCAATTTATTTTTCATTACACTACCAAATATCAGAAAATACTTTCCAACAAACAAACGGGCCTTAAAAACAAAACTTAATGAAATGTGTTAAAACAACAACGACGTTAATTTATTTTTAAATGGATCGCCATTTGGGCAAAAAGTCGAGTTCGCTCTTGGCTCATAAATCAAACAAGCCACACCAATTTCTTTTCATTTATTAACATATACAGTGATTGATTAACTTAATCTAATATGTTAGTTAAGTTTTTAATTCATATTTTAAATATCTTATCACATACATGAAAAATAAATTGTGACCCTTTTAATTTTTCTTGACGCAGATATTGGGTTTTGATTCGGGCCACAGTGACCCCGAATCTAGATAAGAAAATCGTGGTGAACTCGGCGGCTCAAGTTCCATGAATTGAAGTAGAAGAGGACTGACTGACTGACTTGCTTTGATGTGAAGGTTTAGTGACCACCCAGCTGTTGCTATCGAATCTTTCATGAACTCCTGACTTCACCGTTAAAATCCACTTGCAATTGGCTTGCGGTGGCATTTTGCTTTTCATGCGATTTGATCGACGGAAATGACAGCATAAATTATTGCTCAAAATATCCTTACATAATATATTTTATATTTTTTAATATATATATTTTTTTATTCCAATTGATGTAATTTTATTTTTTGCTCTATGAAGATCCTCGAACACTTCAAGAGTAAAGTTTGGATTTTTCAAAAAATTTAAATTCTTTATTTTAAAATTTGAACTTTTGTTTTTTAAATTATTCTGATTAATTTTTATACTTGATAATTTTTCTATTGGATTGGCATTATGGATGTAATTATTTTTATTATTGCCAACATATTATTTTTTTTTTATTTAATTTTTGTTTTCTATAATTATCATTTATTTGTCTTGAGATACAAAGTTTAATGATTTGACATGATCAGAGACTAAATTTTATTTAATTTAAAGTATGATGACCGCAAAATTTCAATTAAATAATTTTTGTAAGAAATAAAATATAGGGACCAAAGTAAATACATATTAATAAAAACTTCATGTCGTCGTAACATGACACATGTCAATTTATAACGGGTGCTAACGATACTACACGTGACCCCCAAGTAGATAAGAAATGACATTATGTGCTTTGTTGCTGTGGATACTCCTGGCACGCACTTGGACTTGGAGGTATTCTCAAAGCTTTTTTTTAATAAATAATTAAATATAATTACTTACTCTACAAAAATAATCGGTGTTTTACGCGGCTACTTCAGTGAATGACCTTCCCCTCTTTTTTTTAATATTCTAATTTTTTTCTCGATTGAATTATTTTTAGTTTTAAATTTTATTTTTGTAATATTTTATTAATCCTGAATTGTTTTTTTATAATTTATTTTATTTTATTTTTTATAATTTTATTGTTGTCTTAAATAAATATCTTGATAATTGGTTGATATTCAGTTTTTTAAGCGTCTATTTCAATTGAATCCTTTTTAATTTTTTTTTAATTTTATCCTTTAATATTTCATTAATTTTGAATTTATCTTCACAATTTATTTCGGTTTGCTTTCTATGAAGTTATCGCATTTTCAAATAAAAGTCCTGACACTTTGCTAGTACTTAATTTTGCAAGCATTTATTTTGTTATTGTATCTAATTTTGCGATAATTTATTTTTATTATCATATCATTAAGTAAAAAGTAGTTTTAAAAATAAAGTTGTTAAACCCAATAAAGTTCATGATCCAGATTACAGGTTTGGTAGATTAAGCCGAAAAACCTGGGTCGATCCAATACGTCACAATCTCAATATTAAAAAAAATTCATCTTCAAATTCTTTCAAAGTCAAACCATGTGTTTTACATGTTGTTCAGGTTCTCTTTAGACCTGCCAAGTAGGTTGGGTTAGGTCGGGGCAACTCCTACACAAGTTAATTTTCAACCCAAGTTAGGCAAAGAATTTGATCGAGAGATTTTAAGCTTAACCCACTCGGGTAGCCACCCCCCTCCCCCCCCTTTTTTTCCTTTTTCTTATTCATTTTTTTTAAAGATTACATCTTTCAATTTTTTTCTTTTGATTGAGTCAGGTTTTGCTTTTTTTTTTTTTCAATTCCATTCTTTAACATCTTATTGATTTGTAATTTATCTTTATAATTTGTTTCAATTTGTTTCCTGTGAGGTTATCACAACCTCAAACAAATATCTTGGCATTTGATTGGTGCTTGATTTTACGAGTGTCTATTTTTGTTATAATATTATTAAGTAAAAAATATTTTTAAAAAATTAAAGTTGTTAAACTTGGTAGAATCTATGATCCAGGTCATATGTTTGGCAGGTTAAGCCGTGAAGCTCGGGTCGATCTAATATGTTTTTGTCTCAATATATATATATATATATATATATATATATAAAAGATACCATCTTTAATTTCTTTTAAAGTCATACCACACTTTTTACTGATCATTTGTGATGTGATCCTGACTATGACATTAAAGGGTCCATTGGATCTATTATAAAGCCTAAAATAAAGTGGATCCAAGATGAGTTCAATGGGCTAAGTCAAAAGGCTTGTGTTAAAAATGTTCAAATCTGTCAATATGGATCTTAGTCTACTTTTCGGGTCATATATGAAGCTACAAGATAAGGTTGGATGTGATTCAAATTGGGTTGGAAACTAGACATATTTACCTTTCTAACTATATATGGTAGGCTTGCTAATTTATCTGGAAGAGAGAGAACAATGTGTTTGAAGTTGGACCTAGAATCTGCTAGTAATGTGCGAAAAAAAAACATGGTTTCCTGAAGAGTTATGGATTCCATTCACTACAAGGAGTTCTTAATGCTATTCGGAAATTATATGACAACCTATAACTTACTTATTTTACAAGAATTCCATATCAAAGAAAAGAAATTAATTGGTCAAAAATTAATTTTTATTTTACAAGGCATTGAGCTTTTGTTCAACAAGGATTATTCAACAATTATTTATCTTGGGTATTTTTCACTATCATATGCTACAGGGGGTGAAAAATAATATTAGACTATTTATTTATTTATTTTTATTATTTTAAACCTAATTTTAATTTGTTCGGGTTTTATTTAAATTGGGTGCAAGTCTGACCCATTAGTTTTAGAGTTTATATATAAATATTCTTATGTAAGGATTTTATTGAGTTTTGACAATAATAAAAAAAAGTTATCGTATATTGTGTGTGCTCTGTATGTGGTGAGTGATTCTTATACTTTAGTTCTTGATTGAAGTACTCAAACTTATTGAAGAATTTAGCACTATCATATTTCCTATTACATATTGCTTGAAATAGAGTGAATTTAAATGGTGTGAGGTAGCCAACAAGGCATTTGAAGAGATTAAGAAAAGGATGTTGTCAAAGCTAATGCAGGATAAATAAAGATTTAAAAGAAGTCGAGTACAAGAAGAAGCCAAGTATAAACAAAAAAGTTAGAAGAAAAGAAGAGAAAAGCTAAAAGAAATAAGAGAAAACTAAAGGAAGAAAACCAAAAGTTTGTCTCAATTCATCAAAACACTTGTCATAATGTAAAAAACTATATATTAATAATAAATCATTAAATAACCACTTATTAGGCTTTTAACCCACTACATAAAAATTTCCAAATACATAACATAAATAAAGCCTAATTAATATACCCAAATAAAAGTACAATAATATAGGCTTGAACATGCTTAGTCTCTTAACCAAAGAGAAATGGTTGGTAATGCAAAATGGTTTATGCAATTGGGCTATCCTTTATTGTTTTCGTCAATACACACATGTGATTTGTTGCATAAGCTTGATGTCCTCATTACCTTGCACCTAAAATATTTATTTAATAAGTTTAACACTTAAATAAATATCCATAGCTAATATTTATATTCAAGCATGAGCAATATAGATAGATGATGTTGATATACCAAGCTCTAAAATCTTGATAAACGCCTTAAATTTACATGAAGAATAACATAATGTAAGACTAGATTTAATTAAATCTTATCTTGATTAATACATGGAACAACATCCTAAGTACAATAGTATATAGATGATACCAAGATTGATGGTGAAAATTGTTGTTGGAAACCCTAGAAGTAGTGGTGGGGATACTTTTGCATGCTCAAGTACTACATGATGTGAATAATCCATTTTCCCTAAAGGGATATATATGGCTTAATCATAAATACCATATATAGTTAATTTGCTAAGATTATTTATTTAAAGAGTAAATTGCATTACATTATTTGTTTTAGGGCTTCACTACAAATAATAAAAATTAGACCTCATGGCATGCAGACATCAGAAATAATAAAAATTTGAAAAATCAACTTTTCTATTAGAGCTTGGGTATCATATAAACCTAAATCCAATAAAATAAGTCGGTACAAAACATCATATATGTGATACAAGTATATATATTACTAGTTTAGTTATTTTATTCTTATATATTTTTTAATATATAAAAGATACAATTATTTGTGATTTTAACATGATACTTGAGTGAGATAGGTATTTATGAACATGTCATCCCAGTTATTTGGTTATAATATGTTGATGGTTAGTGATATTTAAAATAGGCATGAGAATAGGTTTAGCAAACAAGTTTGGATTCTAAATATGTTAAATAGGTTAAATGGTTATATATCTAAACATTTTCTTCCTTAACAAGTGATAAGGGCACTAAAAAAATACATTAAAAAATAATTAACATATAAATCTTTAAAATAGGCATGAGAATAGGTTTAGTAAACAAGTTTAGATTCAAAATATGTTAAATGGATTGAATAGATACGTATCTAAACATTTTCGTCCTTAACAAGTGATAAGAGCACTAAAAAAATACATTAAAAAATAATTAACATATAAATCTTTAAAATAGGCATGAGAATAGGTTTAATAAACAAGTTTAGATTCCAAATATGTTAAATAGATTAAATAGATATATATCTAAACATTTTTGTCCTTAACAAGTGATAAGAATACTAAAAAAATACATTTAAAAATAATTAACATATAAATTCTTTTTACATTATTAATCTCTCTCATTATTATATTCTACTAAATTATGTCATAAATTGGTGAGGTGATTGAAGTTAAATTGATAATTGTATGGTGTTCCACGTGTTTTAAATAAGAATGAAATGTGTTAGTATATTCTATTTAAAATAACATACTTTTTTCTGAAGGTATTTTTTTATTATTATTGGAATCGAATTTGAAGTATTATTTTTATTGAAAGATTCTTTTCTTGGTTAGGGAAAGATCATGTTGCTAGTGTTCTTAGAATGTATATATTGTGGCTAATTTATGTATTCTTCCAATATTGATGATGTGTAATGACATCTAAAAATCTTGTTGTGGAATTATTTGATGCTTGTTGTGGTAGGTTTAATGAAGAAGTTTGCTTTCTTATATGGATTTTCACAATAGTTTGTGAGGCTTAATAGTTTTTTTGGGTAATAATTTTTTTTAATTAGTAACTATAATACACAATGAGCTTTTTTACGTGGTTAGAAGAATAAGTATGTGTTTTCTCTTGCATGAAAGATATGGTGTAAAAAGGAGTTGAGCTCCACCCTCCTTCTCTTCCTCCTCCTTCTCCTTTTAATTTTTCCAACAAAACAAACCCTATTTTTTCTTGGGTCTCATGAATTGATTTTGGGCCATAATTCATTGATAATATTCTTAGTAGAATCATCGCCAACATCATAACTTTTTTTGAACTAAAAATATCAAATAACTATTTTAACCTAAAATAAAAATAGTAAGATTTGAATTCGTGACAGTTTGGTCATCAAGACTCTTATATCATGTGAAAAAATTATCTCAATCCAATAGCAACCCAAAGCTATTGGGTTAAGATGGTTTTTTGATATAAAAAAAAAAAACACCAAAAAGGGAGGATCAAAACTGCATTTAGAAATTTAGGAGCATCAACGTCCTTGGTTGAGTAGTGATCAAAGCATATGGAAAGGCAATGCCGAAAGACAATGCCGCCGTATAGCTCCTCAAGAAAAGCAGACAAATTCCTTAAAAAATTATTGTCTCCTGACTGTGATTACTTTCAGTTCCAGTCCTAAATATTCTTACCTTGCCCTCTGCCACTTCCCGTAATTTGGAGAGAAAGAATTCTATAATATCCCATTAGTCATCTTTGGATCACGAGAAACACTCTAAAGTCATGATGTTCATGACAAGAGGCTGGCTGCTTTCATCCAAGTCATCCGGGCTCCTTTCATGACAGAATCCCTCTCGACTTTCCAACTTGTGCTGTATGAAATTAAGCTCTCTTGCTTTATTGTTATTACCGTTGTTCATTAATTCCTTCTTAAGGTAGAGCAGGTCCCACGATCACTGAAGACACATCACATATGTCCGTATGTGCATGTTTACAAGTTTGTAACGTAGAGGTCAATTTACTAGTACTTTAATCATTATGCCAATAAATATAATAATATTATGTCCAATAATAATAAAAAGAATCCTGGGAAAAAGAATATAGAGACCCAAAATCAATCTAAACAAGTCCCAATAGGATCCGTACACATGATATTTGGAAATAATTCTCCAGGAAATGGAGATGGAAAAACATAAAAACCGCAAGAAAAAGGCACGCACTTGCTTCTGTAAAAGGAAAGTAGACTCTTAGGAATTGTTGTTGTATTTCCCAATTAAAGATTCGAGAAAAAAGCTGAATAAAGAGCAAGAAGTTGCTTCAACATGAAACAATGGATACCCACAAAAGACTAACATCACATTCTCAAGCAACCACCAATATATACCAATATCAATATTAACTTCACTACGCAACAATATAATACTAGCTAGCACCTTAATTGTTGTTACACGAGAGAAACAGAGATACCATGGAGGGATTTGTAGCTCAAAATCTTTGCAATGGTAGCAGAGAAGTGAGGATTCAGGCTGCCACTCAACTTGGAAAACTTAATGCTAAGCAAAGGCATAAGTTGGCTGAACGAGGAGTCATTGCTCCTTTGATTTCAATGCTTCAGTCTCAAGATTATGAAGCCATTGAAGCTGCTCTCTTTGCTTTGCTCAGCCTTGCCTTTGGCAATGAAAGGTTAGTCTATCGTTCCCTTTCAATTCGTTACAAATTTATTTATCCAATGTATATTGAGTGTGGTGCACAAACAAAACAGATATATCGCATATAACCTTTATCTGCGCACCAAATAGAATGTCGCCTGCTTGCTATAAAAAGCTCAACGCTTTTGTAGGCAAGTTCTCTTTATTTGCTTGTAGGGAACAACAGTGTGAGTATGTGCTCTTTGTTGAATGCATTTTGGCCCAGCCAGAATGACGAAACTGCACTAGTAGCAGAAATTTTAGACACAGTAGTCTTCTTGATGGGAACAACAAAATGTAGCGGAATCAGAAGAAAAGATTTTGATAGATGATTAAACTTGATAATTTTCCAGAAACAAGATCCGAATCGTGAAATTGGGGGTGATACCTGTGCTGCTAGAGCTCCTCCAAAGTCAAAACGAGTCACTGACGGAACTCATACTAGCATCTTTCCTAGTCATCTCTTCTTGTGGGGCGAACAAGATCGCAATCGCGGCTTCTGGGGCTATCTCTGTCCTTGTTAAGATCCTCGGAGGAGAATATGATGACACAGACAGCATTAGCATGCAGGCCAAACTTGACGCTGTAGCAACTCTTCACAATCTCTCAAGTTGCCATCAGATTATTCCATCAATGGTTTCCTCTGGTTTAGTTTTTACCTTGCTTCAACTTATTCACAGCTACGAAAAGTCCTCGGAGTTGGTTGACAAGGCAATGGCACTTCTTGAAGATATCATTGCTTCATCAGAGAATGCACTGGCTCAAACTTCTGGTGCAGGAGATGCAATTCGGGCTTTCGTAGAAACAATTGAAGAGGGTACTCCCCAATGCAAAGAGCATGCAGTGGGAATTCTCCTCCTCATCTGCCAGAGCTGCAGAGAAAAGTACAGAGGGCTGATTTTAAGGGAAGGTGTGATTCCAGGGCTGCTTCAGTTGAGTGTGGATGGAACATGGAGGGCTAAGGAGAAAGCTAAACAGCTATTGCTGCTTTTGAGGGACTGTACAAGTTATCGGTCAAGAGCTAAACAATCAAAGCATGAGCTTGTAGAGCAGATTATGCAAGAAATTGATGCAGAGGGAGAGAAAGTAATGGGAACAAAAGCACTTAGGCTAGTAGAGGATATGATTGCAAAGCTCAGTACATGATATGTAAATGATTCTTTATACATTGTCAGAGTTTTGATTTAGGTGTGCTAAGTTGTAGGGAGATTGGGAATTCCGTGTATATATTTGGGGCATTGATTGGCTCATGAATTGAGTGCCTTACTATTACTTTCTATGTGGCAAAATATTTTATTGCAGCCTTCTTCCAATATTTGAACTTGCTGTTTATTGCCTTATTTAATGTTGGGAGTGAAGAAATTAGGAAAGGGATTCATGCTTGTGGATCTTAAAAACCCAAAACTTGACATTTTAACCGAGAGAAATCCACAATGAGCTTGAAAATATCCCAAGAACTCAACTACAGCATTTTACCCAAACCAAAAATGAGAAGTATATATATCCCTGACAATCCAAAGGTGAGCATCGATGCCAAAGAGAGAAATTGATTAAATAAAAGTTATTGCAGGCAAAAACTGGAACTTCAAGGGCAGGGTCGGTCGGATCAAATTGCATGCCTCATGCTTTGGAGGCTGCATCTGAAGCGGAAAGCTGGATCTCGGATGGCTTCACATCTTGACTACCACGTTTAGGAGTAGATTTGTAGTAGAAGGCGTAAAGGACGAGCTGAAGAAAACCAAAGAAAGCTCCAAGACCATTGCTGACCTGCAAAGACCAAGTTGATGCGTGTAGTTAATTCGGTCAATTTCGTTTATGATTCAGACCAGCCTAGTTATCCATATCAAGAACATTTGTAGATATTGAATTTACCAGCATGAAGATATCAAATCTGATGAGAGCATAAGCTGTCCAGACACAGCCATTAAGGAAGTTGGCCAATGAAAGGGACAGTGGCATGTATTCCACACTCTTTGTGGTCACAACCTTTTTCTGTGGATATGTATTAAAGCACAGAGTGTTAGAGAGGAATTAAGTCAGGCCATGGCATTAGAGCACAGAGTGTTAGAGAGGAAATCAGGCCATGCTTGCCATGGCTGGTGGAATTGGATGTGAAGAGAGACTTACCACTATAGTAAGAGGTGAAGCGTACATCAAAATGTTGAAGATGTCACAGAAAACTCCGACAAAAAGAGTTCTTCTCTCATGAGTGTGGAAAGCTAGAAAAGTGGTTACAACAATAGCTGCCATAAAGATAACTTCGCCAAAAAGCACAAGAAAAACCTTCTTCTGGCAAAAGAGAAAGAGGAAGAAAAAAAAACGTCACCACCTGATGAAGGTTAGAAGCTAAGACTTGAAAAGGGAAAAATCTGTGACTTACCCGCCCCTTATTCTGCGTGTCAAAAATGCAAAATATGCTCAAGTAGATCAACTCAAATACAAGACCAACACTGTTAATGGTCACAACAAGAGTGCTGTCTGGTTTAACTATCGGCAGCCCATAGAGAATCCAGAACAAGCAGTTCAACACCGTCGCAGCATAAGGATAAGGTTGAAACTCTTCCACATCTTTCTTCTTACAAATGCGATAAAATGTTGGACTGCATCCAATGTTTTGTCGAACAAATGTTAACCCATCGAGCAGATAGAGAAAATCACATGACCAAAGTAAGCAAACTAACTCAATC